>ERZ794936.667-NODE-667-length-14455-cov-33.293611_pt1 | contig 14455 bp, 5 predicted proteins | sample MGYA00511083_ERZ794936 | MGnify/ENA primary metagenome ERZ794936 (study PRJEB30137, sample SAMN04331409) | food metagenome | isolation source: Y2 must sample point D1 replicate A | place: Australia: South Australia | collected 2014 ... | reverse complement strand
CTTACTACACAACATCTTTCTCAACTGAGCATTTCAACTAATGATTTTCAGTATATATGTATATATAAATGTATATATATATATATATATATCATGTGTAGTAAGAAATCAAACTAAATAAAAAAACACGTAAAGAAACAAAGATCCCCTGGCGTTAATCGTTTTGTGCGATATGTTCCTTTTTTCGCATATCGTGTGGTGCTGCTTAGAAGTGTTTGTAATATAGTAATACAAAAAATTAATACTATTATTTTACGTGTATCGCGTTTTTTTGCATACTTTTACCCGTTGTTATATGCTGTTTTCTAATAAATTCATTATAAAATTAAAACCAAGCTTAAAAAAATAAAGTAGAGAAGGGATAATTTGGGTTTACATCACGTGTATGGGATGCAATGAATACAATAATTAATATAATTATTTAAAATAACCAAGTCACATGATACAAGTGCAAAATAAACATATCACGTGGAAAACTATTATATACATTACATCACATGACTTACACTTTTTCAATTTATATTAGTCTTTTCTTTTTTTTTTTTTTGTTTTATTTTTTTTCTTTTCTTTTCTTTTCTTTTTATTATTATCATTATTATTATTGTTATTATTATTATTTTCATTGATCCAAAGTTTTCTGATTTGGCTGCATCTTTAATGGTAGATTTGATTATTATTACTACTAATTATTACTGCTATTATTACTACTAATAATATTATTGGCACTACTCTCTTTTCAAAAAGACAATGACATGATCAGACAAGATGAGGTGGAATTATTTATAATAGAGTTATTCTTTCGTATAAGATTCGATTAATCATTGAAGTTCTTCTTTAACTTGTTAATAACAGATGAGTATAGATGATTTTAATCTGATTTGTTAATGGATCTAATAGTTGTTGCTCTTACTTACCTTCCAGAAGTTAAAATTTTAATCTTGTAGATAATTAAAGGAAACTAAAAGACATAGGTTTGTACTAATTAGTAATTAAAAAAAAAAAAAAAACAAAAAACACCAAAAAACAAACCACAGCCTTACAACAAACAGAAATGCCTCCAAAGAAGTTTATTCCGTTGAACGATTACTTGGATAAACAACCAGAGGATCCAAGAAAAGTGAAAAACCAGTTTGGTGGATACTTTAATAAACCACAAGGTCAATATAATACTAATAATAATACCAATAACAATTATAATAATAATTATAATAATAATAATAATAATACTAGTAATACTAGCAATAAGAGTTATAGTAATAATACTACCAATAACTATAATAACAATAACAACGGATACCAACCATACATTAACAACAACAACAACAACAACAACAACAACAATAGTAATCAAGCAGGGTACCAAGCTTATAGAGCGAATAACAATGGATATCAACCGTATATCAACACAAATGCGACTTCTACGTACAATCCAAATGACAGAGAAGGGTCTATTACTCCAAAAGAGTTTCAAAAAACTTCTTCCAGTGCCAGTTTGAGTAGTACATTGAGTAAATTGGAAATTAAAGATGATACCCCAATCACCGATTTATTAAATGATTTGGCAATGCAAGCCACCATTCAAGATTGCAAAAAAAAATTAGTTGAATGTATTGACATTATGAAACAAGAAAACCCAACTGATCCCGGTATGTTGGTTTCGCAATGGAACGTTGCAGGAATGATTTCAAAATTGAACAAACCGAAAAACTCAGCACTTGTTAGAGAAAGTTCCAATTTGTTTATCTCTTTATTGGCTTCACAATTGATCAGCGGACAATATCCTTTTGAATGTTATTTGCTGGAATTGGTTCCTCTTGCTTTGGATTCCTTTTCTGACAAATCAGATTCTGTTAAAAGAGAAGCTCAACATGCATTGGATTCGATCTATGGATGTTTCCCACAAGAAGGATTGGTTGCGAGATTTTTACCAACAATTTGCGAGTTTTTGGAAGATTCTTCTGCCAAATGGCAATCCAAAGTACAAGCTTTGAAAACCATTGATAAATTGAGAGAAGAATGCTCAAACGATATGTTGGAATTGTCTTTCAAAAACACGATCCCTGTGTTGATCGACATGTCTACGGATTTCAAACCTGAATTGAACAAACAAGGTTACAAAACATTGTTTCAATTTGTGTCTATTTTGGACAATTTGGATTTACAACCAAGATTGGAACTTATTGTGAAAACTTTGCAAGACCCAGCAAAAGTTCCAGATTGTATCAAAGCATTGAGTAGTGTTACTTTTGTTGCTGAAGTTACCGAACCGGTTTTGTCCCTTTTGGTTCCAATTTTAAACAGATCTTTGAAAACTATTGGATCTTCATCACAAGAACAATTGAGACAAACAGTCATTGTTGTGGAAAATTTGACAAGATTGGTTAATAACCATATTGAAATTGAAAGTTACATTCCATTATTGGAACCAGGTGTTCAAAAAGTTGTTGATACGGCAGCATTGCCAGAAGTTAGAGAATTGGCTACAAAAGCTTTGAGCGTTTTAAAAGACGATACAGAATTGAAAAATGGGAAATTTCCAGGAAGAATCACTGCTGAACAAGCGAAAAACTTTTTGTTGAATGCAGATCTAGGGGATTTCAAATCAACATTGGAAAAACAAGACAACTTTGTTGTACAAGATTACTTGACCAATTTGGTCATGATGGATGCAAACGTCAACGATTGGCAAAACTTGAAAACTTACTTTTCTTTGTTTATCAACGATTCTGAAAAAGTAGACCATTTTGTGAAAACAATTAGAAAAACTTTTGATCACAAAAGAGGGGTCTCAAACGAAGACGACGAAGAAGGTGCTGTGGAAATTGTCAACGCAGATTTCTCTCTTGCCTACGGATCCAGAATGCTTTTGAACAAAACAAACTTGAGACTGCTTAAAGGTCACAGATACGGGTTGTGTGGGAGAAATGGGTGTGGGAAATCCACTTTGATGAGATCCATCTCCAAGGGTCAACTAGAAGGGTTCCCTACTGCAGACCAAGTGAAAACCTGTTTTGTTGAACACAAAATCCAAGAAAGTGAAGCAGACATGGATTTGGTTGCATTTATTGCATCGGATCCAGAATTGGACTCCAGTTCTAATGAAGAAATTGCAGACGCTTTGGAAAAAGTCGGGTTCAACGAGGAAAGAAGAACCCAAACTGTTGGGTCTTTGTCCGGTGGTTGGAAAATGAAACTGGAATTGGCCAGAGCCATGCTGTTGCAAGCAGACGTTTTGTTGTTGGATGAACCTACCAATCATTTGGATGTTGCCAACGTCCAATGGTTGAAAAACTATTTGCTGGAACACACAGAAATCACCTCTTTGATTGTTTCGCATGACACTGGGTTCTTAGACGCCGTTTGTACTGATATCATCCACTATGAAAACAAAAAATTGGCCTACTACAAGGGTAACCTGCACGCATTTGTTGTGCAGAAACCAGAAGCCAAAGCTTACTACACTTTGACCGACTCCAACGCATCAATGAGATTTCCTCCACCAGGGATCTTGACCGGTGTCAAATCAAACACAAGAAGTGTTTGCAAAATGACCGATGTCTCGTTTTCCTATCCAAACTCTTCAAAGATTTCATTGGAACATGTTTCTGCTTCTTTATCTCTATCTTCAAGAGTCGCTGTCTTGGGTCCAAACGGGGCAGGGAAATCTACATTGATCAAATTGTTAACTGGGGAACTGGTTCCAAACTCGGGTAAAGTGGAAAAACATCCAAATTTGAGATTCGGTTACATTGCGCAACACGCTTTGCAACATGTTAACGAACATAAAGAAAAAACTGCAAACCAATATTTGCAATGGAGATATCAATTTGGGGAAGACAGAGAAGTTGTTATGAAAGAAAGTAGAAAAATGTCTGAAGAAGAAAAAGACATGATGGTGAAAAAAATTGATAACGGTGATGGTTTTGGAGAAAGAGAAATTGAAGCTATTGTTGGGAGACAAAAATTCAAAAAATCGTTCAAATACGAAATCAAATGGAAATTCTATAAACCAAAATACAACTCTTGGTGTTCTAAAGAATACTTGGAAAAGGAAGGATTTGGTAAATTGGTTCAAAAATTTGACGATTTTGAAGCTTCTAGAGAAGGTTTGGGTTACAGAGAATTGATTCCAAGTGTGATTACAAAACATTTCGAAGATGTTGGTTTGGACTCTGAAATTACAAACCACACCCCATTGGGATCTCTTTCCGGTGGTCAATTGGTCAAAGTTGTTATTGCGGGGGCCATGTGGAACAACCCACACTTGTTGGTTTTGGATGAACCTACCAATTATTTGGACAGAGACAGTTTGGGGGCATTGGCCGTGGCCATCAGAGAATGGAGCGGTGGTGTTGTTATGATTTCACATAACTCTGAGTTTGTTGGTGCGTTGTGTCCTGAACAATGGCACGTTGCTGATGGGAAATTGGTTCAAAAGGGTATTGCCCAGGTTGATCAAAGCAAATTTGAAGATGGTGGGAACGAAAACGCTCACGGTCTAAATGTAAGCAAGCCAGCAGATGACGACGACAATTTCTTGGCCAACTTGAAAGTGAAAAGAAGAAAGAAGAAAATGACAAGAAACGAAAAGAAATTGCAAGTCGAACGTAGACGTTTGAGATACATCGAATGGTTGTCCAGTCCAAAGGGTACTCCAAAACCAGTGAACACTGACGACGAAGATGAAGACGACGAAGAAGAAGAACCAAAGAAAGCTTAAGCGTAGTCTAGACATAAATATGTACATTATTTTCTAAATACCTCAGATAAACTTTTGTATAAAAAATTAGATGATAAAATCAACCAATTATGACGATCAAAAATCCTAACTTGCAGTAGTCAGAAAAATTCATTTTTTCAAAAGCAGTTTGGCGTTGCCATCGTCGGATGGGTCTTTTCTAGTGTCTGAAACTTTTTCTTCATCTTCAGCACTGATTTCAGTTCCCTGTAGTTCGGCAATGCACTCGTCTCTAAGTTTTTGCAAAAAATCGTCTTGAGAATCTGTGCCCAAAATACTGATGGTGTTAAAACCCAACCCCCAGTGAGGATAGGAACCAATTTTGATTTCAGTGGATTTTTTGTTGGCCTTTTCTTGCAAGTTTCTCAAAAATTCAGACATGGCAGATTCACCAAATGGAGTTTTAACAAAGTATCTAACGTATTTCATTTCTTTCAAGCCGTAAATTTCTTTAACTTTTGGTTTCAACAACTGCAAAAGCTTTTCAAATAACTGCGGAATCCCAGGCAAAATATAAAATTGATCGTAGATCGAAACAACAGGAACCCACATTTTATCGTCTAAATAGTAATGCTTACATTTTGGTCCTGAAGGTAAAGTGGCCATTCTGTAATGGTTTTTCAAAGCTTCTCCTGACATTTTCTTTGAGGAACCGTGGATTTTCTCCATCTTGTCAACACACTCTTGGGACAAAAGGTTTGGGGTATCTGGGTACACTTTGGCCAAACTTTCGTAGGTGATATCGTCATGAGTAGGCCCAATCCCACCAGAGGTGATGATGAACTTGTTTTTTTGGGCCAATCTTGTGGCAGTTTCTATGATTTGCTCCTCTTCGTCTCCAATAACACAAATTTCAGTCAAGTGGATGCCCAGATCAAAACAGTATCTGGCAAAATACTTGGAGTTTGTGTCGTTGATCTTCCCATTCAAAACCTCGTCCCCAATGATCAAACAGGCTGCGTTAATTGGTGGGTTCAATGATTGTTCTGCCATTTTTCTTGTAGTCTTTGATAATAGTCTGGCTTGTTGTGTTGCTGCTCTTAGCATTTTAGTTTTATCGTTTATTTTCAGCCTCAATCAAAAACAAGCATCAGGGGAATACAACTTGGCCGTAAAATAATGTTGACCTTTAGTAATATTTTACACTTTGTGCATTGTTCCGGTTCACAAATTTAAGGAGCCAAAACAGGTCACAAATAAAAGCAGACATTTTCGGGCAAAATAAAGTATCCGAGATCACAAAATATCAAAAAATAAATATTTCGGGCTCGGAGTGTGTTTTTTTTTGGTTTTTTTTTTCCGGTTTTTCATAATTTGCTACCTGTGACGTATTTTCGAAGTTATTCTGGATGCTTCTGGAAGTACTCAGGAGACATATAATTGGGTGCGATGAGTATTGCTGCTGATCAAAGATTCACTTGGGTTCTGGGGATACATTGTCAGACGTATAAAAAGCTTGACTCTCTGCATTATATATTCTTTTGAGCTTGGATAGAAATCAGACCCAAAAAACCAACAAAAACAAGAATATAAAAACTCCCTCCCAACAAAAAAACACAAACATGTCCGCTACGAAATTTGATGCTGAAAACGCCGATAACTTGGAAGATATCGAAAGACAATTTGCCGTTGTTGCAGTTGAACAAGCCGAAACATACTGGAACCTTTTGAGCTCTATTCCAGGATCCAAGCTAAAGTTGACTAAATTTGACGATGAAATTTACAATTCCTTTATTGTTTTGTTTCCTGAATACCAAGACGTTGAAAGAATTAAGAAATTTACCGAAGATGAATTGAAAACGAAAGAAGCTAAAGAAAAATGGAGAAACTGGACCAAACTTTTTGAAGAAAAAGTTGCCGACTTCAACTTTGGTACTTTGTTGAGAACTGACTCGAGTGCCGAATACGGTCAAGACTCAACCATTTTTTCATTCAGATTGCAATTCTACGCTTTTGAAATTGCAAGAAACAGACACGGATTGAACGACTGGATCTGCCAAAAAAAATAATGACTGAGGCTTAGCATACTATCATCCTTCACGCGCAGCAATGAAGAAAAACTGACAACCTTTACTCTATCTGTATATTTTGTATAACTATTATAAATTCATGAAACTTTTTTTGACTGGGAAAACCCCTTTTTTTTTTTTTTTTTTTTTTTTTTCACAAAAGTAAAACAGGGGAAATCAATGGTGATGGTGGTGGCTATGAGCATCGTTTTTATTATTATTTTCTTCTCCAAACAAGCCTCCAAAATGTGTATGAGAGTGTGCTGATTCCGTACTCTTCAAAGCAGCCTCAGGGACAGGAGCTGTTCCTATTTTTTTCTGTCTTTCAATCTCTTTTTTTTCATCGCTACTCAACTCAGGCTTTTCTTCGATATACTCAATGTGCAATTGTTTGACATGAGGAATGTTTTTGTATACAACGGTTCTCAAATGATCAGTGACAATTTCAAACTCATTGATGCCCAACACGTTTTCCCACCTTTGCAAAGGAACCACTAGTAAAGCATGTGCATGCAAGTTTGGACCTGCTGCCATCACATTCAAGTCTTTCAAAAAATAGCTTTTTTTGGCATTGTTGTTTGACACCATTTTATCAAGACTGTCTTTGATGACAGACTCAATATTTATGTATTTGGCATCACTTTTTGGGATAGCTTTATCCACCAATTCTTCACATGCAGACTTCATCCCTGAGTAACCTGCTTTGATGACTAGACCCGAAACCATCAGCCCACCAATCGCATCTAGCGAAGAAATTCCAAAAAAATATCCACCGGAAATGGTCACCAAAGCCACCAAAGAAGTTAACGAGTCTACTCTATGATGCCACGCGTTTGCCAATAGCACATTAGAGTTGTCCTTTTCTGCAATTTTTTTGGTTGCTTGAAACAACCACTCTTTGACCACAATGGATCCTCCCGCAATCCACGCAGCTCCTATATCTGCTGGAATGGCATGTGCATGACTGTGTATATGCATAAACTCCAAAATCATTTGCGGTAAGTAAGGTCCGCACACCAACAAAAGCGAGCTCCAACCAATGCTCACACCGGCAAAGGTAAGAATGGACGACACGGCCAAGGCACCGACAGTTTCCACTTTGCCGTAGCCAAAGGGATAATCTTGATTTGCTGGTTTTTTAGCCAACTTCACACTAAACAAAGTTAAAAAATCAGAAATCAAGTCACTCAACGCATGCACGGAATCGGCTATTAATGCCTGTGAATGGAAAACAATTCCCCCGGCAAACTTCCCCAAGGCCAACCCCACATTCACAAGCAACCCAATCCAAGTGATTCTAACTCCTGCGTTTTTTTTGATTTCTTTTTTATCGAGTAGCCCCGTCATAAGGGTGTCACTTTCTTCTGTTCTGGCATGCGTGTGGCCGTGGTGTTCATGTGGATCGGGCCTCGTGAGCATTGAGCCTAGCTTGTACGAATCGTTTTGCTCCGTTTCAGACTCTCTCATGTGGATATGCTGATTTTCCAACTTTGCCATGTCTTTTTTCCATTGCTCAATTTGTTCTGGTGTAAGCTCTTTGGATAGACGCCGTGACGTTACAAATGTTTTTCTGAATGCCTGTGTGGCAAACACAGATGGGTGATCGCAGAATCGCGATGGTGTTGGAGAAAGTATCGATTTTTTAGTTGAAACAATTAGAGATCCGGCAACTTTGACCTTGAGTTGAAGGCTCGCTCTCGTGTTGAACCTTAAGCTTTGTATGATCATCATGGAGTGTATATTCCCTTTTTTCTGCAAATGTGTTATGCACTTGGCTTTTTTTTATGCTCAGCTTGAGTCCTTCCTTGCGGTATCTTTTCCTTTTATGGTGGATATTTAAGTGCTCAAGAGGTTATCAACTGTCAACGAAATTAAAGTCACGGAATGCCAAAAAATTGGCAAGACAACTTTAGCATATAGCAATCTGAAAAAAAAAAATGAAAAATTTCAGGTGCAAATTATGGCGAATTAACCTATTCAGCCGTTTGAACATTGGAACTGACGCGTTGCAAGCTACATGTACAATCGGGTTCCCGATCAAAATCGAGTATCATTGCTACCTAGTTTTGTTGGGGGGAGCTGCTGACAAATAAGCAGGAAAAATTTCACGTTACTTCCAAGAGTCGATACCCCAAGGCTGACGAGTCTACAAACAAAGCGCGAAAGAAAAGTAAAAAAAAAGTGGAGCGATTGTTTCCCGTATTTTATAGTCAACACCTACAACTAATCTCAGCGAACCCAAACACAGAGGAAACCCTTAGAAAAGCAACTACACCACCTTAAAGGGGTCACGTGGAGACAAGAATTTAGTGCTTAATTAGTATCGAGTGTCCCGAAATTTCACAGTGTCTTTGTTTAATTAACTAAACGAATTAAATTTATGGTTGAGAATTGATTATAAAGAACTAACGCAATTTGTTAATCAAATGATGCAGGTCAAAAAGAATCCGGTTCAGCTTTATATAGTTTTTTTTTTTTTAAATAAACAGATTAATTAATAGAATTGCAAAACCGTGTTTTTTTGGAAAAACTTTGGAACAAACAGATCTTTACTCGTAATGCTCGTCCAAGCTCAAAAAATGCAACTTATCTTTAAATGGTTGCTCGGACAACGGATACCCAGTAACTATGTCAATTTTCTTTCTTTTTAATTTGTTCACATCGTTGATATCAGTTTTTCTGATAAACCGTTTAATTGATTTGATCTCATTTAAAAAATAACAATGTCCACCCATTGCTTTCCTCAACAAATGTTTGCATTGCTCAATAGTCACATCAGCTTTCAGCACAAACTTTGTGGCATTAGGAGCCATAGCAATTGATACTCCAGACGTTGTCAAGGAATTTGAGCCACGTGAAGCGGAAAGATCAAACAAGTAATCTACCATTCTGTTTCGGTAAGCTAATGCCATTTCATAAAACAAAAATACTTTTGAGACAAACAATGTTTCATTTGGGACTATTTTCAATTTGCTATAATCAATCATTAATTTTTGGAAATCAGAAAATTTTATTCCATCGTAATTTTTCAAATTGACCACACCACTAAAACACATGGAGCAAAGAAATACATTGTTTACAGGATCAGGATCGTTAGCCTGATTGTCCGGATTCACATTTGTGACACAGTCGACATGATACCACTCTTGACAAATCTCGCATGCAACCATTGTCGAACCACTGTCACCTTTTCTACAGTAACAATACAGTTCCTGGGGCTTCGCAGCATCAAGATCATTTTTCGTAGAGGATTCTTCTGCTTTGAGGTCGATATCCTTCATTTGCTCTTCTGGTTTTGGATCATCCGTATGTGCCATTGGTACTTCTTTGTGAGCAATATCAACTAATCCATGCTCAACTTTCAAACTGCTACCTTCAGTTGTTACCGTGGGTTTTCTGCAAGCAAACTGCAGCTGCTCAAAACTTTCAATCGCATAATTCCGTTCTGCGTTTTCAATAATTTCACTCAAGTGCTCGCTGCTTTTGAAAAATCGGAAAGCTTGTCTAAGCCATTCTTCAGTTTTTTGTATTTCTTTTGAAAAAAGGTCTTCTAGTGTCATCAAAGCACCGGATGCTTTCGACTCACTAAAACTGTGGTCTGACAAACTTTTTTTGAACTGATCAAGTGTAAACCTTTGATCGTTTTTATGAAAAGTATTAACCAACCCTTCCATCCATTCCATGTCATTTATCATTTTGGTAAAGCCTTCGATGTGTATGGAATTGCACTCAAGTTTGTTAACCAAGGGTTCGTACATCAATCTTGATGATTGAACTCTGTCCAAAATGCCCTGAAACAAGTCTACAAATAGTTGATCAATGGGCAATTTTTCTTTACTGATCTCATTCAACCAATTGCCAACTTCATCAATGCTGACCTTTAAACAATGGCCATGTCTTTTTTTGAATAAATCGTCAATTCTCTCGTTGATTTTGCAAGTTTTCTGTATGAGGTTAGACAAAACTGACAAATGTTTACTTTCAACGTCATAATCGATTCCAAGCTTCAAGAGTTGGTAGAGCTGTTCGCACAGATATGTGCCGTGCTTTGAATCCATCAACTTCCTATAAACTTCAAACCATATAATCTTTTGATAAAACTGACAATGCTGCTGCATACTGTCGTATTTCACACCAAAAGCTAAACACTCGGTAAGCATATCATGGTATTTCACAATATCCACTTTTTGTTCATTTGAAATGCACAGTTGATCCAAAGCGTTAATGCTCTGTAACACCGTATTGTATGTATCATATAATTTTTCAAACTCTGGACATTTGACGGGACAATTTCGTAAATACTGAACTACTTTTCCAAGTTCTGCTAAATCAATAGGTTCACCATTGCTGTATTTTAAAAAGAAATTTTGACCCCATTTAAACTCAAAAGTTATTGGCTTCAAAGTACTAAAAAATTTCACAGCCTCATGCTTTAATATGGGCAAATCATGCAACAAAAAGTTGCTGATTTTTTGCCAATCTCTTGTGTTCTTAGCGCTTTTGTGAGTTTGGAAAAGAATATGTTTGAGTTTGTTTTCAGAAAGATACGGTTGTGAAGAAAGCATTTGCCCAATCCTATGATGCAAACTACCTTCATCCTTTGCAGCATCATCTAGTGACACGTTTTTGTAGAAATCTATGTCGTAGTAAAATTTTTGCACAATTTGAGGAATGATTTTTGCACTTTCCATATCGGGGCCTGTAAATGAACTTTTTTGTTTGTAATTTTCCAAGTGTTTTTTTGCCCACTCCATTTGTTGAGGACTTCCGTTCCAATAAACGTTCATTAGAAACAAAGGGTCAAACAATCGCTGATCGTCAAAAAAGCTTTCCGTTGCAAAACAAATGTTTTCAGAGAATGAAAACCCTGATGCAATTTTGGAAGTCATTGCATGATCAAATGTGAAAACACATGTCCCTGGAGTCTGTACTATTTTATAGTTTTTGATTCCTAATTCATTCAATGTTTTTGTCGAAATGTATTCTTGCGCAGTGCAATTTTCGAAAAATGGTTTTGACCAGGCAGAGAAATTTTGAAAAGATTCGGTTTGCTCACTGTAAGAATATCTAAAGTCGGTATGGTTATGGTTTGCAGATACCTGATCTGTTGGGTCTGTTATGCGTGACGCCGCTTGCAAGCTTTCAAATTTTCCAACCTCTGATTGTGGAACGACGTGCCACAGTTTCGAAGCACCGTACTCTAAATACTCCATGGTTGGAAAACCATAGTTTCTGGATGACCAATCTTGGTAAGAAAGCATCATTGTGATGTCGTATTTTGACCCATGAGTGTTGTTGTAGTCAACAGGTTGTAGTCTTTGTAGGTTCTGTTCTGTGGTTTCGATTTTCTTGATATTCCAAAACCCAATTGAAGAATGATGTTTGAACTTGCTGGGAACTTGATAGCCTGCATCAACTCCATAAAAAAAGTTTGGGTTAACCAACAATGATTGGAAAACATCTTCTAACTCATCTGCACTTATTCCTACCTGAAGGTTTTTTTCAAAATTATTTTGTAAAAACTCTGAGAAAATGTTGTTTTTCAAAACCATTTCTCTTATTGTGAAATAAGGTGTGGAACCTGATTTATGAGAATAATCATTGGTGTACTCTTCAGCACCTTCGTGCCAATAATAGCTCTCAAAATCATTTTCGTCCAAATCAGCAACAAGTTTCCGCTTTTTAAAGGGAGGAGGTGCTAACGATTTAGCTTCATGGGTTTCCAAAATTTTTAAATCTTTTAACAAAATTTGCTCGTGCTGTGTGTTAAGTGTACACAACTTTGTGTTTTGTGAAGGATTTACAGCAAAGTTGTTTGTGGTTGCTGTGTGTCCTTTTTCTTCCTGTCCGAGATAGCTATATGTGAAATCGCCAAATATTTTTGAATAATTTGATCTCAAAGTTGTCGCTAAAGACTGCATGATTTTTCCAGAGTATCCCAACTCTTTACCGATTTGGAGCCACATTTTTCTAAAGCATACATTGTTAAACCCACCATGGGTCTGCACACAACTCCACAATCTCCACAAGTCTAATGGTTTCTTATCTACAGTCGGAAGTTTGTTAAACTTTTCCCCCATACCATTGGCCTTGTAATATTCGTATAGTTTCGTGTAGAAATCTGAAACAATGCCGATTTGAACTTGTGGGTCGTTGTAGATGGAATGTCTTGAGTGAAACTGAAAGGAGTCCAAGTCTTTTTTAAACTGTTCGTTGATATCGTTTACAACAATGTTGTTTTTGACAATGCTGTTTTTCGTTTTAACTTGAACCGCCCCATATTTGATACCCAAATGCTTAATTTCTTCATAAAAAAGAATGGGATTTTCAATGTACTTTGAGTTTTCGTCCAGTTCGAAAAAAGGAACATAGCCTTCTTTAAGCATATAAGTGAGCCCTGTTTCAGAATCTGTCAACTTCTCTAAAGTTTGACCATCCATAGTTGAGGACATGTCATACACGTTCTCAAGTCGTGGAGACCACTTGTTGATACTCTGCATTCCTATGGGCGAGAGAACATTTTTAGAAGAGGAGCACCTGTAAAAACCTGCTTGTTGTGCCATAGCCATTTTGTATGTGTGCAACTGTGTTTTGTATCTTTTGGTTTTTGGCTGGCTGTACTTTGTTGATGATGTGTTTGATTGAGTGGACATGGCAACCTCCACTGGAAAATCTGTTTTGGGTTTTTTTAGTCTCATCTGATTATGCACCGGGAAAGTGGATATCTGGGGGTCCTTGGACACTGGTTTGTGCAAGTTGATGCTGTTTGTCATATGGGATCCATTTTGCAGAGTTGGTGGTTTGGTGGTGTGATTCACGATTGATTCAGCATTACCATTCAAAGTTTCTCTTGCCTTTGGCAGCTCAGAATGATTGTTTGTAAGTTCGTGGATAGACAAGTATCTAGATCTTTCAATTTGGGGCAAAGAACTGTTTACTTGGGAAGCGACTTCTGGTAAGAGTCTATTGGTTTGTTGTTGCGTAAAGCCATTGGGCTGTGGATAATTAGAGAAAGTATTGTTTGGCATATTTGTGGTCATGCTGCTGTGGTTGGGTGACTGTATGTACATTTGATCACTATGATTTTCTATAGGGTTCATATTTTGGAAAGTAGGATTGCAGTAAAAAGAAAAAAACAGCCCATACGCTCACAAAAATCACTCGTTTAGTGGGGGCTTTTTAAAGATTGAAATTTAGATTGAGTGTTTTTCAGAAGCTGTTTATTATACCTCTAGCTCCTCACTGCAAAATTTTGTTTGAAAGCAGTGTCTTTTTATTTTTTGATGGTGGTTTGTTCTGTTTCCAAATAGTTGGTATTGTATCTCTATTTTTTATAGAGGGTATATATAAAAAGGCTAGCTCAAAGCACGAGCACTATGAATCTGTTTTACAAGAGAAACGTTGACACCTTGTTGCAGCAGAGTTGCTATGTCACAGTCCAATCACAATCACGCTGTGGAAAGTATCCTACTTGGAAGTAGTTTACAAAGACTTAATTATCGCTCACATTTTTTTTTTTTTATTTCAATTTCAACTTCAATTAAACTGATGTTCTTTTATTTTACTCACATGCTCAACTGGAATCGCAAAAAAAAAAAAAAATAAAAAATAAAAATAAAAAATAAAAAATTTGAAGTGTAAAATCTTTTTCTTTTGTAAAAAGCGGAAATCCGGAAAAAGAAAAAGAAAAAAAAAACACACACACACA
>ERZ794936.666-NODE-666-length-14460-cov-5.754113_pt1 | contig 14460 bp, 11 predicted proteins | sample MGYA00511083_ERZ794936 | MGnify/ENA primary metagenome ERZ794936 (study PRJEB30137, sample SAMN04331409) | food metagenome | isolation source: Y2 must sample point D1 replicate A | place: Australia: South Australia | collected 2014 ... | reverse complement strand
AGATGTTGTAAATCACCTTTATCTGGCATTGTTAATTAATTAAATTGACGTTTAATGTGCGCTGTGATGAGTTTTTTTTTTTTTTTTCTTATTGATTTCATAGATTTTCGGACATAAGCTCTGTTTTTCCCATCTCAGTAGTATAATTTTGGCTAAGCACTATTAATGAATGTATTGATTAACCACAAGAAGCCAAAAAAAGACCTATGTTCGATTTTTGAATAGTTTCGTATACATTCATGTAAACAACACAGGCGTTAAAGTCCAAACCAACTTTTTGTTAACGTTGATCTCCTTTCTATACCCTCATTTGACATTCCTTTTTTTTTTTAATTTCATGTAAACCTTCCCTCGGCAATTCAGCAATAATTATGCACATAATTTTTGTTAACTTCACTTATCTTTCTCTTTTTTATTTTTGCTTTATTATCTTTAGATCAATTTGTGTAGGCATATCTTTAAGTGATCTTTTGAATGTTTTTATCATTTCCTATTTGGGTAATATAATAAAATGTTGTGCTGAACCTTTTTTGTTTTCAAGATAGAAAGGGATGTGCGGCTGAAGCTACTTTTTTTTTTTTTTTGCATATTGAACGTAAGCTGAACTCATTGACAGAGAGATGATGAATATCGGAATTATCCCTATGAAGCTGAATTAGTGCTTGATTCAGTTGAGCAAATACAAAAAAAAACTGTCGTTTTCATGTAATCAAGAATCTGTTTATTGATGTATAATAAATACTTTTATTGTTTTCATATATGTATTTTTTTTTTCAACATTCTTTGCTGAAGTTGTTTATTCACGGTAATTCAATACGTTTACTGCCTCAATTATAGTAGGATCGAGCTGATCTGTATATAAACAAGAAGAAGATCATAAAAAAATTGTTGTATTAGTTAAACACATAAATGTCATTTGGTTTACTCTGTGCTTGTTTTCTTGTTAAACTTTTGTTTTAGTGAAAACACATCAATAATTGAAAATAGAAAAGAATTGCATAGATTTCAATCCCCAGACAAATAACATACATAATAAATACAATGTTTAAAGCCGCAGTGCTTCTAGCTTTTATAATTCCCTTTTTAAAAGCAAAAACAATCAATGTTCCCATAGAATACAACAACACTTTGGATGTTTACTTCAACTTCAAATCTAATTCTTCAATCATAGTCACACCTGTCTCTAGTGGTTTAGAAATTAATGTACTTGAAAGTGGTATATACTCCAATTCATCAATACAAACAATTTGCCAAGCTTTGAGCGATGGTATGATAATTGTTAATGTTGATAAGTCCTCATCTAATCAATTAATAACATGGAATGCCAATGATGTTTATCACTTGATAGACCCAAACACCAAAAAAGAATTAGCATACGATTCAGTTTTACTGCAAGGTTGCGGCAAAGACCCAACCCAAACAACCATCACACTTTCAAGCACAGCCGCATTAACTCAAACTGGTCTTGAAACATACATTGGTATTATCTCCACTCATGAATACAAAAACTATACTACCTTTATTCCAGTCAACCAATATACTGCAACAAACGGCTCAAATAAAGCAACAATTACCGGATTTAATAGAATAAACAACACAATAGCTGTTGTTGCACCAGCTGTGGTAACAACAACTACAGCATCTAGCGCATTATACACAAACTCCAGTGTAAGTTCTGTTTACACAGAAGTTGAAACAGTAAAATCATGCATGAATCACGCCATGGGTGGCTGTTCTCTGGTTACCATGACAAATGTTGTATCTAATGGTATGACATACACTGGAAAAAGCGTATTGACAAGTCTTTATCAATCAGAATACGAAACAACACTGCTTCAACCTGTAGCAACACAAACCACTACTTCCAAACAAAACTTGCTAAGCACTCAAATATCCGGAAATAGTGTGCATGCCTCAGTCAGCCCAAGTACCGTAAACAATAAGAGTGTCCACACATCCTTGAGTGCTATTTCAACAACACAAGAGCATAGTGCATCTTCAACTGTTAGCCAAAGTGTTTACACATCTTCAAGTGCTATTTCAACAACACAAGAGCATATTGCATCTTCTACTGTTAGCACCAGTATCACTGATAGCCAAAGTGTTTACACATCTTTAAGTGCTGTTTCAACTACTTCTTCCAATACTGATTACGCACTAACAATTACATCTTCAGGAAATAATACCGCTGCTGATGTAAGCACAGGAATAGTTAATAACGAAAGCACATATTTGAGTTTATCAGCAATTGCTTCTTCTAAGACTACTCTTATCCAACAAGTCTCAAGCAATATAGTATCCAGTTATTCGGGTCTGATATCTGTGAACACGCTATTTGATGGTGCAGCAAACAAAATCAATGCATTGACAAGCTTCCTGGGTTTAGGTTTATTAATAAATATAATTTTATAATGAAATATTTTTTTTTTTTTGATTTTAAGTTTAAATATAAATAAGAATATATAGTTTATTTTAATAACTTGTCTAATTCACCAGTAGAGTTCAAAGTTTGTAAATCAGAGTTACCACCAATGTGCTTGTTGTTGATGTAAATATTTGGAACTGTTCTTTGTCCGGAAATTTCTTGTAAAGCGTCTTGGTAATCAGCACCGTCTTCGATGGTATCTAATTCTAAGTAGTAAACATCTTCTTTCTTTAAAATGTTTTCTCTGATCTTTTCATTGATCAAGTTTAAAGTACTGTGACAGTATGGACAGTAGGTTTTGTGAGCAATGAAGACCTTGTTGGTTTCAATGGATTTCTTGATGATTGGAATTAATTTGTTGATAGCGGCCATATTTTTTTTTTTGAATATCTTGTTTTTTAGTTGGTTTCCCTTGTAGACTATAAAAGTGATTGCTAAGATAGGTAAGACTTGGTACATGGGTAATATTGTGATAATTCAATAACTAGTTATATATATGTTTGAAAAATTACATAATTCTACGGTGGTAAAAAAAAACAAGTCTTTTTTAGCGCCGAACGTCATATTATAAGAATATGCGTTTAAAAAAAAGGGGGGAATCCCTGTGTATGAAGCAATTGATTACTACATGGTGAACACTACTAAAAAAAAAAATAGGTTGAATAATCGGAGTTATTGAAGAACATCATTAATAATATAACCCTTGGTTGTTTCGTTGTGAGGTGTGAAAACGTGATTCAAATGTAACGACTATTCGATACATTTAGCAGCGAGTTAAACAGCACACATATTGATTTAAAATATTAGTATTTTTTCACTGTATGAGTTGTTGCTTTTTTTTTGGTGGAGTTGATTATCGGGCTATGTTTTTTTTTTTTTTTCAAAAATGTAAATAAACGCCTATGATTAAAGGATAAGGAAAGCACCAGCAAAGCTAATTGTTATTGAATTTGTAATTGATAAATAAAAGAGTAAGTGGAAATGGGGTTTTTTAAAGATCATCAGAAGTCAGAAATTACAACAATCATGGATGGAATCATGGAAAACCAATCCTTGAATACCAGAAAATTGAATCAGGTATTGGAGCTTATAGATTTGAAGGATGATAAAGTTTTATTTGTTCAGCAGAACAACTTGATAGAGCTATGCAGACACTTGAGAAAATCATTGAAATATGGTGTAAATGTTAATGAAAGAATTTTGGCATTGGATATTCTAGACTACATTATAGACAAGCTAGATCCTGAAGAAATAGATAACGAAAATTTTTTACAAGATAAAAAGTTAAATGACAATTTAAAGTTAGCTTATGTAGGAAGACCATATGCTATGAACAAGTTACAAAAGAAAAAGGAAATAAAGCTTTTGCAAGAAACTGCAATGAATTACATAAACACGACTTGGTCAAAGAAATACCCTCAGTTTAGAGATTATTTGGAGTTATATGTTGATCCTGCTTCTAATAACGTCATAGATTACGCCTCTTATGAAGACAGCGATTCATACCAGCAACCAACAGAAAGAAGATCTAGAAAAAACACAGCACGTAGCACTAGCAAACCAGGTAATAAAAAGAAAAAGGACTTCTTGAAAGATTCAGCTGATCCTTCTGTATTACCAGAAGATTTGCAATACGGTATTCCCATCATTGATGCTAAAAAGCTTTCTTCAAAAATTAATCTAGCTGTTGCTGATGCAAACAAGTGTGCAAGTGTATTGGAAAATAGACTTATCAGTATAAACAGAAGAGTATACTCAAACGAGGATGAAGAAGCTACCGAATACTTCATAAAGGTTAGACAACAAAGAAGAAAAATTTTAAGATACCTACAATTGGTTACTGAGGGTGAGTACTTAGCTGTTTTGCTTAAGTGTAATGATGACATGGTTCAAGTCTTGGACAAGTATGATTCTTTGAGTAGCTTGGAACCAGATGAATTTTTTGAATCAGAAGGTGAATATAACGGTCCTAGTTATTTGGATAACCAAAGAAATAATGAACAAACTTCTTACTTTACAGACGAAGAAAGCGATGACGATAGAAGAAGTGTTCACACTAACAGTAATCCGTTTGAAGATACTTTCCGTTTGTAATTTTATTTACAAAACATTATTTATGAGGATAATATATAATGTGGAAACCTAATATATATAAGTAGGTATATTGCACTGATGGCTTTTAATGAAATTTATTCTTGTTTTTTTGTTTCTTTAATTTACTTTTCTTCTGCAAAATTCAAACTGATCCCATTGATACAGTATCTATCATTCTTTCCTTTGCCCAGAACCTTTTCCCATCCCTCACCTTTGAAGATGTGACCTAAATGAGAATCACAATTCAAACAACAAACCTCTATTCTTTGCATTCCTAAAGAATTATCAACATATTGAATGATATTATTGTCTTTTAATCCAATTTTACCGGATTTCCCTTTTATCTCTGCTCCGTTTGCCACATCTGGATATAAGTTACCTTTAGCAGATGTATGGAAACTAGGCCAGCCACATCCAGAATCAAACATTGTTGATGACTCGTATAGCAAGCTGTCGCAGTTTTTACATGTGTATTTTCCTACAAAACCAGGTTTGGTCTCATGTTCTAAAAATGGTGAAGTAAAAGGTCTTTCAGTACCCTTGTCTCTCATCACATGTATCTCAGCCGCGGACAAGTTAGGATTATATAGCTTCTCTTGAATAGCAGGAATGTTGTTGGTAGTCATTTTTGGTATGTGTTTGATATTCAATAGTGGTCTGATAGCTCTAAACATTAATAAAAAAATCAAAGATTTATATATGTATATTTATTGGATTATATTATGTAATCATACGTAATGTGTGTGTATGCCTGCTTTTTTGATTATTCATTAGCAAATGTGTTTTTAGGGTAAGCACAGGCACCTTTGTTGTACAGCAGCGCTACCAAACTATTTATGCTTTTTATCGGATTTAAGCAACGCATATTCACAATCTTCACAGAACCAAAAAAAAAAAAGAAGAAAAAGAAAAAAATCAATATTTAACAAATTTCAACAAAATACACTCTTGAGTTGATCAATACAACAACAAAGGTAAACTTTAAACAACCTGATCAAAATTCAAAACATACAATTCAATGATTATCAACCCATTTGTGATAAAAGACGAGTACGACAAGAAAAAAGCTGAAGAACAATATATAGACATAGAAACAAACGTCCCCGTGCTGTCTAATCCTACTCAGTTGTCCTGTACGCAATTGATGGGGCATTTTACTAGATGCATATCGTTCAAAGGCCAATTACAAGAAATATACAAAACTGGCCAGATGACTAAGTGTCCAAAGCAATTTGAGCTATTAAAGTTCTGTTTATTTGAAACAAATGACGACCCTGTAAAGATCAATGAATTTTATAATAAACTACATAATGGGGATTTGAAAAACATCAACAAAAGGGGTAGTTCCTTGGATATCTGGGAAGAAAGATAACTCTGTATATAGAAAGGATAACTTTTAGTATTTCTATTAGTTAAAAAAAAAAAAAACATGATGCGATATCAGCCTTTTCGTTTATTTAATATTTTTTTGGTGTAACAAAGATGACTTGTTAATCATTAAATTGGTTATAAATGGATGTCTCTTTAATTAAAGCAATGAGTCATACAACTGTTCTTTGCGGATTAAAACATGATATGAATGATAATAAATACGGTATTTTATTCCATCTATCAAAGATGTATCACGTGAATTTGTCTCTTTTTTTTTTGAATAAAAAAAAATTAACTCAATGGAGAACTTATTCCTTTATAAAGGATTCACGTTTTAAAAGTTTCAATATAAGTTATTTTTAGTTTTAATTATTTTTTTTTTTTGATTTATATAAATGTCGTTCTTATTCAACTTATATGGTTCTACTTCCTTTAAATTTTTAACCCCCCAGAAGAACCTATCAAGATGAGCTCAAGTCCTGAAGTGATTACGAATAAAGAAAAGCCAGTTGACTTCACAGCACAGGAAACTTTCCTTCAATTTTTAAAAGACGAACTGAGTTCAAGTCTTCAAAGCAAAGACATTTTAATTCATGAACTTATAAAACAATTTCAAATACACAATATATACAACTACGACATATTCAGTCAACTAGAAATTGAAGATTTGAATGAAATACTTGGAAGTTTGATGTCCCTGAATAAGGATTCAAAACTAAGAAAAAAATTATTGATTCACTTAAAAATATTAATTAATAAAACACTTGATGGTTTGAAATCAACTGCAGTTGATGTCGATACTTTCAACGACACAACTATCAAAGACTTGTTTTTACAACAAGATTCAAAACTCGATAGTTTGAATATAACTTTCCAAGACTTCAAAAAGAGATTATTTGATGAACTACAAGTAGTACGTACATCTCCTACCGAAGAAACAAATGAAAATATCCCTAAAAGAACTCTAAGACCAGCAAATTCAGCTTCATCAATTTCCACTGTAACTCCAACAACCTCCGAAAATAGTTCAAAATATTCTGTACCTTCAGCACCAAGTCTAACAACACTAAACTCAAGCAAACCTACACAAGGAGGCAAGGGCAATGGAGATGAGCCATTCAAACAACTTAAAGCATCAAAGCAGGATTCATCTCAAAAAATTTTAATGAATGCCATGTTGAAGCATAACATTCCGTTAAGCAGATTGGACGAGTATGTGTTGATCATTTCATATCAGGATAAGGAAATGGTCATGACAGATGAAGACAAACCAGTTGAGATATTCAAGAACTTAAAGAAAAAAGGCTTTCAACCAGCAATCATGCTTAGAGAAGTTGATAAGGTTCTTCGTGGAACCTCGGGCCAAAATGAACTAGGCGATGCAGATGATGAAAATAATACCCCTGGTGGAAGATTATAATAAATATTCATATTTAAATCATAATAATAAAACTAATAAACCTGGTTAATCCTTAAAAAAAAACACAATTATTTTTTTTGTTTTTAACTTGATCAAGTCTTACTTATAAGGATTGAACTTACCGGATTCTTTCCACTGAATAATCTTTTGTTGATCTTGTTTGAATTTACTCAATAATTCACCAATCTCCGCCTTTTTCTTTTCTCTTTGTTGGAATCTGTAGAAGGCTAGTTCACCCTTCATTTTATCTTTCTTTTGTGCACCTGCTCTTTGTAGCTTAACTGTTTTGTTGTATCTCTTCAAAGGATTGACCTTTTCAGTATTTAGTCTACTAGCATTTCTCAACATACCTTGTCTGGTCTTGGTGTTTTTACCCACAACCAAAGTAAAACCATCCTCATCAACTAAGTTGCCTTGGTTAGTTAATTCCATTTTGGCAAAGTTTTCTCTATCTTGGAAATAAGTCATAGTATCTAATACTAAGTCTTTCAGGTATTGTACAGGCAGAGGGTTGTAGAAGTTTTGGAAATCTTGTAAAGTTGGCATTTTAGATGTTTCTTTATGCAAGGTCCACTCAATGACATTCTTATCAAAATCTTTGGTCAAAGATTTCATGTACTTGTTAACACAATTAAAAAAAGACTTTGTAGAACTTTGATCTAATAACTTTAAAAATGTTGTGTTGTATGGTTTGTTTTCTCCTTTGTACTCACTTCCACCAATGGCTTGTTTTGGATTAACAGTATTGTTTTCATCGTCTAACATATAATCAGAAGATAATCCATTTAAATCTATACTTTCAATTTTGAATTCATCGGTCTTGAAACTGGAATTATCATTATCAAAAATCACTTGACCTTTGAATTCCTTGATGATGTTGTTCAAATTTAAAGTCAAAGTCTCAAAATTTGTAAGAAGTGGCAAATTATAAATGAACAAAGTATTTTCTTCTTTGTTGTTGTTGGTTTGGTGTTTTTTCAAATAAATGTAATGAGTAATTTTTTTACCAACATTTTGAAGTTTATCTTGTTTTTGAAGTTTAAAAGGAACTGGTATGAATCCGTTTTTCATAACAGTCACAAATTTAGGTTTATTATCTGACATTTTATATTTAACCAAGAGAAAATATGTGTTGTATTGGTTATATATTATATTATTTATTTCAATATGACTACTAGCTTTTTTTAAAAAAAAAAAAAGTTACTTGAATTTTATCAAAAGCTTTTGTCGAGAAAGAAAAGAAGGCAAAAAAAGAAAAAAAAAAAAAAAGCAATTCCTATTTAACGGATATAATCCAATTTAAAAAGGGAAATATATAACACGTGATACATAGCTGTCTGCTTATGACAAACCTCCCTTTTACTTCTCAACAACGTTTTGAGAAGCTTTCATTAGTTCGTATATTTGACCTATTTGTTCAGAGCTCATTTTGTTAAGCATTTCTTCGCTCAAAGACCCTTCTTGCCATTCTCCGTTGGATAGCTGGTATAGGTAATCCTGCCATTTGGTAATGAAACCAACTATATACAGAGGATTTTCAATATCGGCATGTCTTTTGAATTCTAGTTTTACATATTCATCACCCAATTTCTTCATTTCAGGTTCATTTCTGAACTGTTTGTTATGTTGTTTAAGAATTTGTTTGAATAGTCTTAATGGGGTTATTAATGGGGTGGTCATTGGTTCGTAATCGTCGTCTATTTGATTTTGGCGCAGTTGATTGGCTGTGTATGATTTAAGTATATGACTTTTTAAAGCTTGTTTATTAAGTTTTGTAAGCTGGGAAACTGCCTTTCCTTTTGTTCTTTGGTAAATTACTTGGTTAATTTTGAACATTTGCAAAAGAAATTATGATATTAAATTTTTGTTTTTTTTATTTTTTGCTAGTATTGAATATTGGTGAAGAACGATTCCTTCTTTTTTTTTCACCTAAGGAAAAAATTAGTTTTGTCTAAAATGGGTACGGCTGATAAATCCGAATATCGCTTTATTTAACTTAAAATTAAATAGTATTGGTCCTATAATCATGTCTATAAGTCTATGCGATAATCTATGAATTTCTTGTATCATTTGTTTAACGCTTACATTTATACCCTAGATTATTCTAAGCCCTCTACAAATGCAATGTCATTCATTTTTCTAATTATTTTTTTTTTGGTTGAAAAAAAATAACGTCAAGGTACCACTTCTCCACTATTTCTATTTGCTTGTATTTCTTACTCATATTTTTTTATGAGCCCACCAAAAAAAAACATAGACTAAAACGGGATTTTAAATGAAGAGGGGCTTATCCCCTTTAACAAAAAATATGATGTGATTTCTTTGAGAGGGGATAAACGGAAAAACAGGGATCCACAAAAACCTATGGCTTATCTTGAGTTCAAGTACTTGCATGGAGTAAAGTACGAAGAAAAATAGTGTAAATATATGAATTCATTTGGTTGCTCTATATATAAATATATAAGATGATTTAGTATTTAGCAACATCAACACCTAACTTTGCTAGTCTGATCTTGACAGCCATCTTGTGGGCATCCAAACCTTCTCTGTTGGCAATGTTCATGACACTGTACCCAATCTTCTTCAAACCTTCTTCATTGACATATTGACAAGTAATGAATTTTTGGTAGGTTGATGTGTTTACACCACTGTATTGTTTGGCAAAACCATAAGTTGGCAAGGTGTGGTTAGTACCAGATGAGTAGTCACCACATGATTCTGGAGTCAAAGCTCCTACAAAGATAGAACCAGCATTGTCAACCAACTTGACGTATGAGTGGGCATCTTCGATTTGCAAAATCAAATGTTCTGGGGCGTATTCATTCGACAGCTTGAAGGCTTCTTCAACGGTCTTACATTTAACTATACAACTGTTGTACAAGCATCTCTTAACAATTTCCTTTCTTGGTAAGTTTAATGTTTGTTCCTTAATGGCATTTTGTAACTTGGCTGTGAAGTCTTCATCCAAATCTATACCTATCAAAATGACTTGTGAATCAACACCATGTTCAGCTTGAGATAACAAATCACTGGCAACGTAATCCCAATCAGCCTTCTTATCACAAATAACCAAGACTTCAGATGGACCAGCAGGCATATCAATGGCACATAAAGCTGCAGTATCTTGAGAAACGTACATCTTGGCAGCGGTAACAAATTGGTTACCTGGACCCAAAATCTTATCAACCTTAGGAACAGTTTGAGTACCATAAGCCATAGCAGCAACAGCTTGAGCACCACCTGCTAAAACAATGGTTTTACATCCAATCTTATCAGCAACATATACAACTTCAGCTGGAACTTTACCTTCCTTGTTTGGTGGGGTGGCAAAGACTATCTCTTTACAACCAGCAACTTTAGCTGGAACACCTAACATAATGGCGGTAGATGGCAAAACAGCAGTACCACCTGGAACATAACAACCAACGGATTCAATTGGCTTAGCAAATCTTTCACATAAAACACCTGGTTGGGTTTCAACGGCTAAAGTGGCATTTTGTTCATATTGGGCTTGATGGAATCTTTCAACATTACCAATAGCCATATCCAAGGCATCAATCATTTCTTCGCTCAAGGATTCAATGTATTCTTTAGGGAACGGAGCCTTCAAAGTAGCCTCATCAAGAGAAACCTTGTCAAATTTGGCAGTCAATTCTAATAAAGCAGCATCACCATTGGTTTTGACATTCTTGATGATTGGTTCAACAAGAGCCATTATATTACTTGTAGATTGGATTGGTCTGGTAAAGGCTTCTTTAACAGCCTTAGGATCTTCAGATGTAACAATCTTTAATTCAATTTCAGAGTCTAAGTATTTTGGTTCTTCTTTGACAACAACAGGTTCCTTCTTTTCAGGCTTGGCATCACCTTGTCTTCTGGTGACCTTCAAGTGTTTCTTTCTTAAGTTATCTTCAACATCAGCAATTGTAACACCGTTGGCAGCTAATTTGGCAAAAGCAAAATAAACCAAATCAGCAAATTCAAAGGCAATATGGTCTTTTTCGGTGGCTTCAATAAATTCGTTTGCTTCTTCTAAGATTTTCTTATCTAGAAGATCTTTTTCTGAAAACAATCTTTGTGTATAAGATTTCTTTATGTTATAATCTTCCTTTTCATTTAATCTACCTTTAGTATCTTGATATCTTTGATCAATAACGTTGTATAAGTCTTGTAAACCAAATGAATCAGCTTTCAAATTACCAAAGCAATCAAATCTGGTTTCTTCATGGCAAAATCCTTCCCCTTGTTGAACAACCTTGAATTTCAAGCAATCAGCATCGCAATCAACATCAACAGATAGCAATTGTTGAGTGTTACCAGATGTTTTTCCCTTGACCCAAATTTCATCTCTAGATCTGCTGTAATAAACACCAATTTGCTGTTCAAATGCTAGCTTCAAAGATTCTTTAGAAGAATAGCATACTCCCAAAGCCTTGTCATATAGATCAGTAACTAAAGTAGTATATAACCCGTCTTTTCTGTCTGTTTTCAATAATGGCAAAACAGAGTTGATATAACTTTCATAAGATGATATAATGCAGGTTGCCTTTAAACCTTCAAACTTTTCATCTGGGATGCTTGTTTTATTTTCTAATGGTTTTGAGCCATCTATTTGTATGTACTTTATACCTGAAAAACCTAAGTTCAATAAGTCAATAATTTTGTCTTCTTCTTCTGGAGACAAAGAACCTCTTAAATCAACAGGAGAAAACAAGTATACGTTTTTTCTAAAACACTTCTTTAAAATATTTTGTAATTGTTCAGTGGTGAAAAGAGTGTAGTTAATTAAATAAGATGAACTCAAAGCCCATTTGGAAAAGTTAGATTCCCATTCTTCTGGAATGGAAAATAATGGATATACAGGAGATCCCATTAGTTATAATTATTTGTAAATAGTAGTTGGGTTGTTTATCTGTAATATTTTTTAATAAGAAATCAGGAATTAAAGGATTTAAAAAAAAGTAAATTAAATGTATATTGTATCAAGTAATAAAACAGCTTTCTAATGAGCTAAGATTTTAATTGTGAATGATTCATGACTCACCTAGAACACTTTTTGCTCTTCATATTTAAAAAAAAAAATTTTCATGCTTTTTTTTTTTCACCCAGCAAGAATCCCAAATAGTGGAATTTTAAAATGTGAAAAATTAAGAATATAGCGCGGTTCAAGTATGTCGTCATTAAAATGGTTATTTCACGTGAAGACATATCACAAACATGCGGATGTAACAGGGGTGTTACACAGACTTTATATATATCTACATGGATAAGTATATACCGTTTACGGAAGCATTAGTGATCATATAGTATCACATAATTTGCTAGTGAAATGAATACCTTACTGAAACTTTAATACGTGAACAAACCTACACACTTTTTTTTTGCTTTATATCTAATCGATCACATGACTGAAAACGTGACTTGAAGAGCAAATCTTATAAAGTCAATTGATCAACTTATACTCACTCTTTAACTTCACAGGTGTTAGATTCTCTTTGTAATCCATATCAAAATCAGATTCTTCAGCTTTAAACTCACTGTCAACATTATGTCTTATTTGTGCCTTCAAGTCATGATTCTCATCCAACAATTCCTTATTTTTGTCTTCCAACATTTTGATTCTAGCCAAACAGTCAGACAACTTTGGCTCCACCAGGTTCATCATATTCTCAAATTCATTTATCAATGTCTGGTTTTTATCTATCACTTCCACAAGATTTTCTTTTTCCGTTTTAAGCAAATCTAGTTGCATTTTCTGTTGGTTTACCTCTGTATACAACTTATTCATCTCTTCTATATTCTTGTTTTGGAGTACTGTTTTGGGTTTATTCATCAATGCTGCATTAAGTTCTTCGTTTATCTTATACAGTGGTATAAACAATCCGCTATTCGTAAACTTTGTATCAAAATATTTAACCCCATTGTATGATCCGTTATTTTTTCCCATATCTGGTTCTAATATATCAAACCCACAATACAAAGTTGGTTGTGATTGCAGGTATCCTATGTATTTTAATATTACAGGGTGATTGATGCCTTCAATAGGTAATTGGATCTGTTCATCAAGCAGCTCAAAGTATGAACTAATTGGCTTCATACTTATATTTCCTTTTTGGGGATCCATGTTCTTTTTTTTTGTTTAGCCAAGTTGTTATTTATGCTTCTTCGTGAAATTATTTAACATGAGTCTGTTTTTTTTTTTTCTAATACACGAGAGACGATCATTGAAGTATCAACGCGTAGTAATCAATTTATTTTTTAAATTTAATAGTGTTGAAAGCAATAATTATTTATTAAATTGTTCAAAATGTATATATTTATTTAATGTACTGTTTTTATTTTGTTGTTGTTTTTTTTTTTAACTAGTTAAGGGTAAAACGTTTTCTTTGAATAATTTCCAAGTGTCACCGGAATATAAAATATTACCTTCGGTGTAGTATCTACAAATTAAATAGGTCCAATCGCTGTCAGAACATACTTGAACACCACAACCAACGGCAGTGGTACTTTTCCAAACTAATTGGGTGAAATGGCCCAATTCAGTTTCGTCATCCACACCACCATACAAGGATGGATTGTCGTAATCGTAGTATTGGCCCTCATTTGACCATAAGTCAAACAAAGTAGTCAGATCATCTATACCAGAAGCAGCTGCAAGGTTTTCACCAACATTGCTTCCAAATTTTCCTCCACTATGTATTAAGTTTCCTGAGCATGGAGAGAAATCAGGATCATCATTGATTAAGTATTGCATGTATTCATAAGATTGGGCAACCAAAGTATTGTTCCATACCAAGTCTGGTGTATCTTCATGTAATGAACGTACATCGTTATGAAGTTTTAGTAATAATTCAGAATCAGTACTGTCTAGTAAATACCCAATATTTCCTATTTCTTGATATGCTTCAATTTCAGGATATACCGATAGAGGGTTTACAGGTGAAGTACTTCCGTAATTTGCTGCATCAGCGGCTGTAGTGGTTGTAGTTGCTGTAGTACTTGATGAGCTCTTAGAAGCACTTGATGTTGTAGAACTAGAACTCTTGCTTGATGTGGTGGTTGGCTTAGCAGAACTTGATGATGAGCTCTTAGAAGCACTTGATGTAGCTGGAGAAGAGCTCTTACTTGATGTGCTAGAAGAAACACTTGA
>ERZ794936.665-NODE-665-length-14463-cov-34.213631_pt1 | contig 14463 bp, 5 predicted proteins | sample MGYA00511083_ERZ794936 | MGnify/ENA primary metagenome ERZ794936 (study PRJEB30137, sample SAMN04331409) | food metagenome | isolation source: Y2 must sample point D1 replicate A | place: Australia: South Australia | collected 2014 ... | reverse complement strand
TTTTTTTTTTTTTTTTCTTTTTCCTTTTCAAGCTCTCATTTTTGTTTTCAGCATGCTTTTTAACAATTAAATGAGTTCACCAGGCATTCAAACAATATAGTTGATGAGGAGATTCACGGTAAACAAAATGCAATACCGCCACATCGAATACAAACCAAGAGGTACAGGTTAAGCCAGGGGTTTCATGCATTCTACGATAAGTTTTGAGCCCTGGGTAGTCGATCAAAGGACACTACAGTTTAACCAAAGAAAGATCAACCTACTTTATATTGACGCCAGATGCAAAAGGTTTGTTTTTTGGTTTTTCTTGTCATGCTATGGGCCCGTCATAACATCAGTCATGGGTCCTGTTGCAAACATGCTTTCAGTTGCAGCGTTAGTGAACTCCTGGAGACAAACACCAGAAGGTAAAGAAATAAAAGATCGCACAGGCATATACGTTATAAATGCGACGTCTTTGGGCATCGGTTGCATTTCCAACATCATTCTATTCATGCATTTTTCCAACAGGTTGACTTATATCACCTCGCAACTCTGGAACATTTTCGGCTGGTCTATAGCGATGATCCTTTTAGTGGCAGATTTACTCTGGTGCTGGAATAAAGAAATCAGGTTCACAGACAAACAAAAGGGTATCGGATTTTGGTACGCTTTTTTCACTGTTATATTATACGCGGGGTGCACAGCAACACTATCACTGCACTTTCTTGGCTACAAGTTGAAAAAGTATGCTCCGAAGTTTAACCTTTCTGAAGATGAGAGAACGGTGATGATGTACACGTTATGGCTTTCATGTTGGTTCATGTGGGGCGCAGGCATGTTTTCTCAGATCATGAATATATCCTACGGGAGCGCAGTATACTATTGCGTTGTGTCCACTACCACAGTTGGATTAGGTGACGTAACACCCCAAACTGTTGCCGCAAAAATTATGACTTTGATTTTTTTTTTGTCCAGTCTTTTGATTTTAGGGTTGATCGTTACTTTGACCAGAACCATTGTTCAAAAATCATTCCGGCCAATTGTTTCTTTGCATATTTCAGAATCCAAAAGAAGCATTTTTTTGAAAGATCTTGCAAACAAAAATGACCACCGAGCCCATGACTATCGGGATTATAACCAATTTCTGCTCATGCGCAAAACCCATAAAGAATGTGAGTCGTATGCGAAAAGATCAGGTGCTATATTATCAGTCGTGATATGGATTTTGTTTTGGTTAATAGGCGCTTTAATTTTTAAGTTCATTGAGGATTGGAGCTATTTCAATGCACTATACTTTTGCTTTCTTTGTCTTATTACAATAGGTTATGGAGATTTTGCCCCTTCAACAGGCGCAGGAAGATCTTTTTTTGTGGTTTGGGCATTGGCTGCTGTTCCCCTAATGACATGCTTGATAAACTCCGTTGGTGAGTATTTGTATGATTTAGGTTGGTCGCTATCTGGGAACTTGAACAAAGCCATCAGATTAACATACCGGAAAATCAACAAAGCAGTGTCTGCACTTGGGAGCCATTTTTTCAGAAATCTTGAGCTAATCTTAACAACTACTCAAAGAACCAACAGCGGGGAAAATACTAGTAGTTCAGACGAGCAAATTAAGATTGAGCTTGCTGAAAATTTATCAGAGTCAGACAGATCTGGAGATGATTCAAACTTGCTTTCCAATAAACAGTTGAAAATTGAAAAAAAAATTGAGCGTTTGTGGCTCCTTGCCAAAGACTACAGTCTGCTATCTGAAACCGAACCCGACCACAAGCTTCTTTACCAAGAATGGGTCTCGATATTCTCGTTATTACCTGACAAGCAATTTGAGGTTATTTTTTCCAAAAACTTTTGGTTGTCAAATGTATCTCCAATTCGTTACAATACTAACGAGTCCAGACTTGCATTTTTGCAATTATCTTCGGCACTAAAGTTAGAGATGAAAAAACTTTTTAATCAAGACGGAAATTACAACGCTTTAGGAGCGTTGAATAGACAAAACTCGAGCGATTTTTTAGAAGAACACAACATTCAAAATGAAGCGTAGACTCAACTAGAGCAGTTTATACCAAGGAGATCATCAAAAAAAAAATAAAATAAAAAAATAACACACCAAGTTTACAGAAAGTTAATTTACAAAAGCTCTTCAAGGTCAAAGTTCAAGTTGCATCTTGCTTGAATTCATCTTGTCATTGTCGTTGATAAATTTGAAAAGTGTTGTTTGAGAAAAATCAAATGCTGGGGCTTTTTTAAAGGCTGGGCTCTGCAATAATGTTTCTGCAGTTGGTCTTTTCTCAGGGTCTATTTCGAAACAGGAGTTCAAAAAGTTTTTCCCTCCTGTTGAAATTAATGGGAGTGTGTCATCTGGGATGGGAGGCGCAGATTTGTACTTTCCGATCTTGAACATTGCTGCAACAACTTCCAAGTTTGACCACGGTCTTTTCCCAGCAAACATCTCCAAAACCACACAACCCAAGGACCATATATCTACTTTGGCACTATAACCTTGCTTGGTATCAACCATTTCAGGCGCCATCCAAAAAACAGTCCCTCTCATCGTCATGTCTGCGTTCGAGTAGATATTTTTAGATTTTTTAGAAATGCCGAAATCGCTAATTTTGCACACACCGTCCAGGTCTAGTAGCAAATTGTCAGCTTTCATGTCTCTGTGTAAAATTCCCTTCTCATGCAAATAAGCCAATCCTTTCAAAACTTGTTCAGTCAAAAATCTTATAATATCGTCGTCAAAACGGCCAAATAGCCTGATCAAAGACCCTACTGATCCCCCAGCAACATACTCAATAAATAAACTGTAGACAAGATTCTTTTCTTCAAAGCCTAAATATTGAACAATGTTGGGGTGATCCAAATCTTTTAAAGTGGAAACCTCCATTTTCAATGCCTCAACAACGCTGTTTGTGCTTTCATTGTTATTATTGTATTTTGGAACCTCCACTTGTTTTATAGCCATCATTTCACCAGTCGTTATATTCAACCCAATAAAAACGCAACCAAAAGAACCCTTCCCTATCATCTCACCTTTCAACCAAGCAAACTCTTTGTATTCACCCTTGGAGTTTTTTTTCTTATTAATTGCCACAATGTTTTCTTTATCAGTGATTTCAACAACCTTAGTCCCCCACAATTTGGTAGTATTATTTCTTTTCAACTTTCGATTGGAAGACTTCTTTCTGGCCTCTCTTGCCTCGTGCGCAACCATACGAATAGTTTTAGTCCTTTTCGGAGGTTTCAGCTTGCCATTATCATCTCTGCTTCTCAAGGTGTTTGAAGTATCAAATGAGTAATCGTCGTTTTTTGAGCTATGTTGGATTGTTGAAGCGGATGTAAGAGGAGATTGCGCAACTTTGCTAGACTGGCGTTTGAAGCCTTGAGAGTCGGAGAAGTTGGGAGAAGCAGGAGAGGAATTTCCATCAAGAACAGGCTTGTCCAAGTCAGTTCCAGGGAAAAACATTTCCAAATTTTGATAGACAACTTCAGGCGATGGCCTCAAAGTCAGCTTTCTTGTTATACCATCATTTGATAAACCTTTCTTTGATGCTTCTGGAACTAAAGTTTTTTCGGAGGAACTAACCTGCTTACAGGAACTGTCTTTTTGAGTCTGACCCTTCCAAACAATTAAACCATCATCTTCTTCGTCATCATCATTGCTGTCTTTGCCCTCGCTGTTGCTACTGGTTTTAGTGCATGCATCAGTCCTACTGTCTTTCTGCTTGTTTTCACTTTTTGTTGCATCAGGCTTGGTCCAAACAATGCCATCATCACTATCTGAATCATCAACTGTTTTTGTGATTGAATCAGAATTTTTGGTATCTTTTGCATCAGCCCATACGATGCCGTCGCTTTCTTCAGAGTCATCTGACTCAGAGATCATGTCATCGCCGACCGTGAAAGACATTTCTGGTTCTTGATTTATGGAAGAAACTATTTTTTGGTCAACGCTTCCAAAAACTTCTTCATTGGTGTCCTTAAATTCTTCTTTTGCGTTTGTCAAGGCAGGCGCGTCATCAAATGATATAGTGTTTTCCTCAAAGACATCTGCAGCAGAAGCTGAAGATATAACACGTCTAGAAGGATTTCGCTGTAAGGATCTTGGTGGAGATTGAAACACTGAGTTCAGTGACGATTGGAGAGAGGAATTGGAACGTGTTAGCTTTGTGCTCAAGTGATCAGACGTTTTCAAAGAGGCTGTTGATGACTTCTTTCTTAGCGATAACGTGGAAGATTTCTTGGAAAGTGCATACGCATACGAGGGATAATCCTTGGACTCTCCCACAGTTCCTTTGTAGGGCTGTGGAACTAGTATTTGAGAGGACCCCGGGGTAAAAGCTGAAATATTAGAGTCTGAAAAATTATCTGGCAGCTTGTGGTTTTGTTGGGCAAACGAGACCGGCTCACCATTTGCATTGAATGGTACTGGTGGCGGTGGTCTTTTTAATGGAGTAGCTTTCTTGTTTGGCGTGGCATTGATAAAGCTCGATTTTTTGCTCATTTTAGGAGTTTCTGCCGAGTAAGTGTTTATTGACGCCGAACTACCACTTGCTGTAAGAGGAGGCTTAGGAGCTTCTCGCTTTGGTTCAAGTTTGACAAATGGCGTTTCTCGTTTTATGTTGAAATCTATTTTGTTGGTGTTGTCGTGGCGAATTAACTTAAAAGATGATTTGTTGTTTGGGAGCGGAGGTGCCTCGTCTAAAACGTTTGAAGCCGTCTTTTTCTCATTTTTAACGGTAAGATAATCTGTGCCTTCAGCGTTTTCGAAGTAGTGATTAGGAGTTTTAGGATATGCTTTTTGCCCATTATATTTTTCTTCAAGTGACGCCAATTCACCTGAGGTTTGAGTTGAAAAACCATCATCTGTAGTAGAACTTTTTACACTGCTTGTTGCGGATCTCGTGGATGGCTTTCTTTTGATCAAAGATGAGGACCGTGTTCTTTGAAGTTGAATTTTCAACATATCTTTTACAAAAAACTTATCAAAGCCCTCAGAGAAATTGTTTTTCAAAAGTAAGTTCAGAACCTCTTTGGTTAAAGGCGTTTCACCAATTTCAAATGTGCAGCTTGATAAGTATATTTGAAAGTTTTTATGATGAATATTTGAACTATTCGCAAGTTTTGATTGAAATGTTGAAACGTCTGTAATGCTGGAAACTTCAACTGGAAAAAAAGTTGATCTTTCTTTGGTAACTAACACAAATTTTCTCTTTATCTTGTTGTCTTCTTTAGGGCAAAACTTGGCGCCAATCAGCTTTGATAAAGTCTGCTGCTGTTTTTTAGTCTCATGTAAAACTGAAGTATCCGCATGTGAGTTTGCAGAAACATTTGAAGTTTTCAAGGTTTCATTAGAGTTCTTTCTTGAGTCATACAAGTCACTTTGATACCCAGGGCCAGTTCCGTTGTTCCCATTTTTCAATTTATTACTCAAGAGAAAAGATTCGGACGAGCTGGTTTTTTGGTGCCTTCTGAAAAATCCATAAGTCGGTGAAGGAATGGGTGATTCTTTGCTACTAGACAGATCTTGTATCTTTGGATTAATAGCCATATTAGGTCTTGGAGGTGGCACAGGGGGTGTAACCTTAGTACTCGATGTACCGCTAGGAACGGAATTCCGCAAAGAAATAAAACTACGTCTGTACAAAGATGCAGTAGATTTGGAATTGGATTTTTGTGGCATTGTAGAGTTGTCATTGGAAGAATTGGAAGACAAGCCATGAGTCTGTGTCTTTTCGTCAGATTCAGCAACGCTCAAAGTTGCTGTTGTGGTCCCATCCTTTTCGTTAGTAGGCAACTTAGTGAGCGGCTGTTCACTGGAGTCCAATTTTTGAAGCGGTTTTAGTGGAGGTTGGTTTTGTTGATAAAGACTTAGGAGAGACGAGTTTTCTGAATCTGTTCTTGAATGTTTAGTCGACTTTCTGGACTGGAATGAATCAATTGAGCCAGTTGATCTAGAATGGGAATGCTGCTGGTGTATAACGTTTTGCTCCATAGTCCTTTTTAGCAAGTGCTGGAATCTTGCATAAGAAGAAGTATGGGAAGAGGGCAAGTAGTTTTCGTATCTTTGAAAATTATCGTAGGCCATCAACTTCAAAAAAGCATCCCCGTGTATTTGCTGCCTTCTAAAAAAAGAGATCCATTTAGAACTAAAATCGTTCAATTGTAGCCAAGTAACCACTCTTTGGGAGCTCCATTGTTTTGGATTGGTCACGTCCCAATCAAATATAAGCTTACTGTCCACCGGATCTTGTTTGAAGGCTTCCGAATCTTTTTCTGCAATACTGGCAGCTTTTGAAGATCTGCTGTGGTCATAGTTTCCGCCATTTTGTGCTTTGAAACTTGCGTAATGAGAGCTTCTATTGATAATTGAAGACTGAGACGTCGCTGATGATGCTGGGAGCTGCGAGTCTTCTTCGTTTTTGCCAGACGTGCTGTTCACTGAGGAAGAAGTAGAAGAAAGAGACCGCAACGCTAAAGACAGTCTCTTGCTTCCAGAAAAGACAGGGGCTGAGGAAAGTCTGCTTCCAGGACTACCTGGCGAAGTTTTGTTAACCATTTCAGCTTTCAGGTCAGTATTCAACTGTAAATGCGAGTCTTTTGTAGAGCCATGTCCAATGCTTGGGATTTGGTGTGCCTGTGCCAAACTAGAAGACGTTGGTGTTGCCAGAGAGAATTTTTTACTTGAGGATGACGCTGACCCTGCGCTGCTATTGAGCGATTGAACAGATGATTTTCTTGAGTGTCCTGCTGAGGATGATTGTTTTCTTTTCAGCAAAACCATGTAATGCTTAATTTCACCTTGTATTTATGTTTTGATTTGAAATGTGCCGGTTTTGTGCTGGTTGGTTTATATGGCTTGTGGCAAGGTTTAGTTGTTGGTTTATTTGGGATTTCCCAAAGTGCTACTAAATATAGTTGTGATGATTAAATTTTGTTTTTTTGTTTTTTTGTTTTTTTTTTTGTTTTTTTTTTGTTTTTTTTTACTTTACGCATCCTGAAAGCGCGAATTTCACCTTTTTGGTTGTTTAATGTTTTTTTATAATAGCTTTTGAAATTGATATTCAAAAACAATTGCATAAAACTGAGTACGCCATGCTAGAGTGCATAGCAGTCAGTGTCAGCAGTGCCAGTTTCAAAACCCAAGGCTAGTGACCAATTTTGCTCAAAAAACTGTCTTTGTTTGCTAGCGGGACAGCATGCTTTACTTGTCAAGGCGAGGGTTATTTGATGGCTAAACAAGTATTGCTCGAGATTTACAGCTTTAATCACTAAAAGTTTAATACAGTTTATGAAAATAATGATGCAGTTTATATACAGGGAAACGGGATAAAACAGACGGCACAAATGGCACTACTTGATTTCTTGTAGCAAAATAAGTTAATATATGTGCAACCCCGTTGAGGAAAGCAGTTTAACTTTAAGAAAAGTGACATCCGCCTGGTTCCTTAGTTCACTTTAAGCTCACTGATCTTCAAAATAGTCAAATCTGCTTTATTCTTTGCGTGTCTTGTTCTTCTACTTCTTCTCTTTGTGACCTCCCTTATTCTCATTGGTCTTTTTGTCTTTTCAGTAACAACTGCTTGCAAACTGTACACACTCTCATCAATAGGGTAATCAATCAGTTTGTAATTTCTTGAGCCTATAGTGGTGACATCGTTAAGCTTTAGAATATCACCAACCTCCACATTTTTCATTCTGAAGGGTAAAATGACCTTATCACCTTCAGTCACTAGGTAAGGACGATTATGAATTTTGAAAATTGCATACAATTCATTGCTCAACTTCAAAGGCTCTACGTTTAGTGTGGGTTTAGTAGAAACTTGATTTAAAAATAGTTTGCTGGTACTAAACTGTCTAAGACCAGAGGATGGAAGGCCCGTTGTGATCTTCTGAAAAAAGTTCTTAAACATTGCGGCTTGCGTGATGACTATATGTTTAAGCGTGTGTCTGCTCTATTTGGTTTGTTTTAGTTGAAACATCTATACGATAATAGCTTGACGAATTGATGTTATATCATACTGAGAATGTCTTCATCACCAAATTTTCCAAAATTTTTTTTTTTTTCTCATGCTCGGTTTTTTTCATTTTTTTTTATTTTTTTTTTCACGCTCGGTTTTTTTTTTTATTTTTATTATTTCGCACTCTCCTAGGTACAAAGCTGAAAAATTGTGCTGGTAAGAGGTTCAGAACGTTCACAGATGTCCTATTTCGTTGTTTAGAGGTTTATGTACATATAGTCATACAAACATATACACGGTTGGCCTCTCAGTTTGGGCCATTGCTTTGCGGGACACCCGAACCAAAGAGATCAAAACAAAAAATCAGTTGGTTTTCGCTTTAGAAGCACCAAAGATCTGCTTCATCACCTTTTTTCTTTGCTTCATCATATGGGTAAACAAAATTGGAAAGCCAGGAATATATGTAAGCATTGAGCCAATCAAGAAATACTTGTACCCTGTGCTTGGTGCAGAGTCCAAAGATGAGTAGATGATGTAAAGCTCAGACCCAACCCCCAAAGGATACAAAACCCAGAACAAGTTGTATCTTAAAATACTCAAAAAAACTGGAGGGTCGTTTTGAACCAAATTGTAAAAGTAATACAAGTAGCGAACAATTTCCGCAATACACCATGCGACGGACAAAGTGATGTATTGAAACCCTCTTGGGCCTTGTGCGGTTGGCATGTATTGAAATACACCTAACACAATAAGCAGTCTTGACGACACCTGAGCCACTACAGTAAATAAAGGTGAACGCACAAATCCAAACAAGGAGTTGAAAATTTCAATCACCGCACAGCATTGAATAAAAGTCAAAGGATTTTTAGAAATATCGTAAAATCTGGATGGGCCTATTTCCAAACCCCAAGTAAGAGTTCTCCACAAATGAAACCCCCACATCAATGCAGAGATCAAATTGTACAAAACCAACGGATGCAACAGTGGTTTCAATTGCTTTGCTTTTGGCTGTCCCTTTGTAGGTTTTGTAGACATGTTGGTTTTTTTTTTTTTTACCGTTGAGGGAGGTTTTTTTTATTTGTTTGTTAGATTTTTGAGGGAACACTCACTCATTGTACTGCTAAAAAAATTCAATTGTATCTTGATCCAGGAAACAATTTCAATTTTTCTCACGCGAAACCCAATGTCTTTTGATATCCCGTGTTTTTGTTGAAAATTGTGAGTCGGCCAGCTGTCACGTGGCCAGTAAATTTATTTTTTTTTTACAGAAAAAGAATTATTCAATTTCAATTTCAATGAGATCAGATTACGTTGCAAGCGTTCAGTTTCTTCACTTCTTCTCATTACATTCAGTTTAATATAATACATTCTTGATATCTATAAAAAAGTTTTTTGGGAAAAAGCTATACTTTCAATAAAAGGCTTTACTAAAACCATGTCCATAGTTTTTATGACTAGTCGCTCTTGTTGTGAAGCCTTTTGTAACCAAAAATACGGTTTTGCTCTTGCTGATCCCACTGCATGTTGTCGCTTGTTTTTTGTCTGGATAAAGACACACCAGACTCGTCGTCGTCCAAATCGTCAATGAGATCGCCAGCGTCTTCGTAAACATCATCATCCTCATCATCCACCAAATCCATTTTTGTGCCCTCCGAAAATGTTTTTCCAGAGTCACTGTATAGGGGATGTCCTGGTTTTGCATACGATAGACCATCGTCATTTGGGTCAATGTAATCGTCATCGTCTTCATCCTCTTGGCTAGACGTGCCACTGGTCAAAGACGGCTTGTAATTGTTCAGACTGTTGTACGATTGTTTAGAATATGGGCTGTGACTGTCATCATCAAAGTCATCGTCGTCTGATGAAGTATGCATACTCGATTTGTGATCTTTGGAATTATGTGATGTTGACGACTCCTCCTCTTCGTTCAGCAGATCAAATAAAGTTTTTTTCTTAGCATCACTGTTTTTCGTTTTTGAATTACCATTTGAATCCGCCATGCGATGGAAATGAGAGTTCAATGTAACCTCAATATCCTCACCATACAGATCCTCGTTCTTGTCTGCACCATAGCGAGCTTCTTCGTCTTCATCGTTATCTTCATCGCTGTAGTCAAGTTCCTGCTCTTCGTCGTCTTCATGATCTTCCCCATAGCGACTATTGTACGGTCTCAGATTCAGTGGAATGTCGTCATCGATACTTGGGTCCATATCATTTTTGAAACCACTCAAATGACTCCGGTTTCCATTGTCAGTAGCGTTGTATTCATCGTCGTCATCTTCATCGTAATCGTCATCGTCACCTAGAGAATTCCCATGAATGGTACCGTTAGGCCCACGCACCATGTCGTCGCTGATGTCCTCAGCGTCTTCTCCATCGTCTTCTTCTCCGCCCAACACGTCATACAGATCGACGTTGAAGTCACCAAAAACGGTGCTGTATTTTTCTCTTGTTTCAGATAACACAACATCGGTGTATTTTACCCATTCAGACTCTTTTAATGCGTTTTCTATAGCAGCATCATGCATAACAATGTCCATTTCGTCCAGATAAGCAGCAAATTTTGCAACTTCTTCTGCAATCAAAGTTAAATGTCCCATATATCCCAATCTCAAATTTTTTTCTTCTTCGTAACGCTGGCAATACTCATCACTGGAAACTATAAAATGAGTAATATTAGATCTCTTGAACAAATCCGCGATCAAAAACTTGTTGTAGCCCTCTTTCAAAGGTCCATTTAAAATTTGCTGGACAATGTCAAAAACAACATTGTGCAAGAAATTGTTCCATGGAAAATGAAACAACATTTTCAATATGACATCTACAATGTTGGAATCTTGCAAAGCAATCTTCAACTGATCCCCAACAACAGGATCCATTCTGAGAGCTTCTGCGGATGATTCGTCGTGATTAACTGCGTCATCATCGTTGCCTTCAATTGTTTTATCATTTGGATCGTTAGTCTCTGCATCAATTTTCGGAGTCTCAAAATCTTCGTCTTGTTGCTGTTCAAGGTTATCTTCACTGGAGTTTTCTTCTGACTTTATGTTTAGATTTTCAATTTTGATATTCAAGTGTTCATCATCAGAGTTTGTTTTGGTAGGAGTAATGGTTTTGTTGGTTGCATCACTTGGAACGCAATCATTAAACTCCAAAACTTCCGGGGTGTCAATCTTGAAATTGAGTTTCAAAAAATCTTTTACGGTTTTTGCTCTAACAACATCTCTTTCTTCAACAACGTTTTCCCCTCCCAATTCATTTAGCAAGGCCATGTTGGAACAATGGAGTAATTCGGCAACCAATTCGCATATTTTAAATCTGTCCACACCCAAAGGTTCGATCAGTCCAAATGGCGTTTGAAAATCAACTTTGTTTGAGGAAAGCAAAATGTCGTTGAATTTGGACAAATTTTCTGCAAAAAATTTGACCAAGTGACCTAGATAAATTGGGTCTCTCATGTCTGGCGGATTGGACTCTAAGGTCGTATACATCACTTGAACAAAATCGTAGTCTGAGTTATTTTTTCTGATAATTTCAATAATGATACCAACACAGTTACTTAAAGGCAAGCCACCCTGCAACATCAGGTCCCCCATTTTTTGAATCATTTTGGAAGAAACCAAGTACCGAGTCAACTCGTTTGGACCAATTGCAGATGCAATTTCACTGTTTGAGTTTGCACTGATAGCAATCAATGCTTTTAGGAAATCCGTGGCTGTTGACTGAGCAGTTGCTGAGTTTTTGCCATCCAAAACAAACAACAACTTTTCAATCAATTGGTGGTTTTTCAAAAACAAAGTCACGTAAGTCGGTAGCTCAGGTTTATCCGTCGATATAATTTTAAGAAGAAAGTCCATTAGCGGAGCCAGTTCAATGTGCTTAACAAATTTATCAACCAATTTTTCTCTGTGTATTATGATGTGCAAAAAGCGGTCAAGAACTGTGCTGTTGCCAGTGATTTCAATGGTGTTTGAGTCAATGCCTTCCATCAGGTCGTCTTCGTCAGCGTCAATAACTTGCTCGTCCGTTTCTAAAACAACTTTATGCAACTTTTCTTCATCATTGTCATCGTCGTCGTCGTCTTCATCGTCATCGTCGTCGGCAGCAGCGGCAGCAGCGTCTTCGTCAACATCGTAATCTTTATTATTGGCATTATTCTTCGTGCTATTAAACTTTGCAACATTTTCGCCATTGTTCAACTTTGTAAACAAATCTACGTTGTCCCCTTCATCATCTTCTTCGTCGTCGTCATCATCTTCGTCATCGTCGTTATCTTTACTGGATGCCAGAGCGTCCTGAAAGAAGTTATTGTTACTATTGCTATTGTCATTAATCCCGTTATTACCACCAAACAAACCACCAATCTCTGCGTACTGCAACAATCTTTCGTTTATTTTCAAAAAACTAGAGGAGGCGTTTTGTGACAAAGTGCTGTATTTATCAAGCATAAACCACAATTTTGAAATCAATATGTCATGGCTGAAAAAAGATGCAGTGATTTCCATCAGATCGATGCTCAAGATTTCTGCAGCAACCGTTGCCTTTGTGAAGAACTCCATAAGTTCAACATTTTTGTTCTCGTCATCATCGTCGCCTTCTAGTCCATTGTGTCTGGATTTGCTTTCATCCAAAAAATCATGCAGTTCTGGGTCGTCTAGGGAGTTGTCAAATTTCCCAAATTCCTCATCATCACTAGAGTCACTTGAGTCGTCTGAATCTTCAAAACTTTTTTTCTGTGGGGTTTCGCTTGATACCAATTTATCTTCATGTTTTTTTTCATTATCATCATCTTGACCATCCTCATTTTCTTCTTCCTTCTTCTTCTGCTCCTCCTCCTCCTCCTCATCATCATCATCATCATCGTAGTATTTCTGTTTTTTTTGTCTTTTAAGCAGAGATTCATCTAAATCCTTCATTGCATTTTTCTTGCTTGCTCCTTCAACCTCATTATCTTGATTATCATCTTTATGTTCTTTGTTTTTCTTGTTTTGAAGTTCTGTTTCCTGATCTTTTTCTTCTACACAAAATTTTTCATCTAGTATGTAGTCTAACAACTGGTTTAACACCAATGGATTTGTAAAATAATCTTCCAAGGTCAACCCTGTTTCATTTGGATCGTCTTCTGGCTCCAAAAACAAGTTTCTTGACAAATCTTCATCTTTCAAAAAATCATCCAACACTTGTAAATTTGGTCTATATTTCAAATTGTTTGTACTGGATGTAATAAGGATTTGGTCTTTTGTAAGTAGTTTGTCATCAAGAACAATAACATTATCATTCCCATCTCCACCAGTGAAAGCAGTGCCGGTTGCATGACTACTTGGTTTTGTTTGTTTTTGCAACTCCACATCACTTACGCTATCTTCTTTGACCTCAATAAACGCTTTGTGAAGAATACTGAGAATCGATGAGTTTGGTTTTGGACGTGCCCAAAATGAACTGGCCATTTCCTGTTTTTTTTATTTTGTTGATATTGTTATTTTTGTTTTGATTTTTATTGTGAAGTTCTATGTTCTTGCGTCTTATAAATGCAAAAACCTATCAAACGCAAAATATTAATTTAAACGTTTCTTTTCTTCAATGTATAACACAGGGTGTTTTTGTTTTTTTTTTTATTTACAAATAACTGAATCGATTGTAAGTGCTGCTTAAAAGTGTGTTACAGCTCGTTTTTCTCTTCAAGTATTTGTGTTTTCAATATATATATATATATGTGTGAGCTTGTTTTGCAACCTTGATCAATATTGGTCCTCTCACGATGCAAATACTGTGTTAATTCTATTCTACTTCTCTATTCTTGCTGTTTTTTTATCTTTTTTTTTTTTTTTTGTTTTGTTTTGTTGCTTTGGTTGAATTGCTGTTGCTCCCGACAATGAGTTGAGATGGACAAGGAAAAAATTAGTGGAAAATTTTTCGAGCGGGCAAATGAAAAATAATAAAAAAACGAAAACAAAAACAAAGACAAAGACAAAGACAACCTAGAAGAACTGGAAGAACTGGAAGAACTGGAAGAACTGGAAGAACTGGAAGAACTAGAAAAACTGGAAAAAGAAAAAAAAATAAAAATAAAGTATGATGATGCTACACCTAGCTATTTTTAGTTCGAGAACAAGCCAGATAATAACTTTGCAATGAAAATTAAGATTAGACTTATAATCAAGGCATCACTTTCACTCCACAAACAAAAATAATACCTGCTCTGTAAGATAATGTAGTGAAAAAAAATAAAATTGAAATTGTTGAATAGGGATATCGGGTTGGAATTAAGGAACAAACACTCACGGATACTGAAAAAAATTAACATACCAAACCTAATCTTGAAAAACTCAAATTATATACTAGTGGCCTATATAAACCAATTCAGGCAAGTCAGGAATGAAATAAAAAAACAAAAAAAAAAGAAAAAAGCAAAAAGAAAAAAGCAAAAACCAAATTGTCTCTTGACTGCTTTCAAAATCGAAAAATGTAAGACACCAACTTCTGAAATGATTTTAATAAACAAATAAACACCATT
>ERZ794936.664-NODE-664-length-14496-cov-33.798560_pt1 | contig 14496 bp, 10 predicted proteins | sample MGYA00511083_ERZ794936 | MGnify/ENA primary metagenome ERZ794936 (study PRJEB30137, sample SAMN04331409) | food metagenome | isolation source: Y2 must sample point D1 replicate A | place: Australia: South Australia | collected 2014 ... | reverse complement strand
AAAAAATTGATAAAAAATTGGTAAACAATGGAACAGATTACTAGAAGTGATAGCAGTTCTTCTTCGAATACATTTGAGTTGCAGGACGAACACAACCGTATTGTTACCAGTGACAATGAAGAGCACGACGACATCATGCTTGCTCCTGCCGAGTCTGTGAAAACTGAAGATCACAACGAGCTATACGATCACAGAGACCAAAACTATTCTGTTTTGAAACCTCAAGCTCAGCAAATGCCAGAAAATGAGCAAGGCCGCGATGAGTCGAGTAGACTACCTTCTTTTGAAAGAACGCGTTCAAGCTTTGGCGGTAGCGATACACACGAAGATGTTCACGTCAAAATTCCAACACCCCATGGCCACCATCGTCCAGATGCAGCAAAAATGAGCGTTCCACACATGAAACTTTCGAACCAAGGCTCGACTCACGACATAATCCCACAAAAGCCGCGCAGAAAGTCTGTGGCTAGTTCTATAAACTCTATGAGATTGAACAAAACTAAAAGCAACACTTCGGTCAGCTCTACCATTAGCAAAACAAAGCATACAAACAACAATAATCCTGGGAATGCCAACAGAGGAAGAAGAAACTCCATGGATAGTGATGACTCCAATGACACGCAGGAAACAGAAGAGGATGTTTGTTTTCCATTGATCGAATTCACTCATGATAGAGTGAATGGGATTGATTTTGATGAATTGGAAGAGTATGCCAGGGACGAAATTCAGTTTAACTTGATGCAACAGCAAATCCAGCAAGCCCAAAACGGGGTGTTTCCATTTTCAGAATCATCGTCAACTATTTCCAAGGCGGCACTAAAGTACACTCCAAGCGTCAAGACAAGAGCCACATCCAATAACGGTGGCACCGCAGTGGCGTCCAAGGCACCAACCAGTGCTTCAGCTGTTATTGCTCCCCCATCCAAAAATGAGCCTCAAGAATTTGAGCCTTTGCAAAAAAAACCACCAAAGGAACAAAAACAAAACAGAAATTTTCAATCAAAAAATGCAATTTCGTTTGGATACAACAAGGTGGAAAATGAAGACACAGAATTGGAAGACTCAAGCGTGACAACAACCACAACAGAAGCTAGGCCAAAAGAGTTTCCAAACAACGCAGGAATTCATAACTATGAAGAAAGAAATCAAACTCCATACCTTCCAAATCAAACACAACAATACCAACAAGAGCAACAGGGGCAACAAAACTCCTTGTACCACAGCGCTGGCTCTCACAACATACCTCTGGCAGATTTTTCCAACCCTGCATCAACTGCTCCAGTTTTCGAATCTATGTACCATGCTCCTGACAGATTTTCGTTTTTTTTGTCAGAAATGGAGGAAACCATTCATGCTCCAAGCATTTCATCCTTGTTGCAAAAATCTGGCGCACCGTCTTTTAAAACACTATTTCAAAATGGTGAACCTACTTGGTGGTTGGACTGCGTTTGTCCCACTGACGAAGAAATGAAGTGTATTTCCAAATGTTTTGGGATCCATCCTTTGACCGCAGAAGATATTCGTATGCAAGAAAGCAGAGAAAAAGTGGAATTGTTCAAGCATTATTATTTTGTTTGTTTCCATACTTTTGAAAATGATATGGAGAGTGAAGATTTTTTGGAGCCAATTAATGTGTACATTGTTGTTTTTGCAAATGGTGTTTTAACTTTCCATTTTGGTCCGGAAATTGTGCATTGTGCTAATGTGAGAAAGAGAGTTAGACAGTTGAGAGATTATGTTAATGTAAACAGTGATTGGTTATGTTATGCGTTGATTGATGATATCACAGATAGTTTTGCTCCAGTTATTAGAAGCATTGAGTACGAAGCTGATGTGATTGAAGATTCTGTGTTTATGGCGAGAGACTTGAATTTTGCAGACATGCTTCAAAGAATTGGTGAGTCGAGACGGAAAACAATGACGTTGATGAGATTGTTGGCAGGCAAAGCAGATGTCATCAAGATGTTTGCCAAGAGATGTCAAGAAGAATCAAAAGGTATTGGGCCGGCTTTAACTTCCCAAGTAAATATTGCCAACTTGACCGCAACAAACCCGCAAATGAACTCGCAACCTAGAGCTGATATTGCATTGTATTTGGGTGATATTCAGGATCATGTTTTGACCATGTACCAGAACTTGCTATCTTATGAAAAGATTTTTGGTAGATCTCATGCAAACTACTTGGCTCAGTTGCAAGTGGAATCATTCAATTCCAACAACAAAGTTACAGAAATGTTAAGTAGGGTCACCATGTTGGGTACCCTTTTGGTTCCATTAAATATCATTCCAGGGCTTTTTGGAATGAATGTACGTATTCCTGGTGACAACGGCTCCAACTTGGGTTGGTTTTTTGGGATTATTGGTGTGCTTATCATTGTGTCTGGATTTGCTTTATGGTTTTCCAAATACTGGTTGAACAAGATTGTTGATCCTGAAACTTTAAACGAGGCCAGTGCAGCAGGAAAATCCACAATGAGTACATTCAAGGGGAACAGTATTTTTAACAAGTCGGTCAAAAACAATTCTCGGACTAACGTTAATGATAATTTGAATGACATACAATCAAGACTTCCACCTTTACCAAGACACTACTCTTTCAATAAAAAACCAGGATATGCCAGAAGCGTTAACAGTTTACCAAGCAAATATGGTCGTTACGAATGAATGGCCATTTTATTTATATCAATATATATATATAGTTGTTTAGATCTTATAAATTTCAACATTATTTTAAGCGTCGCTTTCCTTTGACTTTTGCTTTTTATGTTTAGTTGATTCTTGTGTTTCCATGTCATATGGAGCCAAACCATTCTTGTTGTCAAACACTTCTTTTCTCCACTCAGCCATTCTTTTCGATTTGGTGACTTTCCGTCTGTCTTTGTCTCTCAAATTTTTAGGTCTGTAAGGAGCAAATTTTTTGATGTTGATAAACTTGTTCAAGGCTTCGTCATCTGCTGCAAAGATTTCTCTGTATGTCAAACCAAATGAATCTGGGGACACTTCTCTGTATTTGAATTTCAGGCCAGAGTCTGTATCTTTGTTTTTCGATCTAGATTTTCTTTCTTCTTCCACTTCATCCAAAAGAATCAATTTATTGTCGTCAACTGCGTTTTCAATAAGGTTTTGCAAATCTTTTTTTTGCTTTTTCCCCTCTCTTTTGGCTTCCAATTTGGCCTTTCTTTTAGATTTTTTGTTACTTGCAGTGGAGGAAGCAAGGTCTTCTTGAGCAACAGGTTCTTCAGTGGAGGCATGAAAGTCGGCCATGATCTCATCGTTTTCATCCCAGGTTGGTTTTTCTGCAGCATCGCCTTCTTGTTCAGCAAACACTTCGGCCAACACTTGGTCCCACTGGTTTTGGTCAAACTCTGTTTCCTCGTTGATCAACAAGTTGGTCAATTTCTCAACAAGTTTTGGGTTTGTTTGAATTTCTTGACCGTATTCTTTTTCCAGATCTTTGATAATGTCTTGAATTTTGTTTACTTTTTCTCTTTTTTTCTTGTTCAATGCTTTATCTAAATCTTGTCTTTGTGTTTCCTTTTCTTGTTTCTGTCTATCCCTTTTGGTTCTTCTACTTGAAGTGTCTGATCTTCTCAAAGTGGCTTGGGTTCTTGCATAAGAAACAATTTCTGCACTTGTTGGGTCTTCGTATCTGAAATTGTATGCGTTTTCAAATTCTTCCACAGCTTCATCAAAATCTTCATTGTCTTTATCGTCGAAATTTTCAATGGTTTCACCATCGATATCCAGCACAACATCACCTTTTTCAGTTTTTTTTTTTGGAATCCAAGCTTGTTTGTCCATAAACTCTTTTAAAAACTCTTCTTCACCTTCTTTTTCAGGATCAGGTAAATAATCTTCCACTTTGTGCAATGATGTTTTCTTGGTTTTTTTTTGCAAAAACCCTTCATCATCAGATTCGTTGTTGGATTCATTATCTTTGTTGTTGGATTCATCGTCTGAGTTGTTGAACGCTTTGTTGATCTCGTTCAAGATCCCTTGTCTGTCTTCTTCTTGTTCCTCGGCATAGGTCTTGACGGGTTGTGTGTCTTCTTCAGCATCATCACCTATATTCAATTCCCCATTTAAAAGTCTTGATCTTTGGTATTCTTTCAAATACAAAGGTTTGTGAGATTTAGACAATGCTTCATTTGTGACTTTCCCATTTTCGTCAAAAAACCGAACTTCTGGGTTCAGCAAGTTGGGATCATTGCTCTTAATGGCGTTCAACACTTTTTGAATCCCAGATTCCACATCTTCAGTCACCAAGTCACCAAAATCATCCTCTTCTTCTTCTTCTTCTTCTTCTTCTTCACTAGATCTGCTGTGGTCATCTTGGACATCGCTTTTATCATGTTTTGCGATGACTTGCTGGGTTTCGGCAGAGTCAATGGCATTGTCTGCAGACTGTGCTTTCTTACTTTTGGATTTTCTTGGCATGATAGGTTTACGAGTTGAACAGTGGTTTTTTTGTTGTAGTTTTTTGGATTATTTATAATGTAAGATCCCGCATGCATTGTGCAATATTGTCATACCCAAGATCTATAATATAACGAGTTGTTTGAACTACCAATTGGGTTCCGTCTTTTTTGGGAAAAAAGAAACGTGGTGATTCTGAAATGTGCGTCGCGTCACTGTTCATCAAATCCATTGACACGTGACCTTGGATTAGTGGAAGTTTCCGAATAATTCAAAAATGTGTGACGCTGTTTTATGGCGCTCACTCTTCATTTCTAGCATTCTTCCAAAAAGCTCTTTAAAACCTTTGAAAAGTTTTATGACACTCCAAAAGGACTGACATCTAGTACTTACAACAAACGTTTTCTTAGTCTTTTGTTCAATCCTTGACAACCAACTTACATAGAGAAGAAAAGGAGTTTAAGCTAAACTAAAAATAGCTGCTGTGTAAAAAAAAAAGCTCCTGTACGCATGATATAATAGAAATAATATCCTTTTTAAGACAATTGCAACTATTTGTTTATTTTTTGGCCCTTACTGTACTACTTTGGTGTAAAGGATCTTATTGACTATCAAGGGAATAAGGCAGTATCAAAAATAAACAAAAGTGTAACGTGAAATAAACTGACTTATAACGTATCAAACACATCAAATACATTTATATAATATGTCTACACAATACCCATTAAATGAATCACTCATTTAATTTACTAAACTACAGCATCATTTTATTTGTATTTGATTGTTTTGATCTATATTAGACCCCACAGCAACAAGATAAGTCATAAAATTAAACAACCTTGGTGGCGCAATCGGTAGCGCGTTAGACTCTTACAAATGAAAAGGAGTTACTCCACTGAAAAATTCGGTATTTCGAGGAATCTGAATGTTGCGGGTTCGACCCCCGTCCAGGGTGGTTGTTTAATTTTCTAATAATATTTTTTTTTGGTAAATTTACATTTTATAAGGCAGGGTAAATATTAAAGAATGTATCTTTTTTCTGATTCAAACTGATTTAATTTTTGTTATCTGTAAATAACAGTGTCCTACAAATTGAAAAGTGTGCATGTCAAAGTCATGAAGCACAAGAAAGAAGAAATCCTATAAAGTCAATATGTCGAGCAGTCTGCCATTTAGTAACGGACACGATGCCCCACGGTACGCGTCTGCTTTCCATCACCCAATTTTCAAAGCACCGTTCAAGTTGGTGCTCTCCTTCTTTTCCACTTCAGCCAAGCCACACGATCTTTTGGTGTCGCTTTCGTCAGTGTTGTTTGCTTTGGCATTGTTGTTTTTTTTGGATGCCGTGATGTACTCGCACAGAATGAACGCTTCGGACGTGGTCCACATCAGTTTTATCGACTGGGTTCCCTTTTTGTGCTCTTTGATCGGGTTGTGTATTGTCAACAGTGTCAACAAGGGTTATCTAGTTGGGAACGGTGAGAATGGAGCCAGTGGGAGTAATTTCCTTGTTGGCGGAGGAGGTGTTGGTGGTGGAGATGATCGTGTTATGAGAGAAGTGAAGATTTTTTTGTTTTTGGGTTTTGCGTTTTTAGGGGGCGGATGTAGTGGGAGCATTGTGATATTGATTATTAAATATGTGAACAAGGGAATAGTCGAGTGGCCAACAGTTGGAATGGGGGTTGATTGTGTGGTGAGCAATGGGTTGGTATTACTGAGTTGTATGGTTTTGTGGATTGCACAAACGGCCAGGTACAACTCGGATTTCGATGAAGAGTATAATTATTCATTGACTATTTGAGCTGCTACAATCTTAGCTCTACCACACGAACGGAGTGGGCGAAAGTCTTTATTAGTGTTAGCTCTACTACGCGAGCAATAGCGAGTAAAATAAATACTACACCAAACACTATATTCACTTTGTTCGTACTACTACACCAAACACTATATTCACTTTGTTCGTACCACTACACCAAACACTACATTCACTTTGCTCGTATTACTATAACAAATACTTCACTCACTTTGCTCATGAATTAGGTAAAGTAGCTTGCTCATATGAACCTCGTTATATCGTTAGTATACAGTTTGTATATATACATATATATATATATATATACATATATTGAATTAATAGTTGGTTTGAATATATGTGTAACATCTTGTTTCGTAAAAGAACAAAAGCCGGGACTTGTGGTTCTCCTAGGTGTTATGATTTGCGGTATCTCTGTTTGCAATAGTGCCAAACCGTTCGAAATGTCATGAATGAAAACCGACAACACTGCGTCAAATATTCAAACAAGAAAGCATTGAAGCAAAGATTTCAGTTCAACAGTCTTAAAGTCAGTTGCATACCTTTGCCTTCAAGCCCACCATCCTCACTTGCCCACTTGAAAAATGGTGCAAAAATTGCGTTTTTTTGTTTTTTTTTTTTTTTTATTTGAGTGAGTGGAAGCCGGATACTATAGCTTGCTACTATTGAGTCAATTCTGTTAGACAAAAACATACGTGGTTGCAAAAAACGAGCTCATTTGCTCTTTCGTGAGTGCATTCATTATTTGCTTATGGCGATTAGATTAGACACAGGTTTGCAGCTCGCTTGCATGTTTGTTTATTTTTTCAATTAGCCGGAACAATTGCAGAATACATGTTACCAATCACTTCCAACTCGTACTGACTGAAATTAAATAGTTCTGGCAATTTTTTCTGTTGCGAGTGTCCCCTTGGGAAAAAATACAATTCCTGTCTTAATTCGTCAAAAAATGGATGCGCCATGATTCTTCTTGGGGATATTCTTTTTTCTGGTTCGTATTTCAAAATTTTCATCATCAAATCAATACCTTCTACACCTGCATGACCAAAATATTTTTGAAACCTTTCCAAAGAGGAACCTTTAAACAATGGTTTACTAAACAATGGACCATCATATGAAGGATTTGAGAAAAAAATAAATTTTTTATCAGGTGGACCTAACAATTTGGCAATTTCTTTCAATTGCAATAATGGTTGTTCCCCTTGGAAAATGGCTCTTCCAATCAACATTTCTCCAAAACAGCATCCCAGCCCCCATATATCTATTTGTGTTGTGTAACAGGTGTTACCCAAAATCAATTCTGGAGCTCTATAAAATCTTGAACAAATATACGAGATCGAAGGCTGATTAATTTCCAATTTTTTCGCACTTCCAAAATCACAAATCTTTAGTATTCCCAAATTAGGATCAACAAGAATATTGGAAGGTTTGATATCTCTATGACAAATCCCAAAAGAATGCAAATAAAGCATCCCACGGGCCAGCTGGTAAGTGTACAATTTGATATGTTTCAAGGGCAACTGCAATTTGTTGGAAGTATATCTTTGAATTTCCAATTGTAAAGTTTCAGGCAAACACTCCATGGCAAGATGCTGAAACAAGATTGATTTGGTCACTGTGCGTGGAACATTATGTGTGTTTTGCTGGTTGAAATTTTGCATATTGTTGGATGCATGCTGTCCTGCAGAAGACTCCACCACCGTGGGCAACGGATAATTGAAATAATATTCCAATTTCACAATGTTTGGATGATCGGTCACCCTTAAAATATCCAGTTCCCGCGATTTGTACTCTGTCTGTGCAGGTACTTTTTTGATAGCAAATGGGCCTCTCCACTGCAGCGGCGTGGATCCATTTTCATTGTCCAAAGAGTTATTACTGTTCCCACTATCTGTGATATTATTGGTTTTGGCCAATTCTCCCGTCCCCAAATTCACTTTTGCAATGTATGCTTGCACAACCGTACCAAAGGCCCCGTGCCCTATTTTTCTAAACTCTTTGATAATCATTTTTGTTGTTTCATTGGTTCTGTTGTTTGTCACCTCATTACAAACAAATTCTTTGTACCCTAGGTTGTTGTTGTTGTTGTTCTGTTGCTGCTGTTGTTGTTGTTGTTGTTGTTGTTGTTGTTGTTGTCCGCTCATTGTTGTTTGTATTTTTTCTTTTTGTGGTTTTCTTGTTTTCAATTCACTCAATTCACTCAATTCACTGGTATGCCACTTTATGACTATTTCAAACCGGTGTGTTGTCCTTCTGTTGTTTCTTGAATATCGCACTTATCGTTCAGCCTCCTTTGTTGCCTTTGCAGTGGGAAGCTCTTCGTTTTCAATGTTTCTTGTTCTTTTCTGTTTCTTGTCCAGATCTCTTTGGAGTTTGCTTTATCCTTTTTTTTTTTTCCCTTTCAGTTTTGTAATATCAAAACCACTAATCAATCACGTAATATTCAAAGTTATTTTTAACCTCCACGTCTTAACCACTCCTTAAACTCCTTGAAACACCAAGGGCCAAAAGATACCTTTGATACAGCCTAATAGTACAAAAAAAAAACAGCGATAAACAAAAAAAAAAAAAAAAAAAAAAAAAAAAAAAATAACTATGAAAAAAATATATATATATAATCAAAATAAGAGAAAATACTGCATTTGGTAAGAAAAATGAATTTAAATATTTATTTAGAGAAAAAAAATATTCCTGAAAGGGTAATTGGCTATTGTTTTCTTAGACCAAAGCGTAGACAAATATAAAATACGTTATAAGTACCTTGTTAGAGCAAAATTGTGTTGGTCGTGTGTGGTGATAGTAAATAATAACACGTGATAAGAAAATGAACCGAACACCGAGAACGAAGACCCTTATTTTTTTTTGTTTTTTCAAGAAAATGGAGTTGCTGATTACCGAGATGTCCGAGGTACACCGTTGTCCGAGAAATTGGAAAATTTGTTCAAGCTGTCTCGATCTCTATGAGAAAGAGAGAAAAGAAAGAGGAAGATTAATGCTAGTAACACAGGTTAGGATGTGTTTTCGTAAATCTTTACTGATGATTACCAAAGACAGTGGAGTAACACAAGCACAAACGCGAATTTCAAGCACATAGCCAATGATTGGAACACTGAACAAGACAGTTGGCAAAACCAGCAGCAGTCCCATGCTATGGACAAGATGTTTTAGCAGTACTTCATCTGCTCATATTACAAACACTTTGGTCAGTCGTAATGGCAGTATAGCGTCGAATGTGCATGTTCCCCATGCAGTTTCCGCGAGTGTTCTGAGTGATGGGAAGTCTGTTGGGAACAAGAGTGCAGACATTCGTGAAGCAAACCAGGTGCAAGTGGAGAAAAAAGAGGTTGTTAGAAAGTTTGTGTTAAACGGGTTGTTCACTTCTACAAACACGATTTTCACGTATTCCGCGGTCACGGAGGACTTGAACCATATGAAATCTGTTGCTGAAAATGCAACTGCTAAGGGAAACACCTCTTCTGGAAAAGGTGGTGTGGCTTCTGCAGACGGCGGGTTGTCCAATTATCACCAGCTGATGTTGTACTACTTGAAATTGCCTCACAAAGTTTTATTTACATACACCACAGGCCAATTAGGTTTTAAAAAAAAGGCCAGAGGTGAGTATGAAAGTGGGCACCAGTTGACCAAGAAAGTTTTTGAAAAAATTTTGAGTGATAAAAATTTGCACAATTCAAAGATTCCAATTGAAGTGGTGTTGAAGAATTTCGGGAAGGGAAGAAAAGCTTTTTTGAGTTGTTTGTCGGGGAAAGAGGGCGAGTACTTTAAGAAGTATGTCACAAGAATCAGTGACGATACTGATATCAAATTTGGTGGGACAAAGAGTAGAAAGACCAGAAGAGTGTAGATGAGTTGTTAAAATTTACACAAGCGATAGCGAGTGAATCTATACAAAGTCTCGGCAAAAAAGTCTAAGAATAATTATAACAATAATACACATAGCTAATACGCGCGTCGCTCTTACAAGTTGTTACAAGTTATTACGGCCAGACATACGTGCTTCCTTTTCCCCTCCCATACTCTGTATATAGTATAAACACCGATTGATCACATCTGATAAAGATCACCGAGATCATTAACAAGTTCTCCAATTCGTTTTACCATAAACATAATAACAATGACTGAGTTCCAGAAAAAACATCATGCCATCACGTGCCGTCGAAAAAAAGAAGTTCCTTTTCATTCTGGGTTAGAAATTTTCAAAAACAGTATTTATGACAATATGGTGTGTGGGCGTTGATGTTTTTTTTTTTAAAAAAAAATAAAACAATATTTTTTTCTTGCTGCAATTGTGATTTTTGAAAAAATAATTTTACGCAGAGCAGAGTTTGTAAAACTGGTAAAAATGGCTGGGTTCGGCCTAGAAGACATTGTGCTGCTGCCTACATGTTAGGCCTGGGATAAGTCAAAGATCTAATAACGTTCATCAAATAAACAAAGTTGCAAAGGCAAGCTTAACACTTCTTCAAAGTGCATCAGTTAAGGTCTTGAACTTGTACATGCTGACAAAACAACCCAAGTATGAACAAACCATAGGTTGACTATGACCATACTCGCCTGAAGATGAGCTCAAAACAGGTTCCTTTTTTTTTTATATAAATCAGATCACGTGTTCACAAGCCTCTGAATGGCACCATCGTGCTACCCAACTTTGTTCCTTCAGTTGTTCTGGCTAACTTGACATAGCACGGGGGCTTTACACATTGGACAGTTTTTTATAAAAGATGCCCTGACGAGTTCTAGCTTCATGCTCCAAAACATCACCAAAACATGTATACTGTGTGAGCTTTACCCAGGTCGTTGTTTCGTGCAACGGGACAATGCAGTGGGAGCCTTATCAAAAGTCCACTGGGTCACGTGAAGCAAATGGCGTGTAGTGCGGTGTCTGGGCGCACGCATTTCAAAAGTTCTATTGATTCGCACTTAAAAAGTATCGTTTTGTACGACACAAAATTGTAACACCTCTTTTCCTAAAACGGTTTACCTGTGATTTTTTCATAAAAGATTCCAAAATCTCTTTTCTTTTTTTTCCATTTGTGATTTTGGAATGATTATTCTCCAAAATATTTGTAGTAACTAGTCCCAACCCAATGTTCAAAAATACTACACTTCGGCTTCTTGGGAATAATTTCAAATGACCCAATTATTGATACTTGCGGGAAGGTGTAAGGCAGCCATATGATGTCTTGATCTTTCTTATATCAAATGTTAGGCCTTGCGTGTCGTTATTTCTGTCCCCCTGGCTTGACACTCTCTTGACTCTGGCTTTATTGGAGTGGATGGTAGAGATTGTTTGTTAATTGAAAAAGAAGAATAGACGAAAAAACACAGACACATAAGAATCAGAAATGGCTCCATCTAGTATGTATCACAGATGATGAAAAATAGCAATGAATTGCTAGCAACGGAGGGAACACACCAAGGGAAAAGAGCACACGAAAAGCACGACGTATCGAGGAGAAACGCAACAAGACTTTTGACATGATTGATTGAATGATTGTTTTTTTTTTTTTTTTTACAGTAAATAGGTCTTATTGGTTTGTTGAAAACAGTTAGGGTTCGGCGAGTAGTTAGATTATAATCTATGACGACATGAACGGGCTAGGCAGTACTGTTTATACTCTAGTCACAAATATGCCACAAGGGATTGGAAAACAAGGGATTGTGGAATGGAAAAGTCAGACTAATGCACGAGCAAACCTAAAAAAATGAAACAACTGGCGAGCTATTGAGGAACAGGAATTAGCAAATGGACATGAACAGCAATGTGTCTAATAATCAATGCTCAAGACATGCTTACTCCAAGAAATCAGAAGCTTTCAAAGCCCAAAGGAACCATCTCACGAAATAATATACTATCATGGTTTAAAAAAGGTTTTCCCGAACTTTGCAATAAGGAATATCACACTTTTACTCTTTAGTGTAAAATTAACGTTATAGATAGTTAACACTGTTTGTCTTCCACCAAACAGTCAACGAAGCAAGGATCACCCAATGCAATTAGAGTTGAGGTTAGTTGTCGTCTCCAAGCTACTCGAGCTGTTGTTTCAAACACATTACCGAACATCACGTTAGAATCATGTGCTTTCTGAACTCTCCCAACGTGAACCCACCAAAATAGTGTTTACTACCTCAAAAGAATCGAAAATTTACTAACAAGATATTGTGTTTCAATCTTTTTTTTTAATGTATTTCCAATGTTTTTCCAAAAATCAAATCAAATTTTTACCTAGTTTGAACTGATGACATGCGAAAATATGAGGAAAATCCATGTGAAAAATAAAATAAAAAATATATCTCAAACACATTTCAATATTATTAATAGCTAAAGCTGCTGCTGCTAAAAAAGCTGTTGTCAAAGGTACCAATGGTAAAAAATCTTTGAAAACCAGAACCTCTGCCACTTTCAGATTGCCAAACACCTTGAAATTGGCCAGATCTCCAAAATACGCTTCTACTGTTGTCCCACACTACAACAGATTGGATTCTTACAAAGTCATTGTCCAACCAGTCACTTCTGAATCCGCTATGAAAAAAGTCGAAGACGGTAACATTTTGGTTTTCCAAGTTGCTATGCAAGCTAACAAATACCAAATCAAAAAAGCCGTTAAAGACTTGTACGAAGTTGATGTTGCTAAAGTCAACACTTTGGTCAGACCAAACGGTACCAAAAAAGCTTACGTCAGATTGACTGCTGAACACGATGCTTTGGACATTGCTTCTAGAATCGGTTACATTTAATCTAATTTATAAAAACTACATAAATTTTATTATAATTGTTTGAAAGATCTCCACCCTTGAATTTACTGCTAAAACGATGATCCCAAGATCTGATACGTGTCTCAGAACCTTACTGCTTTGATTCTCTCAGCTCTTTATCGATAAAGAACAAACAATGCATCTCTGAGTTACACATTTCATATAAATATCTTATCAACAAGATCGCGTTACCGATGTTGGGTTTTAAAATGACCAAGGTTCGTTTTGTTGCCCGACCGCAATTGCGGTTTTTTTTGGCACAACCTGAAAACCTTTATTTTCGAAAGCCTTCTTTCTGAGTGAGTTCAGCTTTCAAAACATGAGCTCTTAAATTTAAACACTTACACAGGAAACCCGAATAAAGCAAAGCAAAGAGACCAAATTACAAGTTAGACCATTAGTAGAATCATGGGAAACCCAAAGGACAATGCAACCGTTCCGCCATATAGCGGTCCACAACAAACAACGGTTGCCGCAGCTGAAGAAGAAAATTTATTGTTTACTCCAGATGACTTTAAGTACGACCAGATGGTGTCGTCTTGCGATCTTTCCATAAGATACGCCTTTGTTCGTAAGGTGTACACTTTGTTGGGATTGCAGTTGTTTTTCACTTTTATAGCTCAAGTACTTTTTTTCTATGATATTATCCCAAGATACATTATTTTCAAACCTATTTTCCAAATCCCCGCCTTTGTAGGTTCTTTTGTATTGTGCATAGTGTTGTTTATGGCCACCACCAACGATGACGATTACGCAGGAGACGAAGAAACTGGCGAGTCAAGAAGACCCTTTTTCGCACCGGTGATCCGCATGCAATACAAAACACAACTATTTTTGTTAGGTTTGTTTACCGTGTGCGAAAGTGTGATGATTAGCTACATCACCGTTTTGTACAATCCTCGGATCATCATGTCTGCGGTTTTGTGTACTTTGGTGATTGTGGCAAGCACAACTTTGTTTGTGTTTAGACAAGCCAAGAAGTACGAGAAAAACAACGGTAGTTTGGAATTTGAAGAAGCAGAAAACAGATCTCTTTTCAAAATTTACAATGTTTTGTGGATCTTGACAACTTTTCTTTTGGGGTTCGGGGTCATTATGATCTTCATGCCGTACAACTCCACAAGAGAGTTGATCTTTTCGTGGATTGGCGCAATCTTGTTCACTTTGTACCTTTACGTTGACTCCTACATGGTGTTGAGAAAAGTGAGACCAAACGAAGAGATCAGATGCTGCATGATGTTGTATTTGGACATTATCAATTTGTTTTTGAATATATTGAGAATTTTGGCCCACAACAATAACGATGACTGATTTATGGAAACAGGATGGCATTCACGTATATGAGATGTGAGAGATATGAGAGGTGAGAGATATGAGAGGTGAGAGATATGAGAAGTGAGAGATATGAGAAGTGAGAGATATGAGAAGTGAGAGATACGAAGGATGTTCTTTTAGGATTTTCTGTAGACATAAAGATATATAATTAACGAATA
>ERZ794936.662-NODE-662-length-14534-cov-8.866565_pt1 | contig 14534 bp, 7 predicted proteins | sample MGYA00511083_ERZ794936 | MGnify/ENA primary metagenome ERZ794936 (study PRJEB30137, sample SAMN04331409) | food metagenome | isolation source: Y2 must sample point D1 replicate A | place: Australia: South Australia | collected 2014 ... | reverse complement strand
AATTTGAAGAATTTTGAACTATCTCCAAAAGGAATCAGCATTGATCTATTTCAAACGTACAATCAATCCACTTATGATTCTAAGCTGTTAGAGATTAGCAGAGATCAAGAAGAAGACGTATTTACTAGATTGATATACGTAAAAGATATCTTTATTGACACAAAGAAAGAAAGAATTGGTGATCATTTAGCTCAAATTGATGTTAATACCTTTGAATTAAGATCTGAATACCATTTGAAATTTTACACAATTTTTGATAGGATAGTATCCACATTCAAGTCATTGAAACAACTAAAAACAGGGTTGTCAAAAGTTGACTCTTTTATTCAAAATCAACCTTCTTCTGTTAAGCCTATAGCAATCCCCTCAATCAAGGTAAATTTGGATAAGTTCTTAGTTAAAGTTGATGAAGATCCGTTTGAACAAAGACTAAATATGATATACAAAATTGGATACTTAGAACAGCGTTTGAGACTTGACAAAGAAGCTATATTTGAATCAGAGTTGAGTACAAGACAAGAAAATGAACCATTATCTGCAGCTCAAATAAAAGATGCAAAGTATAGATTGAAGAAAAACTTTTCAACTAGTTGGATTGAAAGAATAAAAAAGGCTAGGAAGGAATTTACAAATGAAAAAGCTTATGACATTGTTGAAAAGAAATTTCTTGACAGAACAGTCAAAATATATGCTGGTCATGAAAAAATACCTTTAGTAGTCTACTCTTTGTTGAACATGGAGTTTGTAGTTAAACCACCAAGCTTTGGTGTTTCCAAGTATGCTGATTTCATTTATGAATATGGTAAAAAAGCACCAAAAGATACAATATACACATTGTTGATTTTGATGAATGTTTATTTAAAATGTGACTTACTAAGTCTACAATTGAGAGATTATGCTCTTCCTTTGCTATTTTTTCCAAATATGATTTTGTCTGGGGACATGGCTTTAGGGGAACCTATGCCTGATAAAGTAGGTATAAGAGAGGTTTGGGTTCCGTTTATCAAGAATAAAAAGTTGTTAGATCCTGATTCAATTATTGAAAACAGTGTATTTGGCTCCAATATTAAGAGAACAATCAACTCTGTTAAGTTTTACATGAACTTAAAAGTGGACATTGATTCCCAACAGCCAACCATTTTGACTTGGGGTAAATCTTTACAACCAGCTATACAAGCCGTTATGATGTGGTTTGATTTTTTAACAAAGCCACCTTTAGATCCTTCGCCAAAAATTGGGTTCTGGGATAAAATAAGACTTTTAGCTCATGGTGTTATCAAGTTTAATTGGGCAGAAAACAGTGAACTTCATCTGAACATGAAAGGTTCAACAGATCCATATGAAATTCATGAATTTGGAGCTGGATTGACTTTTTGCTGGAAAGGAAATACATCCTTAACTGTTCATGAAAACTCTGATCCTGCTGACTTTTTGAAGATCAGATCTCAAAGCTTTATTTTAGGTGTTAGAAATTTTGATGCTTTATATGAAAAATACAAATTTAGTAAAATTATGATGGAGTTGAATGGTAATGTTTTGTGGAGAATGGGTTTGATGTTTGAAATGGGTGATATCAAAAATCCAGGCCAAACAAATAGATCAACTAAATTCCAACCTCACTACAAAGTCTATTTGGCAAATCCTGCTTTGTTGAAAAATAAACAAGAAATCAAAAGCCGTGATTCATACAAATATTTCAGAAGTGACTTTATCCACATGGATATTGGAGTATACTCACATGAGAAGGAAATATCGAAAAATTCTTTACATTTAGCACCTTTCTGTAGTGAGCATTTTTTGGCCTGGTGGAAATTGTTCAGTACTTTCACTTCTGGACCAATCAGACAAGGACCTTTATTCCCTTCTATGCAGCAATCATCTACTAAGTTTGGTAGATCACTATTTACTTTAAAATATCAAATGAAGCTCAACAATCTTTATATGGCACATGTTTATAGACATTCTTCCTCTGAAAATGATAACTCGGATGATATTTTGTTTACTGGGTTGAAAGGGAAATTTGATGTGTTCACTTTAGATCTACATCAGAAGAGATCACCTGTAACTTTTAGTAATGAAATGTTAAACAGAGTCAGAAAAGTGTGGAAATTAAAAATGGACCAAGGTGAGGTTGATTTTTTGAATGCTGACATAAGATTGATCCACTCAGTGTTTAAAAACAATCCACAAGATGCTTCTGATGGAAGTGAAGATAGCTATCAAAAATCAGATGATTACAAATGGTATGCTTCTCTTGACTATACTGATTTGGATGATTTTAAAGGATTGGCAGCATTCCCTGACTTTATTGAAACCATTCCACTGCTCAAATCTGAAAGAATATCATACTTTAGAAATATTGAAAGAAAGGTATTTAAAGTTGATTATCCATTTGGTAATGAATCTTTCCACAAGTGTTTATCCGGTAAGCATGATAGTGAGCAAACACAGATAAATATTTACTATGAAAGATTGAAAGTTTTAAATAAAACAATTGAAAAATTGAGCTCTAATTCTGGTCATCATCCTAGCAATTTGAAACAAGAACATTTGAATAATAAAGATTACAAAAATAAAGAAAGTCTAAATTGTTTAAATGTTCAAAAGAAAATTATAGAAGATTTAATTGAAAAATTCGAACCAATGATGAAAAAACTACACAAAACAGAATCAGCTAACTCGTTAGGGTCTGAAGACTTAGAACTGATTAATCCAATTCCTACTTTAATATCCAAAAAAGATGCAGAATTAAATGGTTGCAGAACCATTGGTAATAGAAGCACATTTGATAACAAGTTTGTCGTACATAACATGAAATTAGAAGTAAATGAATTGTCTAAAAAACTCTTGCTGAATTATGTCAAGAAAATGGAAGAGAGAAAAGCAACATCATTTTTTGATTCTTACAGTTCACTTAATGTTTTAAAAGATTTTATGGAATTTGGAGATCAAGCTAGTGAAAACTTAAGATCCGGTAACCAAGAAAAGATAGATAAAGAAACTTATAATAAAGAGCTTGACTATCATGTAAGATTGGATTCAATGGATAATAGCGAATGTATTGAACACTTTGATGAAATTATCAGATCTGTTGCTGATATCAACTTTTTCTCATCTGATAATATGGTTTTGAAATTTATTATGCCACAAATACAACTAAGTTCTTCAATGGCTCCTGATTGGGCCACAATGGTTTTAGCAAATGAAATTGAAGTTGGTGTTATTGACATTCTCCAAGGAAGAGATTCTGCTTTGACTGTTAAAAGTGTTGAAAACTTGAAGGAAACTAGAATTTGTATGCTGCTTTCTGAAGTTAAAATGTTTACTATTGATAAACAATCTGCTTTAAAGCATCCAAGTCTGAAATTTGAAATGAACAAATTAGATTCCACTAATCATTCATGGATACCTTTCTTACCAGTGGAGTCCTTTATTAATGCTGAATATCTAGAAAAGTTTAAGAATTTTATCAAGTCATCCATTTACTTAAGTTTTACCAATCCTAATGATTTGTTTTATAATAAAATAACTCACATGATACATGATGAAGATCCTATATTAAGAATTGGTATTCCAGAAATACATATGCAAGTTACAAAACATCAATACAATGCGTTATATGCCATATCGGATGATTTGCTAACCTTCGGGTCCAAAGAGAATAAGAAGTGGGAATCTTTGGCCAAGACATTTTTAGCTGCTGAATTGAAAAGAAATTTTGCAGTTAGTGCTTCTTTTATTATTAACCTGCAAAAGAAAATCAGAGCTATAAGATTGGAAAGAACCATCATGAAAGATAATGATCCGGATTCCTTTGAAGAAATTAGAGATAAAGTTGAAAAGGAATTAGACGCAGATAGATTTGAATTGAGATTGTTAATTTCATCCTTGAAGAAAAACTTTAGTTTAAGTAAAAAAAGAGGAGGCAAAAATGAGCTAAGCAAAGTATTATGGTACATTTCTGCAGATGATTTAATTTGTGACTTTTATGATGATCCTGAAAAGCCATTTATTACTTTTGGTTTAGGGTTCTCATCATTCCAAAGAACTTCTTTTAGTGATAGTTCCAATAGCAATCGTTTGATGCTTTCTACATTACACTGTTTCAATTTGGACAAAAAAACAAGATATGGAGAAATTATTTCACCTTTGAAAGAATACAACACCTCAAATGCCCCATTGTTAGAACTTGTATGGAAAATGGATAAACCAGTTGGTGGTATTTCTCAAATAAATGCCATTGATGTTCAACTAAGACCATTAAGGCTACAACTAGAGCACCAAATTTTAGAAAAAATTATCCACTTTTTGTTAGGTAATCACAATACAATGATGAACAAGACAGAAATAAAAGACGAAGAATATGCTGAATTGAAGGAGTTTGAAAATGCTGGAACACCAGAACAAAATGAAATATCTTCTACTGATAAAGGTTTGTCTGAAATGGTTAATAGATCTAGTAGATACATGGCGATCAAAAAAATTATTGTCAATAAAACTGTATTGTCTATATCTTATAGAGGTTCAAAGAAGATTACCAATTTGAATGATTTGATTGTGAAAATTCCTGTTCTTAAGTATGAAAATAAGGTTTGGTCAAACGATGACTTTATAGCTGCTTTGAAAAAAGATTTGATTAAAATTGTTTTGAGCCATACAGGTAATATTATAGGTAATAAGTTTAAAACCAAAAAGAAGATGGAATCAAAGTATGAATCTTTCAAACAGTTCTCAAAGTTATTAAGAAGCGATAGTAATGTTGGAAGAGGTAGTTTTGATTGTCCAAGAAATTATGAATACGAAAAATCGACAAATTTGGATAAAGACATGTCAATAATAGCAGAGGAAGATGAGGAAGTAGAAGACATAAAACAAATATGATTGTAACTTGTATATATTAATTGCAGAAATCAAAGAACACGGTGTTAGAATATGCATGGGGTTTTTATGTTTTTCATCACCAAGTACCTTTTGAATCAGATCTCTCAATTTTTGCTTTAATTAAATCTATAAATTTGTAATCAATAACACCAAATTCTTTAAAAGCAGTGACCATAATCTTTTGAAAAGTATTGTGATCTATTTTGCTAAAAAAGTTTCTGAAAACGGAAACAAAGTGAGCATCGTCAGTGCATATTAATAAGTTTTCTCCACATATTTTTAAAATGGCTAAAGAAACTTGGAACAACGAAAGTCTTCCTCCATTCACCCAAAAGATATCTAGAATTCTTGCAGAATACTCTAAAGGAAGAACAGTTGTAAATATCGATAGAAACCATGAAAGAGTCATAACAGTTATTTGAATATCATATCTTTGAATATGATTATAAAGCACGGGAATTTTATCTTGAATCAAGTATTCCAGAATCTTCTGATCCATCACAATACCCTCCATGTTTTTAGAATAATAACCTTTCAAATAGTTTTCACACAACTGACTTATACACCAAAAAGTTTCTTCTTCACCAATGTAGATTAATAGTTGAGCAGCCACTATATTCATTGCTTGACAATAGCCAACTTCAGGATTTTTCCATGAATAAGCTACTAAGACGTTACGCAGAGAATCAATTCCTGCAGCGTCATCTAAAAAGCCTTTGTATTCTGGTAAAGATCTTCTTACATCCTTTTCAATATCTTCTATGGCTTGAGAGTTCTTGGCCATATTCGATTTCAAAATTTCTTGGTATATTCCAGGTTGTTGAAATCTCTGATACATGGCACCTGATAACACTTCCCAAATTTCTCCACGGAAAATATCACATATCCCAACTCTTATGAGTTTGTAGAAATCATTGGTTTTTATTATTCTTAAGCCTGTTCCGTTTTTTGTAAAGAATTCAATCCAAAGTTTTTGTTTTATATCCTGTTTGGTAATAATGTCATCACCAGGATAGCCGTGAAGAAAACCAAGTCCTTTGTTATCCAAATGGTCATTGTTTTTCTGCTCGTTGTCTATGTCTATAATACTATTTCTATCCTTTTGTTCTAAATGATTTTTCAAAAACTTTGTAGTCATTAGTGAGTTATTAAACTCAGGCATAATGTTCTTTGCAATGTTGATATCATTAACCAAGCATCTTTTCAAATTAATAATAAAATTAGAGCCGTGCTGAGTAAATTTATTGAATCTTATAAGAAGTCTTGTTTTAGCAACGGTTGAGGCCAAAGTCAGAATAATCATCAATTGGTCTGAATTATTCACTTTTTCCATTTTTCTTATATTGCCCAAATGTATCGTAAAATTCATGTATTGGTGATCTTTATAATCAGAAAATACAAGGTAATGTGGTGTAAGGTGCAATGTACCTATACTGTTCAAACCATCCTTACTATTGTATTCAGCTCTAATTTCGACATTTTTGCATGTAACAATCAAAAATTCAGTGATAGGCAATTTATATTTCTCTTCCAAAAAGGAAATATCAGCATTGCTGTTCATATACTCAATACTGCTGGAAGAATTACTTTGTTTTTTTTTTTTTGGTATTCCACAAGTTGAATCTTTCATTTATTGAAAAAAAAAAAAAAAAATTAAAATATACTCGTTATATCTTTTAAATTGCTGAAATTAAGGGTATTGAGCAAATTTATTTAAGAGCATTTTATGCAATTGAATTCTGCGCGCCAAAAACTCTAAATATGCATCAAAACCAAGAAGGTCACGTGCTAAAATGATTCACACATTTTTAGCAGATTCATAAAAACGGCATTGCTCAGTGCATCCAAAACATGTGTATTTTCTTTTACATCAATAGGTATTATAGGTAGTATCAATATAATTGAAAATGAATTTTTTTAAGGCTTGTACTGTGTGGTTCTTTTTTCTTTTTTTTTTTGAGTCTGCTGTGTATAAAGCAACTAGTCATGTGAATAGAGTTATTCACTGCTACAAGGACATAAAGATGCAAAAAGTACAAAAACAATACAATGTAGCAAACCAACTAATTCACTTCTTCTTCTTTGTTTTCTTTTTTTTTTTTTTTTGGTTACAAGCTTTTGCTTTCCTGGATTCAATTGACATATCTACTTAAAGCACCACTAAGTGCAAATGTTCATAAATCATTCCTAAAATCGGATATAACATTGATTCTTCTTATACGGGTTTAAAAAGAGTCATTAATACAGGAAAGAAAAAAAAATGGTGAAGACGTCTAAAACGTATTTACCACACTTAGCTATCTTAAACTATTTCTTTTTTTTTTTTTTAATTAAGCCTATAATAATGAAGAAACCATAATTGATTGAATTTGATAGATAATAAAATGTTAAATCAGTTCAGTTCGACAAGATTTTGTACTAAAAAAGTAAGCAATCTTTTTCATCTTAATATATACAAAAATGGGGGCTTAAAAGCATCGTATAGTATGAAGCCTTTGTTAACCAGCAAACATAACTCAATCAGCAAAAGATATATAAATCTTTTTAGAACTAGCAACAAATTAAAATATAACAATAACCAATTTGATCCTAAGGATATTCCTTCATTGAATAGATTCAGCAGTTATACAAAACAAGCCAAAGAAAACAATTTCAAACATATTTTAAAGATTATAGCATTTGGGTGCACATTCATGGCAGGTACCTTTTTTGGGCTTCCTTTATTGAAAGATTATATTCCAAAAGATCCTAATGTAGTGATATATTCGATTGTTGGTTTGAACTTGGCTGTGTTTGGTTTATGGCATATCAAACCAAACAACTTTTCTTTCCAAAAAAAGTTAACTGAGTCGTTTTTACTTCAAAAGAACTTTCATATCTTAAAGCTAAGACAAATGATCTTGTCTGGGTTTTCACACAGGGAATTCTGGCATTTGGGGTGTAATATGCTATGTTTGATTTCATTTTCCGGTCCTTTAATAGCAACTATTGGTAGTGTTGGTTACTTGTCTTTATATTTCAATGCATTAATGATGTCTTCTATGTTCAGTGTTTTATACCCAAACATTTTGAAGGCTTTGTTTAAAAGAGTAAGTAGCACAAGTTTTAATCCATCCTTAGGTGCTTCTGGTGCTTTGTTTGGTGTATTTGGTGTTTTTTCATATTTATATCCAAATGCCCATCTATCTCTCTTTTTCATTCCTCTACCCTTGGGGGCTTGGCAAATTTTCATTGGATCTGTTGGATTTAATGTCATGGGTGTTGTTATGAGAGTCGGTGCTTTAGACTTCTTGGCCCATTTAGGTGGTTCAGTTGTTGGTATCTTTTATGGCCTTTACTTCAAACACATTATAGATAAGAAACGTCAAGCAAGAGCAGGTAGAACTACTTCTTTGTTTGATATATTTAAATAAAATGCTTATATAGTGACGTTATTTTTTGTATGTATAAAAAGAACTTCTGTTTAGATTAGTGTTTTCTTTCAAGTCTGAATGCTTTCTTTGTTCTTGATCTTTGAATATTTCAATTTTTTCATTCAAATCATGCATTGAATCAATCACATCGTCTTGTTTTAGGAATGGATTCCCGATGTTGTCGCACTTGACACTGTTATTTCTATTTAGTTCTACATCATCCAGCATATTTGTAAACTGAATATATTTCAGTAGACTTGCTTTCAATTGTTCTAGCTCTTCATTAGTTTTATTAGCCGGTAAACTAGAAATTTTGAGTAGTCTGTTTATGTCAATATCAGTTTTTGATGTTTCGTCTTTTTTGGCTTGGTATCTTTGCTGCAAAGAAGAGTTTTTCTTTGATTCAAATATAAATTTTTTAATTTCTGTGTCAGTCGTTAGTTTAATAAACCTTTTTTGACTATGTAGTTTTAGTGAGTTGAACATTGGGTTGAGACGTTGGTTTCTTTGGTGTTTATAGCTTTGTATGCCTGTTTTCAAAGTAACATACCTTTTTTTTTTTTTTTTTTTTAAATCCGTAGTGTATCATTGGAGTAAGAAAAAAAAAAAAAAATTCCTTTTTGGCAAACAGACATTTTACAAAGAAAAGCATACTTTTTGCTGAAATAAAACATGGCATTAAACTAGATATATGACAGGAGATGTTTGATAAAAAATTAGCCCAAATTGTATAGTAATGAGCATAATCTGGCAGTATCTCCAGCAACATAAAGGTATCTTTAGCTCTTCAAAATAAAAGTGGAATGCAAATCATCTATATGTGATAAATTATATAACTTTGCTGTTTATTTTGGTCATTATTCAAAACAGTCTATACGTGTTATTCTAAAGGCTATCCTTGTAAACCCGTTTAATGTGGTAATAATACTGATTAAATATTGATTAAAGAAGCACTGCTACCATGTCTCTTGGCACATGACCAAGAAAAAAAACAGAAGTGAAAAAAAGCAATTCTGCATTTCTTTTTTTTTCAACCTTTCTGCATATCTCGCTGCAAAAAAAAATAATTACTCTTTTAGGAAACTACAGTCCCAGAAACCATAACTTTTCAATTTAATAAAATCTGGAAAAAAAAAAAAAAAATATAAAATAACATAAATCTATAACTAAATAATAAAGTATTTCTAATAGGATTTTAATAAAGAAAACATACTAGATAACCCAAATACAACCATTTCTAGTATTATATTGATTACCTATAAGATATATTACAAATATGGCTAGAATTCAAAAGAAGCATACCAAAGGTAATGCCAAAAATTTCATTACTAGAACACAAGCTATAAGAAAGTTACAAGTTTCTTTACAAGATTTCAGAAAGTTATGTATTTTCAAAGGTATTTATCCAAGAGAACCTAGAAACAAAAAGAAAGCTAACAAAGGATCTACTGCTCCAGTTACTTTCTACTACTACAAAGATATCCAATACTTACACCATGAACCATTATTAAACAAATTCAGAGAACACAAAACTTTCATGAAAAAGTTAACCAAATATTTAAACAAGGGTCAAGTTCATCAAGCTAACAAATTGAACGATAACAAGGAAGTTGGATTTGCTGGTAATTGGAATTTGGATGAAATTGTCAAGGAAAGATACCCATCATTCAACGAAGCTTTAAGAGACTTAGACGATTGTTTGAATATGTTGTTCTTATTTGCTAACTTACCAACCACTGATAATAAGATTAACAACAAGGTCATTAAGGAAGCATCTAGATTAACTGAAGAATGGTTGACTTATGTTACTGAAAAGAGATTGATCAGAAAAGTATTTGTTTCCATCAAGGGTGTTTATTACAGTTGTAACATAAAAGGAGAAGAAATCAGATGGACCATTCCTTACAAGTTCCCTGAAAACATGCCAACTGATATTGATTTCAAGATTATGTTGACTTTCTTAGAATTCTACTCCACTTTATTACATTTTGTTTTATTCAAGTTGTACTCTGATAACGGATATGTTTACCCACCAACAATCAAATCTTTCCAAATAATTGCTGACAATAAAGATGAAGAAAACTCTCAAAAAATAAATATCACCAAAGAAGAATTAGATGCTGGTAAGAAGGTTGAAGGTCATGCTTTGAATGAAGAATTGGCTCAAAAGGCTTTAGAAGCTGATGCCGAAGAAAATGAAGAAGATGAAGTCGAAGAAGATCAAGCTTTGGATACTTTTGAAGATGAAAATAAGAATAAGGGTGATGAACTAATACAACCAAGTAAGTACGACTCCCCACAAGCTACTTTGTTTGAAAACTTCACCTTCTACATTGGTAGAGAAGTATCAAAAGATATTATTCAATTCTTAATTCTAGGATGCGGTGGTAAGGCCGTTTGTGAAGCTGATTTCGATATGTCTGAATCCAAGCCTGATATGTCTGTAATAACTCACCATATTTGTGATAGACCTGTTTTGAGACAAAGACTTGCAAATGTTGTATACATTCAACCACAATGGGTCTTTGATTCCATCAACAAGGGTTCTTTAGAACCAGCTAACTTATATCTGCCAGGTGAAAAGCTACCTCCACATTTATCTCCATGGGGTGATGCTATTGGTTATGATCCAACAGCTTCTCCAGCTAGTGACGAAGAAGAAGCTAGTGACGAAGAAAATGTTGAAGACGAAATTGTTGATGAAGACGAAGATGTTGTTGCTCAAAAAGAATTAGAACAAGAAGCCCAAGGTGTTTACAAGGATACTTCTAATGCTGATGAAGATAAGAAATCAAAGAAGAAGGCTAAGAGTGCTGAAGAAGAAGAAAGAGCTATGAAGATGGTCATGATGAGTAATAAACAAAAGAAATTATACACTAAGATGCAATACTCTAATAAGCAAAAGGATGATGAAATCAAAAAGTTGAAAAAGAGAAAACAACAACTAGAGGGTAAGAGAAAATAAGCAATTTGATATATATAAATTCAATAATCTTGAATTCTACTGTCCATAAGCTTTCTGTCCATTATCATCAATGGGAAATGCTTGTTCATCTTTTGTTTTAATGAAAGCAAATTCTTTTTAATAGATGCAATATAGTCAAAATCCTGGAAATTCTCAAGCAGCGAAAAGATTTCTATAATGTACCCGCCTTTTTCCATCAACTCGTTGTTTATTTTAAATATCTTGATTGTCAGTTTGATTTCATGAACATTCAATGTCTCTCCTTCCTCTGTATACTCATATTCTTTTACGTATCCCAAATCATTTAAAAAAGGGTCTATGTTTTCGCTTTGATTTAGCGCTATGTCTAAGATGTTAAAATTTTGAATGCTTACTTCTGTGTTATTGTTGCCTGGCATTGGGATGTCATATTTAATAATATGTTTATCATTCAGTACTCTAATTCTATTTTGTTGTTCTTCTGCCAATTCCATATTAAGATTAACTGGTCTGTATATTATATGTTTTGATGAATAATTGATGAAAAAGTTGGTTGTTCTATTAATATTAGTAGCATCTAATAAAGATTCTTTAACCGTATCTAAATAACTTTCAGGAATTGCACTTACCAGTGAGATTTTGTATACCATTGTAGTTGGTTTTGTTTGGTGTTTTTAGTAAAATGCTTCCAACTTTTGAAATAACTAACAGATAAAAAGGTGAAGCAAGAATATCCGTGAAAAAATCATCTACAAGAAATCAATAAAGAAAAATTGGAAAAAAAAAAAAACATAAAAAAAAAGAAGTATAAAATGCCATAAAAAACCCAAAAATTAAACACTATTTAAAGATATACCATGGCTGATATTCCAAGATCTGTTGTTGTTAAATTATTATCAACCACCGTTTTGATGATTGTATTTCCTCTACTTACTTTTTTCGGATCCCAATTATACATCAAGAACTCTGTGGTAAATGGAGGTCTAGCAGCACTTGCTGCAAACATAGTTCTTATAACTTATTGTATAATGGCGTTTAGTGAAGATACATCAGAAGAATTGAAAGAAAAGAAAGAAAAATAGAATTTTTTGAAACATCTTGATAAAGATCTATATATAAAATTTAAATGTATAAGTGTTAATATTTTATGGCTTTTTTTTTGCTGTTTATTCGGGGGAGTTTTGTTCTTACAGCATTGTCATTTAGTTGATTTTTTTATTACTATCTTGGTTTTGTGTTTTATCTTCTAAAGCACCATATGAGATGCTAATTGATGAAGTGGCCTTAATAGCTATCACCAGGATAGCTATTAGCATTAGTGAAACAATTAGACATATAATTAGCCCTTCAGTCCAAAACTCACTTAAAATTGGTTTTAGAACATCAGTAGGAGTTGTACTTGTTGATGTGGAACTCTTTTTTGCTAATACTGAGATCATTCTTATGCTAAATATGTAAAAGATATTGATGAAAAGAGACATTATTGAGACTATAATACGTTATTTTAGTTGGTTTCTGGGTTTACTTCTTTGGTTGGAAGAAAATGTATTGAAAAAAAAAAAAAAAAAAAAAAACCCCAATAAAACTTTTTTTTTTTTTACCAAACCGTGTCGAAAGAATATGGTGTATTATAATTAATTTTAGGTGGTGTTTTTAAATATAATGTTTAGTGTTTTAGATATTATTTAGCAATCATTGCTGATTCTGTAATGTAATTCAATATTAATTTTTTTATAATATGAGATATTAAATAAAGCTATCACTCATTTTTTTTCTTTCCAAAAAAAACTCAATTATGGTATTTTATAGAGTTGCGCGTGTGAACTTCAACTATAGAAAATAAATCAACTCAATATTAGAGAGACGTAAATGAATTGCCTATTTAATTCACAATTAAATACTAAAGATTTATCAGTCTTCAAAGTATTTTAGTAAATATACAAAAAAAGAAAGCTGTTCCAATAGTAAATTTTTAGCGTCAAAAAAAATGCAAAAAAAATAAATTTTTCAGATGGTTGCTAAGAGGTTCGAACTCTTGCATCTTACGATATCCGAGTATTCTTATAATATAAGAAAGCAAATTCTAATTACTTGAATCGGACGCCTTAGACCACTCGGCCAAACAACCTGATGAAAAATTTACAAAACTTTGTATGATAAATTTGTAAAAATACAAAAATTATTAAATTTCAACTTAATCATGGGATTCATATAGTAAACTGTATATAACTAGTTTATATATGTTGTATTTATTTCAGTTACAAGTTATACCAGTATTTTGAGTATAAAAGTTAAATATTGTTACAAAGGAAGATATACTATGTAATTCAAAACGGCTGTTTAAATTCAATTGGATTTCTAAGGTATCAAGGTAAATATGTCGATCGGTTTTTTTATGTTGAAGAATTTGATAATTTGGTTTCAATAAATGGTTTATATGTATTTAAATTTATATTAAATGTTTATTCAAAAAAAAAAAAAAATTAAAATTTCTGTCTTTCAAATAATCAAAATTTTGATTATAAGATTTAGTAATAATACTTTAAAAAGTAAACCCACAAAACTTGAATGACTTGTTTTTTTTTTTTTTTCGATTAAATAGATTATACTACTATACGTCATTCTTTTCTTTTCATTTACATATTAATAAGTTAAAAAGAACAAAAAATAGGAAATAATTATTGCATGTATATACAATAATTATAAAGAACAATATACTACAATCTAAACAAAGTGTAGTAATAAAATAGCTAAAGCATTTATTTTTAAAGAGTTAGCTTTGTTGAAATTATCAGTGGTAATTATTGAAGCTGAATGTGATATTTCAATAGAGGACTTGAAAGTTGGAGTAGTAATCAATGAAGTCAATGATATCAATTCACTAGAAAATTCATCTTGTGATGTAATTGAAGCACTTCCAGTGTGTTTAGAAGAACTTGCATTTTCTGAAGAAGAAGAAATTGAGATGTATGTTGAAGTCTCTTTACTTTGAGTAGAACTTGAAAGATAAGTAGTTTGGATACTTTCTGAGCTACTAGCAGAGCTAGACTCCTGTATTTCGCCAAAACAACTGTAATCAGTACATACAGTAGTTTCTGATTTGGTACCAGTGACAGTAGTAAAAAAAGTTGAAGGTTGATTATTAGAGCTGGTTGGTAATGTTGTAGTATTCCAACCTGAGTAGCTTGGTATTTCAATAACAATAATCGTTGAGCTTGTTGGACTACCATCTGTACCTGTAGTGACAAAATCGGATGTAACAGTTGTGGTTCCCGTTCCCGTCCAATGTGTGGTCG
>ERZ794936.661-NODE-661-length-14547-cov-33.152015_pt1 | contig 14547 bp, 5 predicted proteins | sample MGYA00511083_ERZ794936 | MGnify/ENA primary metagenome ERZ794936 (study PRJEB30137, sample SAMN04331409) | food metagenome | isolation source: Y2 must sample point D1 replicate A | place: Australia: South Australia | collected 2014 ... | reverse complement strand
TATATATATATATATATATATATATTTGAAAAGATGATTAGTGACAGTAACCACACGCTCATCAGAATTTAAATCTCGGTTACTTTAGCGACTAGTTCGAGGTTATATTACAAGGGCATGGATACCCTTGCACCAAACACATACTCTTTATAAACACAAACGATTCTCCAAGAAAAAAGCAACAGCACGAATATTACAAACCGCCCTTCTTTTACAAACCCCACTTAAAGACCAGCGCGGTAAGCAACAATGGACTCTACATCCACATCAAGCACAGTGCCACCGGCAATCAGCAATCATTCACACCAAGATAAACCAAAAAGAACAAGAAACAGAATTGCGCTGTCGTGTTCTATTTGCAGGGCTCGTAAAGTCAAATGTTCTAAAGACAAACCACACTGCAAGCAATGTGAAAAGGCAGGGGTTGCACACCTGTGCACTTACTTGGACCAACCTTGGGCTGCTCAAAGTCAAAAACAAATCACTAAGGACCACGAGTTGAAAATCTTGAAAGAAAGAGTTAAAACTTTGGAAGAGATGCTTTCCAAAGTTCACAACAGCAGCACGGCGTCTCTATTGAATGTCTTGAACTCGGGAAACTCAAACAGTCGATCCAATAGCAGTGAGTCAAACACTTCTCCTGCTAATGCTGATTTTACAAATTTAATCAACCAAAATAAAAATAACTCAGAAATGTTGTTGACCTCAAACAACATTTTAGCAAACAGTAGTGATACTCTTATCAACATTAGTGGTTCCAAAAATGGTGGGAATTTCACAGAAACAAACAACATTATCACTCCAGCAACATCAACAGCACCGAACGATGCTAACCTCAAATTGATGGCCTCGCCGGAAAGTGGGAACGATGGGAGTGCCGTGAACTCGAACAATAATGGTGTTGACGCAGTTTCTAAAAAATACGATTACGACGAACTAGATTTAACAAAAAGATTTGATATGTTACATTTGAAAAACACAGGAACGGTGCATTTGGGTGCAACCCATTGGTTGGCTATCATGAAAGGTGATCCTTATTTGAAATTGCTATGGTCCCATATTTTTACTATTAGAGAAAAAATCACTGAATGGCATAAACAACAGGCTTTGTTTTATAATCGTAAAATGGCAAAACGGAAATGTCCACATCCGTTAAATATCATGGAGAAAGCTCAATGTCCCGTGACTCATGCAACAGGGACCGTTCAAAACTGTCCAGCAGAAATCATATCGAATGCTGAAAACGAAAGAGTTCAGCGACAACAAATTGTGCCTTCTTCCAGTGCAGATAGTGTGAACAACGCTATGCCACAACAACAACAACAACAACAACAACAACATATTTCGCAGGCAACAACAGTGAACACAACAGCTTTCAACAATCAAAATGACGGAACCTCTACTGCCAATCCTTCAAAGGGTAAATGTCCGTTTGACCACACCAAGTTGGCGGGCATGAAACAGCCATTGGCGAAACCACACAAAACTCCCACAGGAATACCTTCACCAGCAGCAACAAATCCATCAATTAAAAACATTACCCATGACACCGCATCCACAACTTTTCAGAGCAAATGTCCCGTTATGCACCACGATCAACTATATCCACAGCCAGGTCAGCACAGTTCTTACCAACAGGTTGACAGACCTTCCAGCTTTGGTGATTTGAAAAAACTGGGGTCTCCACCGCTTCCAAACAACATGAACCCTGAACAAGATTTTCAAATTATGCAAAGAGTCATTGATGAATTGAATGTTTTGCTTCCGCCACAAAGAGTCATTGCTTTGTTGATTGACAAGTTTTTCAAATTTTTGTATCTTGTAATTCCAATTTTAGACGAGCAAAGTTTCAGATCACAAATTTACCAAATCATTCAAGCACCACAAGACAAAACAAAACAAAACATTTCAATAAAAATTGCCAAAACTTTGGATTATTGCACTTTGGGTATTTTGGTTATTATTTTGAGATTGACATGGCTTTCTTTGCCCTTCAACGGGTGTGATACGGATTTGGGTTTAAAAATTAAAAACCAAGATCGTCAAGGGAAAAAGGGCAAGTCCAAAACAAACAGCAAAGGCGCCTCTGCAACACCATCATTGACCAAAGATGAAGAGTTGTTGAGAAAGTATGGTATATCTGCTACAGCAGTTTCCTTGGTTCGTAAATACTTGGTCAGATTCGACGAAATCAGCAGTTTTTCCAACAAAAACGTTAATATCACAACGGTTCAGTTTGCCATTTTCTACAAGATGTACTTGTCCACATGTCCAGAAGGTTCAGAATCTTCCACCTCTAGTGCATCGTCATCTTTCACCTCAACAGGCCATGACAACGAAACGCATCAAGTGCTTTTAAGCAGTATTGTTCAAATGGCATTCAGTTGTGGTTTGCATAGAGATCCAGATAATTTCCCTCAATTAAATTCATCAGATTTGATCAGTTTACCAAACACTCAACATTTGAACACAAAAACAGGTAAAACTCAAAATGAATCCAAAACTTCAAAAAAACGTAAAACAAATGCCGAAAATAACCCACATACAGCAAATTCTCAAATCAACAAAGAATCTGCCGCAAACACTGAAAAATTGAAACACGTCTGGAGAAAAACTTGGTTTTTCATTGTTTCGTTAGACGTGCAGCAATCGCTGTCATTGGGTACCCCAAGATTGCTGAGAAACCTTGGGGACTTCAGTGATACAAAGCTTCCTTGCTCTTCTAAGATCGATTACGTCACTGATATCAAAGAACTGATCATTGTGAAAAATTTCACTTTGTTTTTCCAAATTGACTTGTGCATCATTGCCGTGTTGAACCATATTTTAAATGTCTCTTTGGCCAAAACCGTTAGAAAGTTTGAGTTGGACGAGTTGATTAACGCATTACAAGTGTTGTCATATGGGCAAAACATGGAAGGCGAACTCAACGCTAATATCACCGAAGTGGTGGAGAAGCTAATTAGCAAGGGTCTTTTGTTTACATCTGAAGCCACAGCTTTGGCTTCTACTATGTCCACGATGGTGCCTACTGCTGGTGCAGGTTTAAACTCTGAAGACAAGGAGTACACTTTACCGGTTTTGAAAAAAGTTTTATCTACATCAACAATTTCTTCCACTATAAAAAAGGAAAAAGAAAATGGAACGAGTAAAAAACTGGATTTGCCTCAGGAAATTACTACGAGAGCCTTGTTCTTTGCCAAACACTTGACCATTAGAATGCTTCTATATTTGCTAAACTATATTCTGTTCACTCACTACGAGCCACAGGGTAATGAAGACATCGGAACACTACCGTTGACGGCACACTACGCACAAAGCGCATTGAATTTCGCGATGGACGGGTTCAAGAATTCTGTTTTGTTTTTTGTCACAAACAAGCAAACCTCAGCAAAATCAAGCAATTGTGGCGAGTCAATTTTCAGTCATATGGAAGTTCTTCTGGCTCCTCAATGTCTGGATGCTTGCCATAGATCACTTCAATTTATGATATGCTTAATTTTGAGAGCTAGATGCGGACCTTTGACAGGGTTGAATGAAACTGCCATTACTTCTACAAGTGGGTCTAATAGTGGCAGTGGTATGAGCAGTGAGGAGGAAAATGACAATTCGTCCCGGACCAAAGCCAAAAAAGATTACGACAGCATGCTATTTGATAAAAATGAAAAATTGGAGTTGAACGACGACCTAGGAGAGTTGCTTCTTTCAAGAATGGAGTTGTTTCATAGACTAACAAGAAAGGTTTCTGTAAAATACAAATATGCGGAAAAAATGACTCGCTCCACTGGGTTCTTTTTGACATTGTTGAAGGACACTTCAAAGAAATCTGGTTCATCAAAAAAAGATCGTACCAATGATGAAGCCGCAACAAGCGCTGCAAACGCTGAGCCCCACGGACATGGAATGGAGTTTGCTAGTGGTGCTACGACAGCGGGAAATGTTACAGAAATGCCAAGTTTCATGCTACCAAAGTTGAAGAGCACAGGTGCTGGGAATATGTCAAAATTCTTCAAAAACATTCCCTCTCTTATTATATCTGCAGGAGGTGATCAATTGAAAAGATGTCCCGTTTATCAAGATGCTGTTGGTTTCTTTCCAAAAGACTTACATCAAGGTGCTTTCAGTAAAGTTTTGTCTAACCCTTCTGCTCCAAGAAACCCTACAAATAACTTTGTTTTACCTCACATCACTACTCCTAATAGTTCGGCACAAGCTGTTTCACCATATCAACCAGTCACCTACTCAGCTATTAGTAGAAGAACGTCTGACATTCGGAACGAGGAGTTGAACGAGATGCATAAACGCAGGAAAATATCTGCACCGAATTTGTTGATGCCGTCTCCTGAGCCTCCTTCAATTACACCAAGGCAAAGAATGTTAAGTGAGACACTCCCACTTCCAGGTCTAAGAAGCGTTGCAGCCTCTCCTCTTCCTGCAGCCGGCTCAATCGTGAAGACTGAAAACATGAGTCCTTCTCAGGTGAGACCGGATAACTTTGTCGGGTTCCCGTCACCTCTATTGAGAAATGACAATCAAGAGGCAGTTGCTGCTGCTCCACAGATAAATCAACCAATCCCACAAATGAACCCAACCAATATGCCATTTAATCCTGTGAACAAACTTTTGGTTGCCAATCAATACTTGCAGGAAAATGGCCAACATGTTTCTCAGCCATTAACGTCGTCACCTTCTCTTATGAGCGAAGCCACTTCGTCCTCATCAGTGAACTATGCACCCGACTTTGAAGAGTTTTTGAAACAAAGCACAGACATCAATGGTTTGATTGTTAATCCTTCCAATTTCATGGAGGCGGTGGGGTTTGATGATTTTAGAGATCCAAGCAATGGATTGCTAAACTCAGGGTTGAGATCCGGGAGCATGGCTGGCCTGGCAACGCATGGTCTGAATAGTATTGTCGGTGGTGTCAATGGCCCTTCTGATATCAACTTTTCTAGGGCTGGAATGGTTTCGGATCTCGATTTTATGGATGATGCACGCCAATTCTCAGAAGCTAATAGTGTTTGGGTAATAAATGAAGACTTTCAAGGTATGGAATCTACAGGGATTGAAGGTTTGCACGAAATTATAAATGGGAACTCTGCTACCACTTTAGCCGCAGGACACAACACTGAAATTAACGTGGGACATAACCAGCCAGGTGTTCCTGACTTTTCTTCATGGGAGTGATTTGTAAAGCCATGTGCTACGAAACTATATACGTTTTTTTGTAATGACATGACTTAATTGAAAATAGTTATATATTGCTTAATCTACTAAAACGATATATACCAAGCTTGTGTGAAAAGTCCATCACCTCTTTTGGTCTGGATTGCCAAAGATTTCAAGAATCACAACTTATTGGTTGTATAGTGTAGTGGTTATCACTGTCGGTTTTGATCCGACCAACCCCAGTTCGAATCCGGGTACGACCTTTTTTTTTTTAATAAATTTATTTATGAGATTTTGTTTAAATGACGCGCACTTTCTAAATTCTAGTTATATGAAAATAAGAGATGACTGCTGTCATTGTTACTATTATTATTAAATTTACATGCCCACGCAGAAGCAAAGCTATCATAAACACACTATGATGCCTCCTGCAAAGCTCACCTCATTTTTTTCTTTTTATTAAATAAGCAATTATTACTTCAAAAAACCTAACGGACGCTCTATGCACCTCTTTGAAAAGCAGTCAACCGCTTTTATGGCAAGCATTCACCATTTTTAACACGATGCAACATGCATTTTCTAAAAATCACGCTTTGCTCTCACTTGAAAAATGTCTTATCAAACGAGTACGTGACTAAAGTGTCTCGGCAGCACTGAAACCCCGTAAACTGACTTCTTTTCTTCCAAAAATATTTGACTGATCATCGTTGAAACACGCAGGGAAGTTTCAGCTAACAAATTGCAAAATTTTTTGTGTAATACTGTACAACTCTAAACTAGCATCATCGTATTGCTCCCCACCGTTGTTGCCACCGTTGTTGCCATTGTTTTCAGCCTCATTAATGCTTGAACCGTGGTTGGTGTGTGTGTCATTGCTGGTGCTGCCATTGTTGATGGAGGTGTTATTTGAGGACAGGGCGTTGTTCGCGCGTTGAGCGGCTTCGTAATTAACTTCTGCCAAGTGTTTTATAGATTTGATCATATCCTTGTTGTTTTGAATTTCTTGGGCAACATTAGAGTCGTGAGATTCTAGTAGCTGTAAAATGGTCCATAGCCCTATATGCTCAAAGGTAGGATATTCACTGGTCAAAAATCTCAAAATAAACCCTGAAATTCCGTCCTGAGGAGAGTTCCAAGCCTTGATAATTTTTTCGTAGTTGTTTGTGCCAATTCTGGAGCACAAATTGGCTAAAGCTGCTGCAGCATTCCCGGAAACCTCAATGTTGCTATTGTATGTCATTGGAATCAAAACGTCAATGATGTCTGTTTCCAATAATTTCAATTTGCATGATTCATCTAGGGCCAATATAGCAAAGCAGGCTGAGATTTCTGTTTGCACACTTATCGGTGTGGTTAAGGCTAATTTTTTACATTTTTCCACAGCATGACACTCAAAAAATCTTAGTCTGTTTTTTTCACTTGATGCAGCCAAGTTCCTCAAAGTGGAAACAGCATGACACTGAATTTCTTCAGAGTTGTTGAATTCTAATAGTTTTACTAGTGGTTCCATGAATCCAGCATCCACAATCAAACCTTCGTTCATCGGATGAATGGATATGTTTCTTATGCATGCGACGGAAGCCAACACCAATGGGATGGAGTCTGATTGAATTAGTTTGACCAAATGGGGTAGTCCGCCAGCCCTAACAATTTCCAACTGGTAGTTGATATCACTTGCCAAGTTTCTCAAGGCCAATGTGGCCTGGCATTTAACTCTTGATGCGGGGGAGTCCATCAAGGTGACTAATTTCGAAACCAATTTTGGCTCCGTTGCAGCCAATTCCTTTCTATTGATCTCATCAACCGCTATGTTGGACAAAGCCGTGGTGCAATAATATTGGACGTCTGGATCGTTTGAAGACAAGAGGGAGACCAAGACTGGAATAGCACCCGCTTCCACAATTTCCTTTCTGTTTTCTGCAGAGTGCGTCATGTTTAGTAAGGCACCAGTAACGTTTCTTTGCACTCTTATGTGTTTGGATTTGGCTAGCAAAGTAAGTGGAACCAAGGCGCCGGACTTGGCAATCTTGACTTTGTTTTCATCTGCAGTTGCCAAATTGGTGATGCATCCTACAGCATTGCATTGCACTTCGACGTCAGAACACATCATTTGGTTGATAAGAGGCTCTAATGCTCCCATCTCCACCATCAAAATCTTGTTTTCGTTCACCACTGCCAAGTTCCCCAAAGCTGCGCAAGTGGCCACTTGTACCTCTGTGTCGTTGTTGTTTTGCAACAAAATCAAAATAGGTTCCAAAACATCTCTGGAAACAGGTCTGACAAATTTTTCGGTGATTTCAGCAAACGCCAAAGCGGCACTTCTTTGCAAATTAATGTTGTCGCTATATACCAAGGTGGTCAACGCCCGTAAGGGTCCTCCAGAAAAGAAATCGTATCTGTCTTTGTCTTCCAAGTATTGCAACAAAGATGCCACGGCTTCTCTCTCGTTTTCAGCAATTGGCAAAGCCGCGTTCTGCCCGTTCCCCTGCTGGATGTTGTTATTATTGTTGTTGTTGTTATGGTTATTATTGTTGTTTGCTGCATTTTGAGAAGCATTGTGGCTCAACAACCCTGTCTGCTCGCTCAAATACTCCTCTGCCTGTCCTTCATGTGTTCTATGTGTGTTGCTGCTCATGCAGCTGCAACAAATACCCATTCTTAATTTCCTTTTTTATGTGTTAATCTACTGTTTTTTGTATCCTATGGAAGGGTTTGTTTTTTTTTTTTTTTTTTTCACACGTTTTGCGCCACTCTATTAAAAAGGTAAAACTACTACTGTTTTTTTTCTGGATAACACTCTTTATGGATAATTAGTGTGGTAAACGATGGCAAATAACACTATTCTATGTCGTATAGGCTACTGTTTCTTCTGTAAAAATAGCTTAGATAAATACAATTACCGCTTATGCAAATACGAATGAAATCTTTTTTTTTGTTTGCGAAAAAATATTCTCTATTCTTCACTCTTTTTTCTACTTTCTCTTGTCTGTCTGTGTAACACGTTTCAAAAGTACCCTTGAGCCTTTCGAATTCAAGATAATCGTCGTTCTTATTCTTCCTTTTTGTGTGTTTAGTTGATGTGACTTGGCCCTTGACAATGCAAGAACAATACTTGAGAGAAAAAAGCAAGAGAAGCAAGCACAGGTTAAACAAATATATGGTATAACGGTTCATGTACAAACCCAACGTGACAAGATTAATAACATTAACAAAGTAGGCAATTTTGCCCTAATTCAAAACATTTCATTTACGCCAAAGTTGTTTATTTACAGCAACAAATTGCAACACAACAACTTTTTGTTTTGAGTGAATTTCCATGATTGTGTTGTTGTTGTTGTTGTTCATGGTGAGAGATTACCGTCAAGTTAACAAGTAACTTTGACCAGCCAAATGCAGCCAGTTTGCTTATAAATAACCGTACAACTCTCGTATTCTTTTTTCGTTAATTTTCACAAAACTCGCTTTTTTTCTTCGGGGGGGTTTTTTTTATCGTTATTTAGAGCAAGCTCAAGGTGCGGTGCAGTGCGGGTAGTTGAAGAGCAATTTTGAATGTCACGTGTGGACCACAGCACATTGCACGTCCCGTAAGAAAAGATATTAAAACTCAAGAAAAAAAATTAAAGGTTTCTCTAGTGTTTTTGCAAAGCTATAAATACTTACAACCACTTTCCACACTCAACTACATCACACATGATGGCTATTCTTGTATATTCAGTTCTACAATGTTTTCCACTGCGTAGGCTTCGTCAATTGGTGCGTAAAATTTCCGTAGTGTTGATTTCAAAAGGTACACTCCTGACGGTACACCCATGTTGATCAAATAGTGTTTCTTTGAATGTGCACCTTCAGTGCCATCACCATGTTCCTCAGAAGACCCAAAAGAAGGGGTATCTAAGTACAGCAACACGTTTAGTGGCAACCCAAAAGATATGATACAGTCCGGATCAATCGAAGTGATAAAGTTAGGGTCACCTGTGTTCGGGTCAATACCACTAGGAATTTCCAACGACCAAACAGTGCACCGTTGTTGCTGTTTGTCATTGCACCAGTCCATGAGCGAAATTAGTTCGTCCTCTTCCTTTGTTGTGCTTGTTGGGAAGTCTGTATTGGACTTTGCAGGAGGATCCAAAGTCAACAAATCTTCTATATTGAAATCGTACCCTTGCAAACCATCCAAAATCAATTCCACCGGGGAATTGAGTCTGTTCAAAGTGCTGGTAAATGTGTGGAAATTATTAATAATTTTACCACCAAACTTCTTGTACAGTTGTAGCTGGGCTTGGAATTCGCGACTAATGGTATCTCCGTTCCCTTTCAAATTGGCTTTACGGCTTTGTCTACCGTGTCTGTCTTCAGTGTGACGGGTACCACCATTTGCTCCATCAGAGTTGTAATCATCACCAATATCACTTTCATCAGTGCTGGTGTCTTTGTTGTTTCTACTGGATCCGTGTCTTTTGGCCTGTTTTTCACCATCGGTTTCAAATAAATAGGTTAAAACCCTGATATGTGAATTTTGCGACAAGATTCTCCCCAACACAATACTCAATAATCCGATTTTGGTATTGTTTGTAGCCAAAATAACAATCAACGGTGGGGTATTACTTTTCTTGTTATTCAATCTGATATCTCCAAAAAATTTGTTCTTTTTGATATATTGGGATAACGTTAAGCATGATTGCTCCACTTGTTGCAGATACGGGAACAGATATTCGTCAGTGGTAAATCTATCAATTTCTAATAGTTGCACAGGAGTAGCTGCAGGTATGGTGATTCCTCCACCGATAGTGTTTGAAGCAGTAGCATTTTTGTCAATGTTAGAAGTGCTGCTATTAGAGTAATTTTTCACTGTAACAAACTTCTTTTGAATCACTGGGCTTGTCATGGAAAACGACTGTTTTCTGATGTTGTTGTAGTTTTTATTTTTAACATCCAAGACTTGTTGCAACTTGGCTAAAACTTCTGAGTTATCCAAAAAATCATCGTCTTCATTTTTTCCCCCATGGCCTTCGTCTTGAGCTTTAGTGAAAACAGAGTCTATGTTGGAGCTTGATTTCTTTAACAAGTGCGTGATGTTGATAGAGTCGGTGATGGGGAAAAAATCCTTTTCATCGATTTTTTTGGCATGCTCTTTTGAGTTTTGCTTCTTGTCTTTGTTTTTTATAGTTTTCTCCGGTTTCAAAGAGACCAACTCAGAAGAGATGGATCTCGGAGACTGCACGCCTTCAAGCAACACAGGAGAAGATATGCTGTTCCATCCATCCTCGCTTACATTTTGCAAGACGTTTTCGTTGTGGTTGTAGTTGACTTTAATGTCTATGGAACCCTGCTTGAGTGGATATGCAGGTTGCGGTTTATTCACATTCACCAACCTTTGTGATGCTTCCATTTGGTCTTGCAATTTAATTTTTTCAAAAACTTGAGTTTTATCAAATAAATTCAAGTTACCTTGAAAATCAAAATCATCTTTGCGCTCCTTGATTTTTTGGACGTCATCGTCCCAAAAACTACCTCCGCTGCTTCCACTGCTTGGATGCCGTCCTGCAGCTGCCGTGTTTGAGTTTTTATTTTTGTTAGAGGCAATGTCAAACTCAGAGTCGCTTACGTTTTGATATTGGCTCCTTTCTTGTCTCTCTCTTTCGGTAGCACTTTGACCGTTTTTCTTTCTCCGAGGGGGGACTTCTGTAACTTTCAAATCCTTCAACCTGTTGGCCTTAACTTTAAACAACGCAGCTTTCCCACCATCCCCAAATGACGCATCGCTCAAAACCAATGTTTTCCCATTGTACTTGTAAATGGTACCGGTGATCTCTTTCCCATCTTGCAATTGAACCACAACTTGGAAACCAACATACGTTGTGTTTTCTCTGTCTTTGCTGTCTTGATTGTTGCTGGCAGTTGAGTCGTTTGAAGCTTCGGTTCTGGGTAATTCCATAGAGTTTCTATACGCTTTCCCAGCATCTTTCGGATCTAAAGAAACGCTATTGGCTCCACTACCTTTGGTGTTAGCGCTGGTATTGCTGCTTTTCCTGTTACTGTTGTTTTTATTGCTCATTGATCGTACGCTAACAAGCTTACTTTTTTTTTTTTTTTTTTGTGTTATTGACTTATTCTGGACCTACTTTATCTTGATGCTATCATTTAAAGCTTGTGTTAAATACCAATGGTGGGGAAATTGAAATGCAATGATTTAAAAAAACTCTTCAATATAGCTTGCTGGAAGGATAATTGCACAAAATTTTTCAAAAGAGCATTAATCAAGGTTAAGCCGAACAAAACATATTGCGAAAAAAAAAAAAAAATAATTCTTAGCTAAAACTTTTTGTCGGGCAACCAATACTTAGCAGGTCAGCAAAAAATCGAGTTGCCGAAACCAAAAATTCTGCTGTTGATTGATATTAATGGATCAATCCTAGAAAACACCAATGATGATGAACTTTAAGCAGCATTGCGATCATCTCAAATAATGGATGCTGGAGTATTTTTTTAACGTAATTCAAGAATCCATGCAAAAATAAAGCAAAAGAAAAAAAATAACGTGATCCCACCCAGGTTCGAACTGGGGACCTTCTGAGTGTAATTCAGACGCCATCAACCACTAGGCCACGGGACCAGTACGTTATTGTTCTTTTTAATTTTATCGTAAAGTTTTATACTGCGTTGGCAATTTTTCTGATATAATTTACGTTAAAGAATTGTAATGCTAAACAACTATTTTTGTTTTTTGAAAATTCAATTTTTTGTATTATATAACTTTTTATTCAAACTATCTATGCATATGTAATCTTACGTGGTAAACTCTTTGTTCATGGTTTTCGATTACCAACAGGTGTACCCCCCGTCAACAACCATGTTTTCACCGGTGGTGTAACTACTTGCGTTATCACTTAGCAAGTACAAAACGGATCCAATGAATTCTTTTGGTTCGGCCATTCTTTCCAATGGAACTCTTGAAGTCCATTCTCTCATCAATTCCAAACCTTCGACAGATTGGGAAATGACTTTTTTGGTCAATTCTGTGGCGATGTATCCTGGAGAAATACAGTTGATTTTGATCCCGTATTTAGCCCATTCGCAAGCCAATGATTTACACAAATGGATGACTCCAGATTTTGAAGCATTGTATGCGGATTGCGGTTGAGGATGGTTGACAATCAGACCTGACATCGAAGCGATCAAAACATAAGACAATTTCATGTTGAAATTTGGCAATGCCAAAGAAGAAACGTTATTGTTCAAAATGGCTTCTTTGGTTTTCAAGTGCAGATTGGTCAAAGATTGGACAATGTAGAATGACCCGTTCAAGTTGACGTTGACCAATTTTTGGAATCTGATTGGGTCGTACTGTTCGGCTTTCAAGTTTTCACAGTATCCAGCGGTGTGGACCAATTTCATTGGGATAACACCGTTATGTTTTTGAGGAATAGCGTTGATCACTTCGTCAACGTGTTTTGGATCAGAGACATCACATTGCCAGATGGAGATGACGATTTTGTCTGCGTTTGGGATTTTGTCGTGATAATGTTTGATGAAATTCTCCAATTCTTTTTTCAAGTTTTTCAAACCTTCTTGGTTCAAATCCATCAAAGCAATGGACGACCCTTGCAAAATCAAAGCCTGAGCCAAAGTGTGGGCCAACCCACCAGAACCACCAGTGATCAAAGTGACATGATTTTCCAAATTGAAAGAAGGGATCAAATCTTCGATTTTAGGTAATTGAGGTAGAATTGGGGTGGCCGATTTGACCATGCTTTCAGTAGAGGCAGAAGTATGAGGTTGTGGAGTAGCCATAATGTTTTTTGTGTTTTTTGTTTTGTGTATTATATTTGCGATTTGCGCGTAGAGGTTACTCCTTTTTTTTTTTATTATTATTGAGTGAGTAAATACTTAAGCAGGTTAAAGTATATCAGATATCTAACAATTACCTTTCAATTGTAAGAACAGATAGTTGTTAGAACGAAACTTATTTCTCACCACTTTATATACATTTTAGCAGTTTTCCACTTTTTATTAACTTTTAGTGACAAATCTTATTCCACTTTTACGTAATCGGTTATCTGATTACATGTATATGTTGTTTTTTTTTTTTTTTTTTGTTTGCTTTGTTTCTTTTTTTATTTTTCACTTTCGGCTATTATTGTGAGTCTTTATTGCATTGTTAAATCGGTGCATGACTCTATTTATTGTGTAATCATCCTGCTCATAATGATGTACTCTCATAGCAATTGATTTATGTAAATGACAAAAGTAAAATAAAAAGAAAAAGAAATAAACGACTGTTTGAAACTATTTTTGAGAGCTTTAGTTGTTAAAATGGTAACGGTACGCTAATCATACTGTCAAGTCTGGTTGGCAGTCTTAGTTCTACGTACGTATTTACTTACTTACTTACTTACTTACTTACTCAGCCCGCGCCATGATTGGACAAGCACACCAAAGCATTAAGAAGACGACAGAAGAAAATAGAAAAAGACACAATACAGTACAACTGGTTTTTTCAGCTACTTTGATAAGTTTCGCCAGTTAGTGTTAGTGTGTATCAGTTGAATAAAGTTTGCTGTTAGAACCCATATGCATTAATTCCACGGTATTTTTCCAGTAATTAGTTTTCCAGATGTTTTTTTTAAATTTTTTTGGAGTTTGATGGAAAAAGAAAGCAACATAAAAAGAAAACCGGATAAATACGTTTCAGTAGGCGTAGCTGTTACATCTGGACTACTCTGGTGTAATTGTTCCGGTCTTTCTTTGGGCATATAGTAGTAATTAACAATTTTGTGTATCGAACTTTGTAGTAGCGCAATAGACAATAAGTGCCAGTGTATGAAACGTCATTATTCAGATCATACATTACTTGCAATTCACCTACTTTCCCACCTTCCACGCCCCTTCAAAACTTCATAAAGACTAAAAACAAAAGTACTTTTGTTACCAGAGAGTGAGTCTCATAAACCAAGAGTTGAAGTTCTCTATGACAAGTGCTTCTTAACAAATTACTTTGCGACAAAAACCAAATCAATTGCTTTAACCAAGTTTGTCCTTGTTTAAACAGACAAACCTGCAGAGCTACTTGATTAAATAGACATTTTTTAAGGGGAGCACAATAGCTATCAAAATAAAAGAGATACCAAAAAAAAACATACTAAAAAAATTAAAAAATTAGACGGAGCATAGTAGCATGTGTGCAAAGTGTAACGTCTGAGAGATATAGAGAGAGAGAGAGAGAGAGAGAGAGAGAGAGAGAGAGAGAGAGAGAAAAAGAAAAAGAATTAAAGAGAAAAGAGAAGAAAGGTTAATCATTGCGGTGGTTATCACGTGTGAATTATTGTTTGTCCGAGAAAAATGTACCGGCCAACGCTGCCAGCAAGTTATACAATTGGC
>ERZ794936.660-NODE-660-length-14552-cov-6.269780_pt1 | contig 14552 bp, 7 predicted proteins | sample MGYA00511083_ERZ794936 | MGnify/ENA primary metagenome ERZ794936 (study PRJEB30137, sample SAMN04331409) | food metagenome | isolation source: Y2 must sample point D1 replicate A | place: Australia: South Australia | collected 2014 ... | reverse complement strand
AAAGATTGAGAAAAGAATTCAAAGAGCATGTTGGCCATTTCGCACTTACCTTGAACCAGTGGAAAGTTAGGAGTGATAATCACTTTTTGGGGATAACTGTGCGCTTTTTTAACGACGCGCTTGAGCTCAAGCGTTACAACATTGGGCTCGAGCATATGAAGAAGAAAGGTGGAGTCCCAGCGTTTCTCGTGAACATCCTACACAATGTCCTCAGATACTACCGCATTGGCGACCGTGTCATTTCCATCAGCAGAGGCAATTCCCCGCTCATGACCAAAGTGATTACGAGTTTCGAAAAAGGGTATTTTGGAAAAGATATTAGAGACTTTGACGGTGATGTCACGTGCTTCAAAGACGTTGCCGATTTGACCGTGAAAGCGTTCATGGCACACGCGTTTCCCCAAAAGGAATCATATGATGATCTTATGGAAGAAGATACTGTTACGGCGGATGTCAGTAATTCTAGTTTGCTCATGCACGTGGATGTGAAGGCTCTTCCTGAAAGAATCCGCAAACTCACCAGAAGCCTTAATAAGAATGACGAGCTCGGCGCTCTATTCGATAGTGAAGTGGCGATACGAAAACACACGGACAATCGGATGTTGGAAACATTGAAGAACGAAGATTACACTGGTTGGATGTCGGAATATGAAATGATCAGCTGTGTTCTCTATTTCAAGAAACAGGTCATGGAGGTGTATAAAGAGGTGGGGCGTCTTTCATCGAAAGAGAAAACCCGACTTGCAGTCACTGAAATCACCGAACCTGAGTGGGAACACTTGGAGACCGTGCGTGATATTCTCCTCCACTTTGTCGATCATACGAAGGCTTTAGAAGGCTCTACTTATGTGACTATTCATGCGACTATCCCTTCAGTGCATTCACTCTTGGAGATATTTACGACCATGAACACAGAATGTTTACGTCTGACTAAACCGACCATCTCCCGTGGATTGGCCGCTGCTTACGATACATTATATGAGTACTATCCCATTTACGAGAAGACTTGTGGCCGATTGAAAATCCTCTTCATTGCAACGGTTCTCAGTCCAGAGTTCAAGCTTCGTTTTTTCCAAAATTGGGAGCCATTTTCTCGAGAGTTGATAAAATCCATTGAAAAAGAACTAAAAAACCTTTTCTGGCTCTATGAAAAGCGCTATGAGAAAAGAAGACTTCAGAATGGCGAGATTTGTGATGGCCTCAAACGAATCGATGATCAAGCAATCACAGTTAAGGAAAAAAATGATGTTTTCTCCTATTTGAGTAAATACAATAGGCTGATGAAGAAAGCAACTGAGATCGAAATCTACCTTCGCGAAGAAAATGAATCATCAGACTTCATGGAGTATTATCAACGCAAAAAGGAATCGCTTCCCATACTCTTTCAGCTTGCGAAAGATATCATGGCTATCCCAGCCTCGGCGGCGCCGGATGAGTCTCTTTTCACGATCCTGAGCGACTTGGGTACCAACATAAATTCCATATCTTGCCCGGCTATGACGAAAATGTTGGCAGTGGTCAAAGATAGTGTAATGAGTATGAAGCCCGGTGACGAGGAGCCGAGTGAGGAGTCTAGTGATGAGGAAATTGAGATTGATGATGATCAAAACTTGACCGACCAGTTCATCAAGGAGATCGGCGACAGCGGCGGTGACACAAAGGAAACAGACCTGGATGAAGCGAACCTTGGTTAATTATGTTTTCATGATTCACGATTATTGAAGCTCTTCTTTCTCAGTCATACATGTTTCATCGTTGATATGTATTCCTTGGGCGACTCTAGGTGTTTTTTTTCTATCTCTTTGTTTTTGTCGTCATTTTAGGTGAAAAAAATCTAAATCTGTTCTCGGTCAAGTATTTGGCAAAAGGTGCATGCGATAGTAGCGATACTCATATTCACTGTAAGAAGGCCTATCCAAAGGGGTAATGGCTGGAGAAAGACCTCACTAGAATTTTTGAAAGCCAGTTGTTATAATGATTTTTTGTGCAGAAATCATCCCCTTCAAGAACCTAATCCTGCAAAAATATTGTCTCAAAACAAGTTATTCGTATAAGTAGGATTTCTTACTACAGTAAGCCTTGTTTATAAGGATCTCAATTAAGACATAACCTGACTATATTCTTCCAGAGACGGCGCGAAAAATTGTCATTCGCACCAATAATGCGCTTCTTTACAAGATTACCTGGGCACTATTTCTATTTCTGCTCCCCAAAAGATGTGATCCTCATAAACAGGTCTTCCTGTAATAGTATTTCACTACTTTTTGGCTACGGTGTGTACGCTGACGCGGATGGAGACGCGGATAGAGACGCGTGTGCGCGTGACCAGATTTGCGCGGAACATCAACAACCAGACGGAAATCTCTCTTTAGGATTGAGCTAGATTTATATAAACTTCCATTGAACCGCCCAAATCCCATCTCTTTACAACCGAAATCAAAATGGGCCGGCTTGTTGGGCTTGAATTACATAACTTTAAGCTGTACAAAGGCACGGCGCGGATCGGGTTTGGCGACGCGCTGTTCACGTCGATTATAGGACCCAATGGCGCGGGTAAACTGAATATGATGGACGCGATTTCGTTTGTGTTGGGGATCCAGCTGGCACAGTTGCGCTCGCAGCAGCTTCGGGACCTCATCTACCGTGGCCGCGTTGAAAAAGATGCTGATTTGGCGCCTTCGCAACAGCCGCTGACGGCGTATGTGAGTGCACTTTACGAAAAGGATTCTGGAGAAATGATGGCGCTCAAGCGCGTGATCAACGCTAACGGCAGCTCAGATTACCGTCTCAATGAGCAAAACGTGACCGCATTGCAGTACCTGATGGCGCTTCGGGCGGAGAATATTTTGGTGAAAGCACGCAACTTTTTGGTGTTCCAAGGAGACATCGAAAATGTCGCCTCACAGTCGGCAAAAGACTTGTCAAAGTTGATCGAGACCATCAGCGGCTCTGCGGAGTATGCTGCCGAGTACGAGCAACTCAAAGAGGAACTGGAGCGTGCCCACGAGGTTGCAACACAGGTCTTTTCGAGAAAACGTACTTTGAACTCGGAATCGAAGCAGTACAAAGACCAGATGCGCGAGCGAGACTTGTTCGAGGCAAAATTGAATGAGAAATACAGCCTCATCAAAATTTTGCACCTCTACCGTATCTTCCACAACCAGAAACGGCACTTTATGCTCGTGGCTGATACCAGACGGATTTCAGAAAAACTAGCTGAGGTTCAAGCAAGTCAGGCCGAGCAGGCCTCAACGCACAAGCAATTGATTGCTGAGGTGACCAGGGCTACTCTTGGTCAGAAAAAAGTCGAGGCCGAGAAACTCGAAAAGGCGACATCTGCGGAAACGCTCAGAAGAGCAATTCTCCCAATTAGTTCGAGCAAAAAGTCTTTGGAGGCGAGTGTGAGACTGGCGCTGCTGAAAATAAATGATTTGACGTCAGATCTTGAGAACTTACAAGATTTGAAGAGCGCAGAGGAAAGTCTGCTAGTATCAGCAGAATCCGACTTGGCGCTATTCGAAAAAGAAGTAAGGGACCTGTCTGATAAGGTCAACGTGCCTCCTGAAGGTGTGGCAGAGTATGAGAAGTTACACCAGAAGTTTTTGGGCAGCTCTGGGTCGTCCATGATCGAGAAGCGCACCATGTTGAATAGTGATCGAGACTCGCTCATGTCGTCGCTCAAAAATCAACTTGAGCAAAAGAAAGATGCCACCTCGCGGATCCAAGAACTTGAGGGCGAGATTCGCAACAATTTCGAGGCCGACCTTGGCCACATAAACTCGAAGCTTCAGGTCTTGAAAGAGACAAAGGCCATGAAGTTGCAGGAGAAGGATGCCTTGGCGCAAAAAATCAAGGAGTCTTCTTTTCAAGAGCTCGGGTTAAACACCAAAATCCGCCAAGTTTCGGCACGTTTGGATGAACTCTCGTCGCAGCAAAATGAATCCAACAAGCAAAGAAAGCTTCGTGACAATGTTTCAATGCTACGGAACCTTGTCAAAGAGGGCGCCATCAAGGGGCTTATGTACGAACTCGTGCGCTGCTCTCAACAAAAATTTGATAGCGCCTTACAGACTGCTCTAGGGCGCAACTTTGACGCGATTGTCGTGGAAAACTCTGCTGTTGCCTATAAATGTATTGAGATTTTGAAAGAGAGAAGAGCAGGCACTGCCACGTTCATTCCGTTGGACTCTGTTGTGACCGAACAAGTGAATTTGAACTATCTTCGGTCGCTTGATGAAGCAGCCCGCCCAGCGCTTGATATTGTCAGATACGATGACCAGTCACTTGAAAGAGCGGTACAGTTCGCTCTAGGTGGTACTGTTGTTGTTGATGATTTGGATATTGCGAGAGACTTGAAGTGGAACTCATCACATCAGATCGACAACAAGATGGTGGCTCTTGATGGTTCAGTAATACATGCTTCCGGACTCATGTCTGGGGGTCAACAAACGCAAAACTCGGGTAACGCGCTCACCTGGAGCAAGCAGGAATGGCTGAGATTGAAAAGAGAAAGAGAAGAGCTCACTGAAGAGCTCGCCAAGGTGCAGTCTGAAAAGCCAAACGGAATACTTTTGAACGATCTTGCGGACGAACTTCGTGTCATTGACGAGGAGATTCCAAGGTTGAGCAGCAAGGTTGCGGTACTTGAAAGAGAGATTGAGGAAAGAAAATTTGAGATATCATTTTTGGAGGAGACGATCGTGGATATAGAAAAGAAGCAGACAAGCACGCAAAACGCCTTGAACGAGATGGACCAACAGCTCCTGGGTCTCGCAAACGACATCAAAAAACTTCAGGAAACCATATATTCCGAGTTTTGTGAAAGGTATGGCCTCGAAAATATCGGTCAGTATGAATTCTTCTTGGGCACTGCAATGAGAGCACGTGCAAGAAAACGGGCAGAATTGCAACGCGCCATATCAGCGAGCAAGAGCAGGTTGTCTTTTCAAATTGATAGCATAGTTGATATTGAGTCCAGAATTCAGCGCTTGACTGTTTCTCGCTCACAATTCGAGGGTGATTTAGAAAGAGTAAACGAGACTTTACTTGAGCAGACCCTGGAGTTGCAAGCATTAGAGGGCGAATTACACTCACTCAAAGAGGATTGTGAAAGTCAACAAAACAGTCTTCTTTCGCTCGTCAAGAACAGCCGGGAATTAGAAGACCTCATGAAGGAGCAAAAACAGGAGATCAAAAGCCTCACAGAGGAGCTCACAAATGCGAAAGAATATCTTCTCAAGGTCGATGCCGAGAGAATCAACATGCTCAAAAATTGCAAGATTGAAAGCGTGGATCTCCCACTAGAGGAAGGGTTCTTGGAATCAATTTCCTTCGACGATGAATCAGGGGATGTATCTGAAAAAGCGTATCTGATACATGTGGACTATGGCCTTTTGGAGATGAAATATCAAGAGAGCTTCCTGCCTAAAGTGGAGGCGGGTCTTTCAGTCAAGCTCGAAAACGTTCAAAAAGAGCTTGAGGCATTAGCCCCCAACAGTAAGGCGATTGAAAGACTTAAAGAAGTTGATGTGAGAATCAAAGAGTTCGACAGGGAGTTTACTAAGGCTAGACAAGACGAAAAGAGGTCAACAACTAAGTTTAATGAGGTGAAGGCTCTCAGGACTGCCTGTTTCATGAAAGCATTCACTCATATCGCTGATAAGATTGACAGTGTTTACAAAGAGCTAACAAAGTCAAGAACCTCACCCCTTGGTGGCTCTGCGTACTTGACGTTGGAAGATGAGGACGAGCCGTATGCCGCGGGAATTAGATACCATGCGATGCCCCCTATGAAGAGGTTCCGCGATATGGAGTTGCTTTCAGGAGGTGAAAAAACCATGGCGGCATTATCACTTTTGTTTGCCATCCACTCTTTTCAACCATCACCGTTTTTTGTTTTGGATGAGATTGACGCAGCTCTCGATAATCTGAATGTCGATAAGATCGCCAACTACATCAAAAATCATGCGGGGCCAGGCTTCCAGTTCATCGTCATCTCGTTAAAGAGTTCTTTATTCGAAACCTCCGATGCATTGATTGGCATATACAGGGAACAGCGAGAGAACAGTTCGCGTACAATTTCACTCGACTTGAGAAGCTATAGTGATGAGCCGCAGGAGATTATGCCTAGTGAAGAGCCAGTGTCAGCATCTATGTGAAATCTGTGTTGATTAAGTTTTTCGAAGTATCTCAGTTACGCGGCGCGCATGTTTACGGCAGATGTGATTTGAGAGCGCGATGCTCTTCGAACGCAGGTGCCCATGAGATTCATGATCTCCCGAACCAACTTTTTAGCATCAAGATTAGTAAAATGCAGCTCTGGGCGCAGGTATGCAAGCCTCCCGACAAGAGCGATACTCAAAAAGAAAACCAAAAGAGGCACCACCGACTTCACATCACGCGACCACATTCTTCATAAAGATATAGATTCGTTTTTAGCCAAAGCGGGCCAAGGCACAGAGCAAGCACGAATCCCCGAGCATCTAATTTACAAGTTTATTTATTCCAAGAATAGAGAGACTGTGAATTTGGGAAAAGTCCGTGTTTCTGCTCTTACTTCTGAAGGCGAAGGGTTGGCGCTTGTTTCGAGATCTGAATACGATGATCAATGCACTGATCCACAGGTCAAGACCGTGGTGAAAATTCCAAAAGCAATCCCCGGAGACTTGGTTACCATTTCACTCAAAAGACATTACGAATACTACGCCGAGGCGGAGCTTGTAAGTGTTGACAAAGATCCTCAAAATTCAACACGTCGCAATGACCGTCTAGTGGTGTGCAAGCATTTCGATCTGTGCAGCGGCTGTCAATTCCAAATGCTTCTGTATGAAGACCAGCTCGTGTTCAAGCTGGATATCATAAAGAGAGCGTACAAATACTTTTTTCCAGAAATAAATGCCAGTGAGATTGATGATTTCGGGATGGTGGTCGACTCCCCCATGCAATTCGCGTACCGGACGAAATTAACTCCACATACATTTGTTCTCAAAAAGTTCGATAAGAATTTTCTTCCTGTTCCTGTTGGCTTCAACCATGCCGTTTCTGGTAACGCAATCGTTGATATAGACCACTGCCCTATTGCGACTAATCCGATAAACGCGGTTTTACCAGGCTTGAAAAAACGTCTCAACGATGAGTTGGCTTTGAAAATAGAGACAAACTCTAAGAAAAAGGTTGAATCAGATTTCATCTTGAGGGACAGTCTAAGGGTCAATCATGCCACAGGAGAGTACACCAATGTTTGCTTGACGAGGCGTCACAATGTCGTGACGGAGAAAGTGAAAGACTTTGTGTTCCAGTTTGAGGCAAACGAGTTTTTTCAGAACAATAGGTCCATTTTGCCCACGTTTGTTGACTTTTTGGGCTATCATTTGTCGCAGGTGGAATTCACCCACTTGGTCGATGCTTACTGTGGCTCTGGCTTTCTCGGGATCTCTTTGTCTGGTCAGCTACCACAGCAAGGCAAAGTTTTCGGGATCGAGATATCGAAAAAATCGATCGAATACGCAAAACACAATGCGGGGATCAACGGAATCCCCGTCCCACGCAAGATGGAGTTTGTGGCTGGGAATTCCGATTCTATGTTTACCAATGAGCAGTTTCTTGAATCTGGTGTGACTGGAGACGAGTGTGTTGTGCTAATGAATCCATCAAGAAAGGGCTCAAGCGACGAGTTTATCAAACAATTGATGGATTTCCGCCCAAAAGCTATAGTGTATGTCAGTTGCAATGTATTTACGCAGGCACGCGATTTGGCCTCGCTCAAGGTGTTTGCCGAAAGACGGGGCTTGAAATACAAAGTCAAGACCGTCACAGGGTTCGACTTTTATCCCCAAACAAAGCACGTTGAATCGGTTGCCGTGCTTGAACTTGAAAGCTGATGACTTATATCAACGCTGTCCATGCACATACTATTTATTATATCTGTTCTAATTGATACTGAAGCAAATTCCCTGAAACTCAAAGCTCAGCCTCTTTCGCAACCTCGTCAATAATGTCTGTCATAGACTTGACGCCCCATTGGATCCGTTTGCGTTGCTTTTTGCCAGTAACAAAATCACTGCTATGAAGGTGGCGTGAGATGAAATGGCTCATACCTTTGAGCAAAGCAGGCTCGTCTTTTGCTTTCAAAATCCGTTCAATCAACGTGCGGTCGTCGAATTTCTGCTCGGACATACCTTTTCTGCCAACGAGGCCCGTTCCAATCGAATTGACCTGCGATTTCCGAGCAATCTGGTCAAGAAACGTCACGAGAAGAATCTCCATGAAGAGCTTGATATCGGCAGATGCAGACACAAAGTTTACCGTCCGTAGAATATGAAGCGCCAAAGAGCCTTCCGCAAATAAGTGGCCGAAAAGCCTACCCAAATTCAAAATCTTCTTGAGTTTATCATCATCGCTTTCAGAATCGTCAAAGCCCGTGAACACATCGTCATCTTCATCCTCATCATCGTTACCATCGAACCCCTTGACAAGATCCCATAGCATGAACTGGAAAGTTTTTCTATACAGATGTGAATCGCAAAGCTTCGCCGCCAAAATGCCGTAATACGGATTCCATGCTGGCTCGACCACAGCACAGTGCACGACAATCCGTGGAATCTCGCGCTCCTGGGCTTTCTTCAAGGCCAACTTGTCTAGCTTGGTGACGGCGTCGATGTAGTCATTGGCAGACATGATCGAAATGAAAATGGCCCTTCTAATATCAGTGTTCATCCGCTGAGCCTTTGCCAACTCGAGCCAGTTTGGCTCTGCGGTATCCAAAATATCATTCACCATTTCGATATTTGCCAAAGCCTGGTTTTGCTCATCCACGCCTTTCCAGGCTGAGCCAACAAGCCACCATTTCCCCTTGGTTTCGACGTTCCTGATGTCATCTAGCGACACCTGAAGCGGATCTGCGGCTTTTCCTGAAACAAACGTGCCCAAGAACTTCTTCAATCGGATAGTCAACTGGTGGCTTGCCTCATTTTCCAACTTCATTTTATTGTTTTTCAACGACGCAATTGTATCGATCAAAAACTGCATCCGCGGACTGTGTTGTGTTAATGCGGAAGCGCTTTTGTTGACCTGTAAAACAATCTCCTTCAAAGCGCTCGGATCGTCCCCACGCATTTGGTTTCCAGATGTGCGAATGATTTTGAGTAAGATCTCAGCATTTTCCTCAGAAAGATCCTGAATTAAGTCGCGGATCATGTCGTACAAGAGTTTCGAAGACACAAGCTGGAACGTGTAGACTGAGGAAAGAAGCGATGCTGTGTTCAAAGCCTCTTTTGACTTCTGGGAATCTGAACGTGCTGCTTCGAGTCTTTCCACTAATGTCTGAATGAAATGGGCACCGAAATCAACGCCTTGCATTCTGTAGATCGCCACGACCAACGCGGAATGTAGATAGACGAAAGTATCGAGTAATCTTCCTTGCTGGATAACACTATCCATGATGATCGAGGTGACATTCTCGTTGACGGCTTGTCTTGGATTCGAGAGAAAAAGAGCATTGATCTCATTGGCAATCGTCCCGATATTGGACTCAGAGAGCTTATTGATTGGTCCCTTGATGGCCTTTTGGAGTGCAAGTGTTTCTGCGGAAACACCCGAGCTTTCGAGCGCAAGTTTGCGGCGCATGGCCGGCGGAATGTATTTAGTGGGTTTGGACTCAGATTCAGAATCGCCAGTTTCATTTTCTGAGGCCGGGACGGGCGCAACAAACGGGTTTTCTTTTTTGCGTGGGCGCTCATCCGATGAATCGCTGTCTCCGTATTCATTTTCTGAATAATCAAACTCTCCTTCCGGGCCACTTGCCACATTCTCCTCACTCTCTTCATTTTGAGCATCTTCGTCCGAAAAGTCGAGATCCAACCCGTCAAGAAGCCCACCTACCATATCATCATCGTCTAGCTTTGTGAGCTTGGACTTCTTGCCGTTTTTGAGACCAAGCTTTTTCGCGTAGTATTCCATGTCTCTGTCGATATTATCGCCACCGAAATCGGCCTCGATCACTTTTTCTTTAAGTGCCTTTGACTTCTTACTGGTGGCCTTTTCGTTGAGTTTTGCATTCTTTTTTGCTGCTTTCAAAGCTTTAAGCTTTGCTAAGGGATCTTCCTCTTCATCGGCATCCTCATCGGCATCCTCAGATTGGCTGTCAAAGTCGCCCTCAGAAAGATCATCTTCCGATCCAGAATCTTCAGAAATCTCCACTTCGCTTTCACTTTCTGATTTCTTCGGCTGAGAAGCCTGTTTTTTCTGTTTGAGCATGGCAAGTGCCGCCATTGGATCTTCATTCTCTTCGCCCACGCTTTCATCAAACTCTTCAGAAAAGCCTGACCCAAAATCGTCCTCGGAATCTTCATCAAGCTCATCTTCCTTGACGATACGGATACCTGATGCAGAGCTATTTTGTTTGGCCGAATTTTTTGGTCTTGATGACTCGTCGTCTGAAAATCCACCAAAATCGTTTTCTTCCGCCGAATCATCATTCAGGTCAGACTCAAGGTCAGATTCTTTGACGATCTTCAAATTTGAGTCGTTTTCCCCGGTTTTCTTGCTTTTCAAAGCCTTCAATGCTTTCAATGCCGCGAGCGGGTCGTCTAGATCCTCATTTATGGATTTCTCATGCTTCTGGAAAGATTTACCTGGTCTGACTGTATCGCTTTTTGACGAACGAGATTCTTGCTGATGCTGATGATGTGAAGGCGCATTTGCCTTCAGATGTTTCTGTTTCTTCAAAGCCCGTTCCTCTTTTCGTTTTTCTTTTCGAGAAACAGGCTTTTCATGCGTTTTCCGTTTCCGGGCAAATCGGGCGTCTTTGCCATACTCACCGCTCTCCTCTTTGGTCCGAATCTGGTCTAGCACCAGGCCAGGCATGCGGATTTGATGTGTTTCTTGCGGCCTCGACATTTTTTTTATATTTCCCAGTTTCAGGAGTGTCCAAAGTTGAAGAATTTATGTGTTTTAACCACTTTCAGAGATGCCATGCGATGCCGTGATGAGGCCAGTGAATGGGGCGATGAGGCAGCTGCTGCGCGCTCACTGTCCAAAATTTGCACCCAGCCTGACGGAGCCTGGCCTAGCCATATGAGAATGATAGAGCAAGTATCGACATATTGGTTTCCTTCTGTTTTTATCTTTGTAATTTATCTTTTTGAAAACCACATTAGAAAAAGGACAGACAAAAAAAAGACCAGCTCGCAATTTCACTATGGAAATATATTCATCCATAATATTTCACCCAGCTTCCCGCGAAGTATAGGGCTGGGCTGCTCATGAGGCCCATAGGGACGGTGGCCACAGATATGATATATTCAAAATTTATGATAATTGCAGGAAAGGAAACACTTTGTTGGGGCCGGAATTTCTATTGCCCAGCAAGAATAGGCCATACCTGGAATCTTGTCAAATTGCGTATTCTTCGTGATCCAGCTAAACTGTATGCTCGTTGCATACTGGCGCACTGTTGCTGAGTGAATTGGCATTTGCACAGCGGCGAAATCACAGAGTGATTGGGAAATTTCCGAAATAAAAGACTTTTTTAGTTAAATAAGACACTGATGCAAATAACAAGTATCCTAAGAACAGCTGCAAATACGTGTCTTTGACGTCAATAGATAGTGTGTTTCGAATGGGACCGGTGTCGCATTAGCCCGAGGAGCCACCAACTAACCATGGAATGAAAGAACTAGCAAAATTGATAAATACATCCAATTTTCACTGTATTTATCCTCCTTCTACGAATACTATGAAATCCAAAAATTTCTGAACCGCTTTTTGTCAAAAACTCTATCATCGTCTTCGCAATCCATAACTCATTAAAATTCTCTTTTTTAATCGTGTGGCCCGGGCCGCCACCGCCTCAGACTCTGGGTGCGAACTCGCTCGCCACCACCAAAAGCGCACCAAAACGCCCCAACATACGAGAAACCCATAATTGAATACCCGTGGAAAGTCACACAATTTTTTTATTTTTTGCTGCAAGAAAACCACTCAAGTTATGAGTAAGTTCAAGATCGAGCTCTGGGGCGTCAAGGTCGACCTCAAGCTTTTGGGCGATGTGTTTTTCCTCACCGGTGCCGGGCTATCAATGTACTATATGGTGAGACACCTATTAAACGAGGGAAATGACCATTCTGTGCGCAACAAGGAGAGCAAGAAGAGTAGTCGGGGCGTGTTGCGCCGGCTCCAGCTGCATAACCCAGACCTCAAAAACTTGGTGCTAAACGAGTACGAGAAACTGCTATTGAACTGTGTGGTGTTGCCAGAGGATTTGTCCGTCAGTTTCAACGACATTGGTGGGATGCAAGAAACGATAGAAGAGCTCCACGAGGCGGTGATCTTGCCTCTTACCGAGCCAGAGCTTTTTTCCGCGCACCTGACGCTTATCCAGCTGCCTAAAGGCGTGTTATTCTACGGTCCGCCAGGGTGCGGGAAAACCATGATGGCGAAGGCCATAGCCAAGGAATCCGGCGCGTTTTTCTTGCTGATTCGCATGCTGACAATCATGGATAAGTGGTATGGCGAGCTGAACAAGATCGTCGACGCCGTTTTTTCCCTAGCCAACAAATTGCAACCGTGTATCATCTTTATAGACGAGATCGACTCCTTTTTGCGCGACAGATCGTCTTCAGACCATGAGGTGAGTGCCATGTTAAAAGCGGAGTTCATGACGCTTTGGGACGGGCTTGTGTCGAATGGGAGGATCATGGTGATGGGGGCCACGAACCGCCAAAACGATATCGACCTGGCCTTTATGCGCAGAATGCCCAAACGATTTAGTATCGGCAAACCAAACGCGCAACAACGGCGCGGAATTCTTGAGAAAATCTTGCGCGATGCCAAACTTGATGATGACTTTGACTTGAACACTGTGGTGATCAATACCGAGGGTTTTAGCGGCTCGGAGCTTCGTGAGTTGGCCAGAGAGGCGGCGTTGAAGTCGATGAAGGAGTATATCCGCAGCAACTACAAAAACGGCAAACGCTTGGCTGAGCTGGGCGAGACCGTGCGCCCGTTACGTACTAGAGACTTTTTGGGGGATGACGCTTTCATCACTACCCCTGTTGTGGACTAGACCTTGTCTTTCGTGAATTCTAGGAGACATTTCATGAATGGTGTTATAACATCAAAGAGTCTTACAGATGATGCGGTGGTTGCAATTGGGTGGTTAGAAATTATTGTGGATGATCATTGAGTTCGCCTGGTTTTCGTTAAATGATAGTTGCACCGAGCGCCTTTACAAGTGAATCTTCCCCCAAGCGCAAACTGACTCTTTGAGCGAGAGAATCTTTACAGCCCTGTTATATTTTATGAGAAAAACTTTGCAGAGTCATAGTGTCGGGTCTTCCTACTGCCGCCCTCGAATCTTGTTGAGCGTGGAGTCCAATCTATTTATATCTCTCCGGGCTGAATACCCATACTCGAATGCCGGGTGCAGCGGGGGGATTTTGTGGTTACTGGTAATTAGATAGAATATCCTGTGTGTACTTCACCTCCAATGTGTGATACCTTCAATGTGGCGAAAATCGTTCGCAAACAATAAAAAAAAATGGCAACTGAAAATCCCTACCATTGCGTGCAGCCGAAATGTTTCTGGTTTTATAAAAAAAACCAAGTTTACCATGATTTCGCGTCTTCGTATATATTGGCCACCAAGCCCTAAATGCACTTGGCGTGCGCGGCACACCTCATTATATAAGTCAAGATTTTTTCCGACCGCATTCACATCAATCATTCCCGGTTTTTTTCACCAAACGCTCAGGACAACGCCCTCATTGACTCTGTGATACTCAAAATGGCAGTTTCAGTGCAGGCGTTTGCCCTGTGAGCTTTTCAATCATCCAGAATTTTTATCTTTTATGTGAAACGCGTAGTTCATGCATTGGCCTCTTCGAAGATCCTCACACCGACCCAAATGGTATGATGATTCAAAGCGAGGCCCAGAAAAGCATTCACCAGTGGATTTAGCAGCTGCCCTTAAAAGTGTCATCTAAGGATACACGCTAGGGGGGACAGTGCCAGCGATTCTGTCGCCGGTGACAATCCATGTGAGACATCTTTTATTTCTTTTCATGCTTTTTCTTCATGCTTTTTTCTTTCCTCGTTCCTGACTCTAGCTTGACCCGTTTTAAGTGGTCTTGATTGACAAGACTGACATCTGGGATATATCCATAAGTGCCTAGAATGAGCGAATGTGCTAATTTCGCTTGTCCCTCGATATGAACAAAGAATCTTCATGAATTGATATTTTTGGAAATACGAGTCCACATTTTTCCACTCAAAGTCAAAACCTTCATTATGAGATGTGCATATTGTCTGTCACAGCAACTGTGTGGCAACACTGTGCGGCGGCACATGGCTTGCGGATCGGGGCCACCATGCATAGTCCATGATATCGCTTTTTACTTTCTACTCAGTTTAATTTGATCTTAAAGTACAATCATCGGCTTATATTTTTTTTGGATAAAGACTCTTTTTCTGGCCAATTTGGGCATTCAGCTTATTTGCAAAACCATATTCAATGAAAAACTTGCTTGGATTCAGGTCCCTTGCTCGGCCTCTTG
>ERZ794936.659-NODE-659-length-14578-cov-33.039799_pt1 | contig 14578 bp, 9 predicted proteins | sample MGYA00511083_ERZ794936 | MGnify/ENA primary metagenome ERZ794936 (study PRJEB30137, sample SAMN04331409) | food metagenome | isolation source: Y2 must sample point D1 replicate A | place: Australia: South Australia | collected 2014 ... | reverse complement strand
AAAACTAGAACTAAGGAAAACTCGAAAAACAAAAAGAAGACCAAGAAAATACCATCATAATGATTAGAAATTCTACTAGAAGTTCCGTCAATGGATTGAGAACTTTGTTATCTCAACACTCTTCAACTCTAACAAAAAGCACAAGACTGCACCAGTCAACTTTAGCTTTCATCGAAACCAATACAGACGGTGGCATTTTGAAACATTCTCAATCTGCTTTGGAAGCTTCCAAGAAATTGAATGCTTCAGAAGGGGTTGTTGCTGTTTTGGTTGGTTCATCAAGTGACAAAGCTGTTCCAAATTTGACCAAATTAGCTCAAACTTATAACATTCAAAAAATCTTGTATAGTGACAACTCGGCTTTAGATCATTATTCTCCTGAATTGGTGACTCCGCTTTTGCAACAGATTTTGTCATCTAATGGGAACTCAGAAATCTCCCATATTTTATTTTCTGCATCTGCAGTGGGTAAAAGTATCTTGCCTAGATTGAGTGCAACATTAAATGTTCAATGTATTAACGATATCGTTGATATCAAGGACAAAAAAACATATATCAGACCAATTTATGCTGGGAACTTGTTGAGTACCATTGAAAACAACCAAAAGACACAACTAATTAGTATCAGAAGTTCTGCGTTCCCAGTTCAAGAATCTTTAGACCAACAAGAAAACTCAGGTGCAGCACCACAAGTGGTCAAAGTCGAGTACACAACACCATCTGCACAAGAAGTACATGCAGCTGAATACGTAGAATCCAAGTTGTTAGAAAGTGAAAGACCTGATTTGGGTTCAGCCCAAGTTATTGTTTCTGGTGGAAGAGGTTTGAAAAATAAAGAAAATTTCGACAAACTGATGATCCCACTTGCAGACGCTTTTGCTAAATTGCCAAAGTTCAAAAACGTGCCTGCAGCCATTGGTGCTACCAGAGCTGCTGTTGATTCTGGGTTTTGTGACAACTCTTTACAAATCGGACAAACAGGGAAAGTTGTTGCTCCAGAATTATATGTGGCATGTGGTGTTTCAGGTGCCATCCAGCATTTGGCAGGAATGAAAAATTCAAAAGTCATTGTCAACATTAACAAAGAAGAAGACCAACCTTTGCAAGATATTTCAGACTACACTTTGATTGGAGATGTCAATGAGATTTTGCCCGAATTGACTGAAAAATTGGTTCAATGAGTGGATTGAAAAAAAAAAAAAAAGAACCATAAGATAAAATAAAAAGGTTGCGTTATATGGATTATTTGTTTGAATTTGTATAAATATTATACTCTATAAATATCACTTCTTAAAAGCATACAAATATTAAGTTGTTAATCCATATTCCATGTTTCTTGACTTTCCTTGTGTCAAACCTTTTTTTCCGGGTTCTTTTACTTTTTTTTTTTTAGACTAACGCGTTTATACGGCTGCTTTGTAAATTTCGAATCTCGCATTAAAAAACACAAGAAAAAAAAAAGTTAAATTAAACTTTTGAACAATAAACGAGGCCATCTTGAGGCCAAAATACCAAACGATAAAGGACACGATTCTCTTCAAAAACAAACCCCGTAAACACAAGCCTACCCTTTAAAACTCACCCAAGCACAAACACATTTTTCAAGAAACGGCAGCTTGGAACACACACACACACACATGACCAGACCCAGCACGCGAGAAACGACACCGCTTTTACATGGTCAGCGCACCAGACAATCTGCTACTCCACCATCTTTCAACAAGTCTCAGAGTTATAGTGCGCTTCCCGCATCGCAGAAAAATGCTACTTACAAATCTAAAAATGTTGCCAGAAACTCAATAGTATTCCCGCAAAATGAAAAACTTTCAATACGGCAAAGACTGCCGTACTATATCCCGATTCTCCATTGGGCTCCACAGTACAGTGCTTTGAAATTTTCCAAAGACTTGCTAGCAGGCGTCTCGTTAGCCTCGTTTCAAATCCCATTAGCCATTTCGTTTGCCACTACAATGGCCCATGTGAGTCCTCTATCCGGGCTTTTGAGTTTGAGTTTTACTCCCATAGTCTATTGTGTCATTGGTTCTATAAACCAAATGATTGTTGGCCCAGAAAGCGCAATATCACTGATTGTGGGCCAGACCATCGACCACATGACAAAAACCCACCCCAAAGATGCGAAACATCTGCTCAATCCATTGCTGATCACCGCAGCTTTGACCTTGATCAGCGGGTTGACTTTGTTTATCAGTGGAATATTCAGATTGGGATTTTTGGATAACATTCTTTCGCGTGTTTTATTAATGGGATTCATTAGTGGTGTTGGAACAACAATGATTATCACCGCTTTTATCACACAGTGCAAACTGGACCAATGGTATGTGGATTGTCCCGAGCACTACCACTCTACGTTTGACAAAATTTTGTTTTTGATCAAATACTGCAAACTAGACACCGTCCATTATCCAACATTTATCTTTTCTTTAGTGTCATGCTTTCTGTTGTTTTCCATCAAGTTTTGGAAAAAAAAACACTCCCACAAGAACCACTCCAACTGGATCTTTTTCGTTCCAGAAATATTACTAGTCACCATACTGGCAACCGTCATTTCTTATTATTTTAACCTTCCCGAAAAATACAACATGCTTTTAGTTTCTTCCATGTTTTCCCAAAATGAAAAAGCCGTTTTTGCCACTAACAACATGGGTAACACAAATCCTGTTCACATAATGAAACATTTGAAAAACAATTTATGGATGCCACCTTTCAAAACAATGCTCAAATATAGATATGAATTATTGCACCCAGGCATGACATTGGCCATGCTGGGTTTTTTTGAAAGCTCAACGGCATCAAAGGCTTTGGGTTCCACCTATGATTTGGAGTTGTCTTCTTCAAACAGAGAGCTGATTGCGTTAGGCTCCATGAACTTGGTCGGATCTGTTTTTGGAGGCTCATTGCCTAGTTTTGGTGGGTACGGACGCTCAAGAATTAATGCCATGAGTGGTGCACAGACCACAGTTTCAGGCTTGGTCATGGGAATGACCACGTTTTTCATTACCACTTTTGGGTTTCAGCTGATTGGTCATATTCCTTTGTGTTTGCTGTCGTGTATCTCAACACTGATTGGCTACACCTTATTAGAAGAGTGTCCTTCATTGTTATCTTTTCATTTTAGGTGTGGAGGGTACATGGAGTTGTTTTTATTTTTCGTTGTGTCCTTAACCACCGTATTCCACTCTTTGGAAACCGGTATAACTGTTGGTATAGTTTTTTCTCTAATAATTGTTGTCAAGAACTCGACAAAATCCAGGATTCAAATCTTGGGAAGATTAGCAGGCTCAAATGTGTTTGTGAACGCCAATGATATTAAAACCACCAAGCCTGCAAGCGCTTCCTCTACAGGAAAATCTCTAGGTCATTGGGATGCTGAAGCAAATCGGATAGAAGAGGAAACTGACGAAAATGAAGAAAATGATAATGATGAAGCTGACTTACTCCCCGTATCCTGCTCACATTCTCACACTGTAGAAGAAATTGAAGGTTGTTTGATAGTGAAAATTGGTGAGCCTTTGGTATTTACAAACACTTCTGACATGAAATCAAGGTTGAAAAGACTTGAAAAGTTTGGCTCATCAAACCAGCATCCTGCAGCCCCAAGATCTAGGGAAAAAAGCATGACTCGTTTTATTATTTTTGACGTCAATGGTATGACAGCCATCGATTCATCCGCAGCGCTTGTGCTCCATGACTTGATTGAAATGTACGTGAAGCATGGAACCAAAGTTTTACTTGTTGCACACTTTGTTCCCATAAAAGTGAAAAACATACTATCAAACTCAAGGATATTGGAATTGGTTGAATACGACGAATTGAACAGACAACAGGGAGACGTTTTTTTCAAAACAATTCAAGATGCACTTCACTTGGTGGACTACATTGAAGCCTGTGGGGAAGCTGAACCCATGCGTAGAAGAAGCACTGAAGAATCCATACCGCCATCAATTTTAAACAACTTTGTCTGAAAAAGTGACATTGACTTTATTTATTTATTTATTTATTTATTTATTTATTTATTTATTTATTTATTCAAAAACTATTTTGCATAAAATTTCTCATCAAAGAGAGAAAAAGTAAATCAAAAAGAGCTTACGCAATATTGTGGAAATGCGATCTTCCCTTGGCAATACCATTGGAAACAATCTGCTCAATTTCATCTGGATCAGATGTGATTCCGGTCAAATTTTCATAGCCGTCCTTGGTGACCAAAACATCATCTTCAATTCTCACCCCACCAATGTACTTGTATTTTTCCATAACTGTAACATCAACAACTTCTAATCTTTCCGGATGTTTTTCCAAAAAATTTTTAATCAAAAAATCGTTAAAATAAATACCTGGCTCGTTGGTGATGACCATACCCGCAGCTAAAGGCTTTCTCAATCTCAAGTAGCTCAAAAATGGATCAGGGTCGGAGTAGTTTGGTTCGCCACCCACATCATGAGTGTCCAAGCCTAACAAATGACCCAACCCGTGTGGGAAGAAACAAGTAGAAGCTCTTCTTTTGAAAATCTCTTCGTTTGAAAACTCTTTTTTGAAAATACCCAATTTTTTGAAGTTATCGATCAAAACTTTGTGGGCCAAAAAATGCATATCATCCCAGTTGGTCCCCGGCTTGATATTCTTCATTACATGAGTTTGCATGTCCAGCACGGCCTCGTATATTTCTCTGTGCTCTTTTGTGAATTTCCCCTGGATTGGAAAACATCTGGTCACATCAGCAGTGTAGCATTCCCATTCGGCTCCCGCATCAATCAAAACAGTTTTTTTATGCTCCATATCGTCATCGTTATGCACGTAATGTAAAGTACTACAGTTTGGACCAGAACAACAGATTGGGTCGTACCCTTGAAATTTGGCGCCTTGTCTTAAGGCGTGATATGTAAACTCGGCATGCATGTGCATTTCATTGGTTTCAATTGGCAAAGCACTCATGACGGCCAAATGACACTTGTCGGTGATTTCACAAGCTTTTTTGATCAAAGCAACTTCGTAAGCATCTTTGATTGATCTTGCTTCATCCAAAGCGTAAAAAAATTCAGGAGCTCCAACTTTCAACTTTCCAGCAATCTCCTTGTCGTTGATGTTTTTGGTATCAGTGGTGTAAATGTTTTCAAAAGATTCCAAATTGTCGAAAAACGTGGACAATTCAGACGAGTACAAGACCTCATCCACATCGTACTTGTCTTGTGCCTCTTTCAAACTCATAGGCAATCCACTCCACATCACATCGTCTTTGTCCACTGGAGGCAAAAACAATGTTAGTTTTTCGGTTTTCATATTGAAAAAAACATAGCAACTTGGCAAATTACATCCAGTTAGGTAGAAAAAGTACCTGTTTTGTCTAAAAGGTTTAGTACCATCAGAGTATTCAACACCTTCAACTTGATTACTAGCTAAAAAAATTGCAGAGCTCTCAGTGATTGTGGCCGTGGATAGTTGGGACTTGGTGCTTTTACAGTGTTTTTTAGCAGGATACTTTTGAGTCTCCAATATGGCATATGGATTTTTTTCGCCATTGGAGTGGTTTCTCTTGATAGGCTCAAAGGAAAATTGGTCTTTGGCATTTTTTGTGTCCTTCACAATGTTGGAGGATGTCATGTATTTTTTGGCTGCACTGATAGATAGTGCTGACGTAGCAACTAGTAAAGATCCCACACTTAAGGCGTCCATTTTTATCTTTGGTTTGTGTGGTTGTGTTATTAGTTCACTTGTTTTTTGGAAATGATCAAACTTGACAGACACTATCAATGAAGGAAAGAAAGATCTCAGCTTATAAAACCTAGAAGAATCTATACTGAAAATGTAAAGTTTTTGTTTTGATAAACGAATTATTTAGTTTTTAATCTTGGAAGGTATCTCGGAGATATCTTTTTTATTTTTTCTTTTTTGTTTTGTTTTGTTTTTTTTTTTTTGACACATTCGCAAAATCTTATCATTGCCATTTTTTCAGGTTTTCTGCCCGGGGAAAGAAGCATCTTTTTTCCAGTAATATAATTCTGAGTGGAATGGCTTTGTTTCTATTTATTTATTTTTTCGTTTGAAAAAAATTAACAAATGAAACGCAGAACTCGATGACGATTGGTAATTTAAGAATCTATTAAAAAGCTTGCGTTAACTGAAAAGTTACACCTGAGCTAACAATATGGTTTTTAAAAAAAAAAAACATATAGGATGTGATGTTTAGGGCCCCTGACTCGACAAAACATCAACCGACACGGCAGCTGCAAAATAGAAAAACAATCAATGTATAATGACATTTTGAGAGCAGTTTTGATTTGCCAAACCAGTCGTATCAATCAATTTGACAAGCAAATCAGCTTCAATGCTGTGCCTTAATACAGTTACGTGCTTGTAGAAATTTCAACGTCAAGTTCTCAGATTTTTGGTTGTTGGTCACGTGTCTACAATTTGCACCACTTTGTTTGAATATCAAATTTTGTTGTTTTTGTAAAGATGAGATTTGATAAATCATTATTCCCATAGACAAACTTTCAGATCTTATTTCTCATTTAAACTAAAAGCTAATCAAAGTACAACCAACGATTTATCCAATGGCAGTTGAACATTTGCCAAAATCCAAAATACATGCAAAAAGCTTGACCAAAAAAAAAGGGAAGAATGCTTTGAAGCGGGCAAAACTTCGAGAAACGTTGGCTAATAAGGTTGCACAACCCAACAAGCCATCTTTCAAAGCAATTCACAATGCGGTTAATTTGAAAAATCTAAACTTTGATCGTGAAAGAATTTGTTCAGTGACCTTATCTTCTGCTAACCTTTTCATGTGCTTAACGTGTGGTGAAATCTTTCAGGGCCAATCTAACAACACGCCAGCTTTCAACCATTCTGTTGACTTTGCTTCAGACGGTGATGAATCAATGTTGCAACACCGAATTTTTATAGCTCTGCACAATTTTCATATTTATCAAATGCCTGAGATGCAAAAGCTGGACAAGGACAATACAGACGCTTTATTGAACCTTATAAAAGCAAATTGCAACCCAAGTGTCACAGACGTTTCCATCCAAAAATGTCAAAGCTATCTAAACCACAACGACTACTATACCGGATATACGCCTTTGATGTCTGGAGCCACATTCGATTCTCATGTAAGCACAGTTTTACACATGCTTAATCAAATAAGGCCTCTTATTAAAAGTATTTTATTGAGATATGACCGAGATACTGAAAAAACGCCATTTGAGCAAGCTTTTGTAAACATTCTCAAAAAGCAATGGAATCCAAATATGATAAAACCTTGCGTCTCGCTTATTGAATTTGAGGCTCAGCTACAAATGGCATATCCAGAATTTGCAAAATTGCCTAAGGACCCTAGATTTGTGTATTTGTGGATGATTAACCATTTCTCTGATAAAAGTGTTATTCAAACGATTGATCACATTATGAAAGGAAAAATTGAAGTGTGCAAGACCCCTCTTGATACGCAAACTTTGCTACCCAACGGATCTTCAACGAAAACTCAAACTTTATTCACCATATTATCGCTAGATTTACCAACCGTTTCTGTTTTCAAGCAAAGAAACTTGGTTTCGATCCACGACTCAAATGCTGTACAAAACACCACATCACTAAAAAGTTTGGTAGACTCCAAACTACATAAACCACATGTCTCGAAAGATAGCAAGTTTCAGCTAGAATACACTGTGCGGACCTGTCCAAAATACATGGTGCTCCATTTCAACAGGTTTGGCGACTCTTTGCTTTCAAATGGCGACAAAGGAACCACAAGAAACAAGGCAATTGTAGAGTATCAGCCTGAAATGTTTGAGTTTTTTCCAGGATCTTTCTACTCACTCAAATACAATCTGACGTATGACAACGACTCTTTCAAATCTCAGTTTGCAATAGGTGGTAACCGGTTTGTTGAGTTGGACGGAATCAAACTTAAAGAAAGAGATCCTAATTTATTGTTTTTGAGTGAATCTTACATGCAGCTATGGGAGCTTTTAGAAACATGAATTCATATTCGAGGCAAGAAAAAAAAAAAAAAAAAAAAAATTTTAAAATTTAAACTCAAATTCAAATTCAAATTACTGATATCTTATATACTGCCTTCTTGAGCAAAATTATTTTATAGCGGCAGCATTCACGCCGGCAGTCAAACTAGACACGATGTTAGCTTCCAAAGCAGTCTCAGCGGTCTCGGCCAAATGTTTTTTAGGATCTTGCTTCCCGACATATCTAGTTTTCAACTCTTGTTCGGAAAGGGTTTTTTCTTCTTCGATTCTCTTGGAATATAGTTCTGCAATTTTCACCATTTTCTTGGTGGCTTCCAAGTTATGCTGCTCTTTCACATTGTAGTCATTTAGTTTCAAACCACTTTGCCATTGCTCCTTATGAAGATTCATCATTAAATCAATTTCATTCTTATTTTTGTGGTAGTCTATATTTAACGAGTAGTAATGCTTGTTTAAACCATGGATCAAGGCTTGAATGTTTGGTTTATTTAGGAACCCAATATTAGACGTGGTTTGTCTCACCTCATTGTTTCTCATCACAGCCATTGTGTCAATCAACCTGAAGGCATCTATAACAACTTTACCTTTGACAGATTGAATAGGATCCACAACCACAGCAACCGCTCTTGGACTCAACTGTTCAAACATCTTTTGAGTGTTGACATCCACAGACGACAACCAACATCCAAAACCAGGATGTGAATGGTACCATCCAACAACGATCTGATCTCTACCGGTCTGCTTCAACATATCCATCATTTTCGTTTGAAAAACGTCGTCAACGGCTTCAACAGAGACCCCGGTCCCCGATTGCGGCATGGCAAACACATCAACAACATTGATCGTATACTCGTCAATGAACTCCCCCAACATCAATCCCATGACTTCCATAGGGACACCCGCTCTTCCATGTTTCAACATTTTTAACAACGCTAGAGACGAGATATATACGGTTTCTTTGGTGTCATCAACTTTTTGTTCAGCGGAGCCCATTGCCCCTCCTCTTTGATTCATAAATCCACTTAATGCATCCATTGTTAAATTCTTTTGTGCGTACTTGGGTTGCTTGTTTGTTTGTTTTGATTTGTTTAATCCAAGCGAGTTTGCATTGATTAATCGGAAACGATATACTTTAAAAAAACTGGTGGCAAACTTCCGCAATCTTGTTTTCAAAGCTCATCCTTAATCATTTGTCCGGTATATAAAATACAAGCTAAAAAACCAGAAAAAGAGCATGTGTGTTTTCGGACATTGTTTTTATCATTTTCTTTTCGGATAATATAACTTAAAAAATTGCCGAGATTCCAAGGATATGACCCTAGTAATTTGCGTCTTGTGTAACCCTTTAGCCAAACAACTTTCCAGAATCCCGCTACAGATCACAAAAACGACCAAATAATCCAACCTTATACAAAAAACTAAGCTTTTATTAAAATTGAAATATGAGTGATCCCTCCGAAAGAACAAATCAATCAAACAACGATAGCACTACTATCACTTTGAATGGGGCACCTCCAGTGATAAAACTTAGAGCTTCTGCCGATAGCAAAAGTAACCAAAAAACAGCTGACAAAAAACCTCAGGTAACATGGAAAGAAGACGTGGTGGACAACGAACACATGAATAAGAAGAAATCAAAGATCTGCTGCATTTTCCACCCACAGCAAGAATTCAGTGACGAAGAAGAGCAAGACGGCGAACAATCACATTCAGAGTCATGCTCTCATCATGATCACAAACACGATGACGACAATGAGTCGTCCTCATCTAGTGATGAAGATGGAGATAGCGATGGACTAGATTTCCATGCAAGAAGACAAAGACGGATAGAAAGAAGAATCCGGAAACTTAAGGAAAATGCTTCCAAACCATATGAGCCTGCAAACGCATATGAAATACAGCCAGATTACTCTCACCTAAGAGGACCAAAGTAAACGTTGTTTATGCTCTCATAATTCAAGATGTTTTTCCCCACAACAAGAATCGCCTTGATATAAGTTAAAGTAGAAAAAGAAAAAAAAATAAAAAATACTTGTACTTTACAATATACACATATATGAATAGTTGCTGTATGGTAATTTCTTCAAAACTAAGAGATCAAAGCTCTGATTCCATGTTCAGCAATATGCTGTACGTCTCTCTTGACATTTTGTAATATGTCATACCAACGTAGGTCATGCAGTTTTTGGCAATTTTCTTCAGTGGGGCAATAGAATTCTTTCTTTGATCTTCTGTTTGATATGCAGATTGTTTTGTTTGCTTTATCAAATGGGAAATACAAGACATTGTCAAAATCAACAAATTTGGAATATTTTTGCTGACAACCTCATTCGTGTCATTGCTGATTGTGGAACCATTCGCAATGCCTCTTCTAGCAACATTTTCAGACATGAAAATTGGCAACAAATCCAGACTCTTGATCATGTCCGCACATGCTAGATAATCATCGTTTGTGTAAAGCCTCCAGACATCTACAATCTTTAACAAAACTAATAAGGCTTCTTTTTTCTTTGATCCAATTTTAGATGAAATCTCTAAATTGTTGTTTTGTTTCAAGTACAAATTGGCCAATCTCGAGGCAAGAACAATGACGTTTGTGTCATCAGTTTCGTCCCATAGTATGTCTTGCAACTGCTTCTTCTGCAAATAATCAAAACTGCTTAGTAAGTCACTTAAGGACTTGTTGACAATTGAAAAAACAATGTCGTATTCTTCGCTCAATTGATACAACAACAGTGAGTCATCAATTCTGCCATCTTCATCGGCTTTTCTAGCAGCTCTTTCAGTGATTGTGTGCAAAAATTGGTTTTTGTCATCGATATACATCAATCTGTAACGCTCCTCCAAGACACCTGGGATTCTGGTGCCGTCCACGGAGTTTATTCTTCCTAGTAGAACGCTGAATTCCTTGGTGTTCAATACCAGTTCTCTAATCATTGTGTGGCATATCTCAATCAAATCTGTGTTGCCATGGATTGGCAACAATAAAATATACTCAACGGCAATTTTAGGATCGGTGTTCAGAAAACTGCTAATGTATGTAGCAAATATTTTGTCAAGGGTCACAAATTTTTGCAATTGATTCAAATTCAATAAGTCATAAATATGCAAGCAGAAAATCAGATGGAAAGAATCCAACTCATTGCTTACTTTGACATCACCCAAAACATACTCAACCACAGAATTGTACAACCCGCTCAATAGCAATACTTGAATGTAGTTGTTCGCACCAAAATGAGAGACTCCGTAGGCGGTAACAGTGGCTTGGAAGTCTACCAAGCTGTAATGCTCCAAAGAGTCTGAAGAACCGATTCCATTGTCAGAAGAAGTGATTAGCGATAAGTGGAACCACATCCAGTCTTCAACACTTAAGACCACCTCATTGACAACTTTTTTAGAAAGATCGCACTTACCAATAATCTTGTAAACGGCTAACCTGTATGGATCCCCATCTACGGCGTTTTTCAAGTGCTGATTGTACTCTGTGTGAATTTTAGACTGAAACTCCAACGGTAGAGCATTATTTTTGGTAGTGCAATAGTGTTTCAAATAAGTAAGAAAAGAAGACTCCACTTTTTTGAAACTGTTTTTGTTTTCCACCGCCACTTGCAAAGCTTCATTTGGACAACCTGCTCTAAGTAAGTAAAAAATCAATGCCCAGATTGGAATGTTGTTGACAATTGTCAAGTTTTTGTTTTTCCATTGATTTGTAGTTGACGATTTCAGTTTGTATTGAACAAACGCTTGCACTTTATTCAAGGTAGATGGCAATCCTTCGTTTCTCAAGTTTTTCAAATACAACTCGTCCACGTAGCTCAAAAATTGTTGCTCCAAATAGTGTTTGCTGTTTTCGGTAGTGTTTTTGTTTTTGGAAACTGATTGCAAAATGTTGAAACGCTCAACAATTGTGTTTACACCAGCGGAGTTATTGCTTTCGTTGATGGCGTCTTCGCTTAGCAAAACGTTATCAATGATTTCTTGACACAAGTGAAAGTTTCCAATCAGTTCATTGTTTTGATTCTGTCTGTAATTGTTAAATTTGTGGATGATTTTTGCGTAATTTTCAAATTTTTCCCTTATTAAAACATTTTCGTTCACGTTTAGTCTAGAATTGTCCATAATTTTGGTCAAAAATCCCTTGTTTTGTGTGTTCCATGGTGTCGAAGACAAGGAAGAGGTGGAAGTGAACCCACTTGAAACATCCTTTGCCATTCCAGAAGAACCATTGTTAAGTTTTCTCTTTTTCATCAAAATTCCAAAAGATTCTCTGACTTCTTGTTTTCTTTTGTCCCAAGACTCTAATGTAAAGTTCGAACTAACAAAAGCATCAAAATCTTTGGCAGCAGAGTTCAAAGACTGCTCAATGCTTAGCAAGATGTTTTCATCTTTTTTGGTTTTCAAATACAAATCCAAATCGGTGCTTGATACGGGGAATCTTGATCTGCTTTTATCCAGGTGGTGGTGATGTCTAGATTTGTAGTGGTACAAATCTCTTGATCTGCAAACTTTGTTCAAATTTTCCAAAGTGCTTTCAGCGTCCTGAATAGGCAACCCGCTTCCTGCAAGCAAATAATGCGCTCTTGTCAAGTCCTTGGCAGCCTGTGTTTTCGAAAACAGCTCCTTTGCCCTTCTAGACAACTCGTCCAAACTCAATTGAACAGAGTCACCCAAAAGGTCAATAGTACCAATGACATTTGGAATATCTGCAGAGTCTCTCAACGAAGGCAAATTTTTAGATGCTTCTACCAAATCGTTCAAAGCTGTTCTTTTCTTGTTTTTGGACAAGTCTTTCTGCACTTCAATAACAGGTTTGTTCAAGGTGATTTGTTGAGTAGAAGCTGTGTTCAATGGGTTTGTGCTTTGAGCTTGTTGTGTGTTACCAAAGAAAGAAGTTGAAGCAGTAGGATTGGTGATTTGGGGCTGCGCTTGTTGTGGTTGTTGTTGCTGTTGTTGTTGGGTGTTGCCAAATAGTGAGTTGGCTGGAGCAGGTGTTGATTGTTTGTTGCCGAAAAGCGATGTAGTTGGTGCTGGCGTTGGATTTTTGTCACCAAATGAAAATGTGGAAGGTGCTGGTGTCGGTTTTTTGTCACCAAAAGAAAAAGAGGATTGGCCCGCCGTAGTACTTTTGTTGCCAAACAATGTTGATTGTGGAGCAGTGGCCTGTGGCTGTTGCGTGGTGGACCCTAATGCAGGAGCACTTGCACCATTTGATGTGGACCCAAACTTAAACATGTTTATGCGACAAAAACGGATTTGGCTAAATTTGGGTTTTTTTGGAATTTCTTTTTACATTAAAAAAAGTCATTTACTAATACTTGAAAAAAGATTTAGAAACATTGTAGGATATGAACATTACATGACGGACAATGACTGAATACATACCCAATTTGGACGATATAATTATGAAAAGTCTTTGTTTTAATGTTTGTTAGTGAAAAGTTATGAATTTGACATACCAAACATGAAGAAGAAGAAAAATAATAATGAAATTTGGAAAAAAATAAGATTTCAACTCAATAGTTGTTACCCGACCAATTAAAGAGGGTTTGAGATGATGCACAGGTTTATGTAAAATGATGATCAATTCAGTGAGCAAAGATTCAGCTTGCAATATACGGTTTATCAAGAACATCTGTTTAATATACATAAGGAGGTTACATACTCAAGCTCACTGTCTAATTCGATAGTTTGAAGAGCAGCCGAGCTCCACAAAAAATCAAAAAAGAGAGAGAAAACCGACATGTGACGTTCGCACACCCAGATCAAGCAAAACTAACGCTTTTCTTGGCCTTTTTGGCTGCTGTTTTCTCCGACTTGCTTTTTTGCAAGTCTTCTTCTTCCCTTTGTGCTTCTTTTTCTGCTACTCTCTTGTTCTTTCTTCTCATTGTTCTAGCCACACTTGAGGTTTTCTTCAATTCGTTCTTCTTATCGTCCAGTTTGTTTTGCTTTTCCTGTTCTTTTCTTTCCAATTCTTTTCTTTTCAAATCTCTGATCTCCTCTAGTCTTCTGGATTTTTCCAACTTGCTCTCGTCGACCTGGTCCTGCTTGTCCCCAACAGTCTTGACCAGTCTTTCCAAAATAATGCTGTCGTGATCTGCAACAAACTTTTTCCCCTTTTTCCCTCTTTTCAATTTCAAACCGGGCACAACAGCTCTATTCAAGCTAGGCAGGTCCTTTTCGATTTGTTTCCTTAGGAGTTCCCGTTTGTGCTTGTCTTTTCTTTGGGACCCGTATAGCAAAGCTCTTCTCTGTTCTTTTTTGTTTGGCGCAGCATCTTTTGGATTTTTCTTTGCCGTCTTTCTGCCCGTGTTGAACGACAACTGGTTTGCAGCAGTTTGATCTTGCGTCATTTCCGGACGAACCTCCCTCATAAGGGTCTGTCTTTTCACTCTTTTCGCGGTACCCATGGTGTTGTAGTGTTTTGGCTTCTATAGGTGTTTTAATTGTTTTGCAAAATCTCTGTAAAGTGCTTTCTAGGATGAAGGAGCACCATTGACAGCATTAAACTCGTGTAATCCCAACTTTAGCACTTCCTGACATCGCATCAATAACAAAACTCACAAAACTCACTAAAAAAAAAA
>ERZ794936.657-NODE-657-length-14648-cov-33.172548_pt1 | contig 14648 bp, 6 predicted proteins | sample MGYA00511083_ERZ794936 | MGnify/ENA primary metagenome ERZ794936 (study PRJEB30137, sample SAMN04331409) | food metagenome | isolation source: Y2 must sample point D1 replicate A | place: Australia: South Australia | collected 2014 ... | reverse complement strand
CAGCAGCAACAACAGCAGCAGCAAATTTCTCAAAAATTCCCACAAAGAGCCAATAGTACTTCTTTTATACCAGAAGACCATACAGATATTGGCCGTCAATTTGACGAACAGTTTGGTGCCCAGTTTTCTGATTTTGACAGCATTCATAAATCAAACAACGGAATCTCAAATTCTGCACCAAACACTACAATGATGACGGGCCTTCACGAACGTAGGCGTATGAGCAGTGGAACTTCAGGCAGCATTGGAAGCAATGAACACAAATTGGGACATCCATTAGATAGTTCGGAATCACGGCAGCACAGAAATGACACGCAGTTGGGAAAAGGCCTACCATTACCAAACAATTTATCGATGCCATTATCGTTGAATCACTCGCAGCATCAACCACAGAACTCGCAATACCAAAACGTGAGTTTGGCATTGCAGGAAGGTGATGACAAAGCCATCAGCTTGCCGCAATTGAATAACGATATGAATGCGGTTTCTTCGGAAATCAATAAACATATGTTGCGTAACAATAACCTTGATGGCTCCACTATTAACCGTGGAATTAATCGACATGATATGAATGGTGGTACCAATGATCTCGATGGCCATTCTGTCAACGAGAACAATGGAGCCACTAGCAACTTTTCTGGGTCTCCAATCGACTTCCAAAGCCAGCATTTATTGAACCAAGCCACAAGTCAAAATAACATAGCACAAGCATCAGGACTGTTCAAGTTGCAAAGGTCTGCTTCGACGCCGTCCCTGGTGACAGAAAACCCAATCAACAATTTGTCCTCGTCCTCTGTGAATATGATTTCTAATTTGTTGAACAACACTGAATCTCGTGGTATAAGCTTCAAATCGCAGGGAAATGAACCGGTGGAATTGTCTTCAACCACTGCTGAAAAAGTTGCAAAACCAACAACAAAAAACCTAAACGCTTCTTTGAACGCAAACATCACTGAGAAAAATAGCAATAATAATGGTAATGACAATGACAACGATAATGATAATGGTAATGGTAATGGCAATGACAACAATGGCAATGGCAATGACAACGACAACAATGGCAATGTTAATGACAACGACAACGACAACAATATGAACAGCAACACCAACACCACCAGCAATGCCCTACCTGGAAGCTCGCCTTCTTCCTCGAGATCTATCCGGTCGGGACTCACAGACATGTCTTCATCTACCTCACACATTACCGGTTTGATTCATCACAAGAAAAATTTTACTGGACATTTTGAGTTTCTAGCATCACCTCGTACCGTGGCGGACATATGGAATGAGTACACTCAGGGATACAACTCCCAACTCCCAATAAGGGACATGGAGAGTATCTATGGTAACAGCTGGCGGAAGTCTGCGGCAAACCAAAGAAGATTCAACAGACGGAAAGTTTTGTACAGAGCAATTGAAACAGGGTTGATGAGGGGGTTTCCTTTGGAAAAATGCATCACGATGTTGGAAGACTGTAGAAAAACATATATTACAGATGAGTTAATGCCTGGAAGTGACGGCTCAGTAAACCCTAAGCACGGTTTAGAGCAGTCTTCAACAACTGGAAATCAATCATCAACCGACAAACGTTTTTCAGACAAGTACCCAAACTACATGATCGAGGAAGGGACAGGATTTAAGTACAAATTGAACTCTGTTGGGTGGCTATGTCATCCGAAGAACCTTCCCGAAGCTTTAAAATACTCGTAGGTTGCGCGCTCATTTGGTGTGCAAGGCGATTCAATTTCCCCCTCTCCCCCCTTCATTAAAGAGCCAAGGCAGTTTGTCAATAGTCATTAAGCAAAGTTTTATAGTTTTCGTACCAAAGTTTTAGCTAAGCAAACGTTTGAGTTCTTGTTCTTTTTCCGATTGTTGGCCTTTTATTGTGCGACGTTTCTTTTTTTTTTTTTTTTTTTTTATTTTTTTCCCACCTCGGCTGACTTAAAACGTCAGCGCGAAATTTGCGTGTTTTTCTTGCTGCTGTCTCATCTCGTCTGAAAGTTTCATCCAGCATGCAAAAAATGGAAAAAACATACGATACAGTACCTCATCTCTTGCAAGCTCTACAACGTAATCTTAAAAAAAAGCCAAAACCATAGCCTTAAACGACCACTCCTATTGGTATCACTTCAACGATTGCTACCTGGCAGCTGTAAATCAAAACAGAAACTCAAAAAAAAATTTGAAATTGAAAGATGGGGAGTAAAACGGACAAGAAACATAAGAGCAAATTGCAATCCAACAAAAAACCAAGAAAAATGAGGAAATCCAGCTTCAACAAAGTGAAAAAACACTTTGAAGTTTTTAACAGCTCAAACGAGAACATCAACAGATACGCAGACCTTCCTGTTGAAGAAGACGCGGACAAGCCGTCTTCCAAAGAAAATACAAACGTGCCTAACTCGTGGGATGACGACGTGTATGATCCCGCCACATTAAATTTAGACATGGATGACTATGAAGACGATGAGGATGACGATGAGAAAAACGCGGAAGCAAGTCCAACAGTAGCTGCAGCTACTAAGCAGGATGGTGAGCCTGTTAAGAAAGAAGGGGACAATGCTGTTGAAGATAACAATGATTTTATAGGGTTTGAAGATTCTTCAACAGATGAGGACGGCAATAACAGCGACGACAACGACGACGACGACGAAGAGGAGGAGGAGGAGGAGGAAACGCCAAGAGTTGTCAATAGTGACTACCCATGGATCCTGAACCACGATCATTCCACGCAGCAAGAAGTCATAGATTGGCTGTGTTTGGAAATTCGCGATTTTGTAGCATACGTCTCGCCAAGCAGAAGTGAGATCGAAAGCAGAAATCGGACGATATCAAAGTTGAGAAGTGCAGTCAAGGAATTTTGGCCAGACGCAGACCTCCTGATTTTTGGGTCATACGCAACAGACTTATATTTGCCTGGGAGTGATATCGACTGTGTCATTAACAGTAAGCACAAGGACAAAGACTCAAGACAGGCACTGTACTCTTTGTCGACGTTTTTGAAAAGAAAGGGATTGGCCCAGCAAATGGAAGTGATAGCCAACGCCAGGGTGCCGATTATCAAATTTGTAGACCCTGATAGTTTGCTTCACATTGATGTGTCATTTGAAAGAACAAACGGAGTGGAAGCCGCAAATTTGATCAGAAGCTGGTTGGAAGAACAAAGAGGGTTGAGAGAATTAGTCTTGATTGTGAAGCAGTTTTTACATGCGAGAAAATTGAATAGCGTGTACAATGGTGGATTGGGTGGTTTTACGACAATTTGTTTAGTGTATTCATTTTTGAAATTGCATCCAAAGATTTTGAGCAACGAAATAGAGCCCCTGGACAACTTGGGTGTTTTGCTTATTGACTTTTTTGAACTATACGGGAAGAATTTTGCTTATGACGACATTGGAATTTCGTTGAACGACGGGAGCAATAAGGGGGCACCATTTGGATACTTTAGAAAAAAAGACTATCCAGAGCTTTTAAGACTGGAAAGAAATACTTTTACCTTGTGCATTCAAGATCCTGGTGACCCAACAAACAACATCAGCAGGTCTTCATACAATATCAGAGGGATTAAAAAGGCCTTTTCTGGTGCCTTTGATTTGTTGACCAACAGATGCTACGAGTTGTATGCTGCCTCGTACAAAAACAGAAGAGGCCAGTCTATTTTGGGAAACGTTATCAAATATAGAGGCAAGTTGAGAGAGTTTAAAGATGAGCGGTCTTTGGTTGTGAATAGAGCTATTAAGGAAAACGAGCAATACATCAAAAGAAAGAGAACCATTGTTAAAGTAAGAAGAAGCAGTGTTGACGAAGACGGCACTTATTTGAGTGAAAACTACACTGCAACGAGCGAAGAAGAAGAAGACCAGTACCACATTGAGGAGCCACCAAAGAAAAAAGTTAAAAAAACTGTTACAAGAAATATCACTCGGAGATCCAGTGTTTCAAAAGCCCAAGTGTCGCCCAGCAAATCAAAGGCTACTTCAAAACAAAATAGCACAAAAATAAACGATATCATGGGATTAGACAAAGAGGATGCCAACAAAGACTCTGATGAAAAAGATGGCTATTTACCATACGGACCACCAAGCAACAAAGAATTTGAAACAGATTCTGATGAAGAAAGCAAACAGAAAGAAGATGATTCTTATGAGCCTACCAAAGCAATTCCGCTACGCAAGCAACCCAAACAACAGGGAAAGGTTGACAAAAAGACTAAAAGCGAGTACTGGTCGAACAAAGGCACATCAATGTCTCCTTTGCCGTACTGAAAGGAATGGGCCTTGTCTCTGCGTGTGTGTGTGTTTATAGTGTCACGAATATATACAAACTTCTCTAATGATCAGTAATCCAATGGAATTTTCTTTCTGCTTTGCTTCTTATCTTGCAGGAACTTTTTCTTTTTTAATCTGTGTTCATTTGAGCTCTTTTTAATGTTTGTCCATTTTTGTTCATCTTCTTGAGAAATTTCCTTTTGCACGAAAAAAGAGTTTTGAAGCAAAAGAACAACTTTGTTCAAACAATCTATTTTATTTAGTTCTCTAGATCTTTCACGGTCGCTTTGTATTACTAAAGCGTCTTTCTTCTCCGAGTAAACATTGTTGAGCAAAAAGTTTTTATATTCATTTTTCACATTCCCATGCAACAATTGGTTCAAAACAAGATTAGGAATCCAGCAGTTCCCGGTTTTACTGATGTTTGGGAAAATCAATGTACATTTTGTATTCAATTTATTTACATTTTGGCCACCGGGACCACTGGATCGGGAAAACCGTTGTTCATACACGTGTTTGGGTATTGAGCTTGGTTGTAACCTGGACAACCATCTTTGGGCTTTTGAAATGTCATCAGCGGTGTACTCGCTGTTTGTTGACTGAATCTTGCCAGACATCTGCCTGCAAAGCATCAAAGCTGGTGGTTTGGCTCCACAAAGTTGCTTTCTGATTTGGGAGAAATTATCCCATTGCCTTGTCGGTGTTTGACATTTCCAATTGCTTGAACCGATGCACCGTTTTGAGCATATATTGAAGAAAACAGGAAACAGTGATTTGCGCATTGTGTGCTACTCGCATCTGTGCTTCGAGCGGCAAGTGGGTAATGGTCATGAACTTTCGTCAACCCTCAATCCTCCGACAAGCAACCGCATCTTATCGGCAACTCTCATCTTGGCGATACTTACCTTGGCGATAATTTGCTTAAAGCAGATCTCCAAGATCACATGTTCCCTTGCAGCTCTTTTTTTTGAGGCCTGCCTAAATAGGCAACCAAAATGAAAATGAAAATGAAAAAAAAAAAAAAAAAAAAGAAAGAAAGAAAGAAAGTAATAAAATATCCCAAAACAGACGTTGCACGTTTGAAACACTCAGAAAATATCGTACAGGTGCTATTGGGTCACCTATGAAACGTATTTGTTATTTTTGGCATCAAAGATTTCACCTTTGGAGTCCAATTGGATACTTGAAAGTTTCGTGATTTTATATATGAGTTTGTTTGGTAAATCTGAAACATCGGTACGTTGATAGATCGATCAATGAATTAATGCGTTTGAGTTTTTTGTTTACCTTAGCACAGTTACTCTGGATAACGCTTGAATTATTTATTGCACGCTCTTGCATCTCGTCTTAGATTGGTGTAACCATTAAACTTTGCATTAACTTTGTGGGCTGAACTTCTTGCCTCGTCCCAGTATTTGTGCTTTTTTCAAAAACCAAAAGACCAAAACCATCTCGCTCCACATCTCGAAACTAACGTGTACGGCAACACATATTTCATTGACAGAATCCTTTTCTGTAATTCAATTGGGCTCAACACAGCGTTCAGGTAGCGAACTTCGAGTGAAAAATAAAAGTGCCAACAAACAACCACATTAAAGACCCAGAAAAAAAGTTTTTAATAGATCCAAAAAAAAAGAAAAAAAGAAAAGAAAACTACTGCAAAACAAAAACTAATGTCTTTCTCAGCGGCTGCTCGTGATATTTCTGATGCGGATTTCCAAAACATTGGGCCTGCACCGAAACCACCAGGCGTGTCGTTCAACAAAACGCAACCTCTGGCAAAGGCCAAATCCAACATGGAACTGAACAAAAAATTTACTTCACAGTTTTTGAAAAACACCAATTCCTCGAAAACAACTCTTGCCACAACCCCTGCTGCCGTCACTGCTGGTTCCAATTCAAGAACCTCGGGTGACTCCTTGTCCTCAGGATCTTCCACATCATCCTCGACTTTTTCGAAAAATGGCAATGCAGGTGGCAATAACAATATGAGCACGTCGTACGGGAATAGTTCAAGAAACATGAATTCCAATAACTACGGAAGCTCAAGCCACAGTAGTGGAGGTTTGAGTAATAGTAGCAAAAATAACATGAAAAAAAACAACGATATGGATGCGAATAGTAGTTATAAAAACTACACCAACAATAGTGCAAGCCACAACAACAATGATTCCAAGATATCCAATCCAAATGCTGTGCTGAAACATCTAAAACAACAAAAAAAGGGATGGGTTTCTTATAAAGACGATGGGATTTTGTCCTTTCTTTGGCAAAAACGTTACATGGTTTTAGGTGAAAGTTATTTGATCTTGTATAAAAATGACTCTAGGTTTGAAGAGCCAGTTTTGAAAATCCCTTTGACCTCGATTCTCAACGTGAGCAGAAACCAGTTGAAGCAAAATTGTTTTGAAATCATAAGGTCCCTTGACCGGAACTCATTTGGCTACTCGGGGAGCAGCAGCGCCGCCATTGCAAACAACTCTGAAGCAAAAAACATACTCAGCAACAATTACAGTAGTATATCAAATCAAGCACTATACGGGACCAATAACCCAAATAGCAGCAGCAACAACAACAACAACAACAATAATAACAACAACAACAACAGCAACAACAACAACAACAACAACAACACGAGTACCAAAAAAACCATCTACATTGCAACTAAATCGGAAATTGATACAAACACTTGGTTGGATGCTATCTTTGTGAAATGTCCTTTGCTAAGCGGAGTGTCCACACCAACCAATTTTACCCACAAAGTACATGTTGGGTTTGATCCAGAAACTGGGAATTTCGTGGGTATGCCGTCCAACTGGGAGAAACTGTTGAAGCATTCCAGAATTACAGGTGAAGATTGGAACAATGATTCTGCAGCAGTCATTCAGGTTTTGCAATTTTACCAAGATTACAACAACGGAACCACGGGATTTAACCCTGCTTCTGCTGATACAAGAACCGCGCCTTCCTCCAGTAACACTGCGCTTAACCAGTTAAAGACAGTTGCTGGCAACTCAAGATCTGCAAGCTCAGACACTCTAACAAACAAAAGAGTCGGGTCAAACAACAATAATACAGCAGCAACTTCTCATTCCAACATCAGCACAAACAACAATTTCCGTATTCCGTCCATACCGAAACTTGGTTTACAAAACACAACAGGATTGCCTAAAAACCCTGATGCATCTCGGGAAAATTTGTTATTTGAGAACTCAGATTTGATTCCAAAACGGAAAGCGCCATCACCACCAGGACCAAAAACTTTGCAAAATACCAACAAATTAGGACCAAACAATGCAAATGGTGTATCCACCCCAAATAAGAGTTTTTCCAACACCACCGGTTCCGGTCCATCAAAACCTTTGAATCCGCTACACATTGATACTGCCAAAATCAATGATTCAAAATCATTCTCCAAAGTGAACACTCCAACAAGTGCCACGTACCGAACTCCTACTACGTCTACACCTACCAAATCTTCTTTTGGAACATTGGATCCAAGTAAGCAGCAGACTTTAGGATCCGGAGGGCCATCGGTTGCTCAACATGCAGCTGGTGTTCCAACTAACAAAACAGGGGTTTACCCACTTTCAACTCAGCAATTGCAACAACAAGCACGCTTGCACTCGCAAAATCCAAACAATGGTTCGCGTACTCCGAAATCAAGACTGCCTAATGTACAAGTGCCAGGCAACCAAATGATTCAGCAACCCCAATCAATGCGGAATACTTCCCAGGGTGACCATCGTCAACACTCCAATACCAACTCACCGTACTCACAACCACTTCTTTCGGGAAGCCAAACGAGTGTTCACAAGCAGCAACAATCACCTACAACAAGAATTCCACCATTGAGAATGCAACCTCAAAGGGCTGCGCCTCCGCCACCAAAACAGGAGGGCGTAGCAACTTCCATGTTGCCTGGTATGAAAGCTCCACAAAACAAACCACCTCCACACCAAGCTGGCTCACAGCCTCAAACACAAAAAGCCCCTGCACAGGATCAACAATCAAAACAAGATGCTAAACCACAACCCCCTGCGAAACAAGTCAAAAAGAAAGCACCACAAATGTCCAATGCCGAACTGATGGCAAAGCTGAAAACTGTTTGTTTTGATACTGATCCCTCTCAGTATTTCAAAGTGGTTGAAAAAGCTGGACAAGGTGCAAGTGGTTCGGTGTATTTAGCGAAAAGGGTAAACATGCCACCGTTTGACAAATCTGTTGTGAGAAGAAGCAAGTTTTATGAAGCAACACCACCAATGCTTTCTGACAAAGTTGCTATCAAACAAATGATTCTGTCCAAACAGCCAAGAAAAGAACTTATTGTGAACGAAATTCTGATTATGAAAGACTCGAAACACAAAAACATTGTCAATTTTTTGGAGGCTTATTTGAAAAACGAGGACACCCTATGGGTTGTCATGGAGTACATGCAAGGAGGCTCTCTTACGGACATTATTGAAAACTCACCGCATGCGGGAACTTCCACACCTGCATTAGCCGAGCCACAAATTGCATATATTGTGAGAGAAACTTGTCAAGGGTTAAGATTTTTGCACGAAAGACACATCATTCACAGAGATATCAAGTCTGATAACGTTTTACTAGATACAACAGGAAGAGTCAAAATTACTGATTTTGGGTTTTGTGCCAGGTTGACCGATCAGAGAAGAAAAAGAGCAACAATGGTTGGGACACCGTACTGGATGGCACCTGAAGTTGTCAAGCAGAGGGATTACGACGAAAAAGTTGACGTGTGGTCCTTAGGTATCATGACCATTGAGATGCTGGAGGGGGATCCTCCTTATTTGAACGATGAAGAACCATTGAAAGTGCTATTTTTGATTGCAACCAACGGTACTCCAAAATTGAAATATCCAGAAACTCTTTCTTTGGAAATCAAAAGATTTTTGAGTGTGTGTTTATGTGTGGATGTCAAATATAGAGCCTCCACAGAAGAGCTGCTTCATCACAGTTTTTTCGACAAAGCCTGCTCTCCTGAGGATTTGGCGCCTCTTTTGGAAGTGAGACCGGAATGAGCTGCTGACCAACTGCATATATAAGTTCAAATATAATGTGTGTTTTTTTTTTTTTTTTTTTACAAAAATTTTTTATAGATTTTTTGAAAAAAAACACTTGCATCAAACAATTTTTATTACAAACCTTTTCAAAAATTTTGTTCGGCAAAAATTAAACTCAACTTTTGTAAAATCAATTGCAGATCCTCAAATTGATTTGATGCAGGTATGGTTCTTAGTACAAAAGGGTACAGAACGCCCAATCCATCGAAATCACTAGTCGACTTGAAACTTGAACAAACTTTGAATAATCCCTCCAAGACCCATAAAATCTCCAGTTTGTTAACGGTAGAAACAGGCTTTTTGAATCTAAGTTTTTGATCTGAAATGTATTTCCTCAAAACAATTAAGACTCTGGAGATTAAAAATGAACGGCACGTATTTTTAAGAGTTTTGTTGGAAGAGAAAAAAATCAGATCTTCCAACGCCAGTTTACTTAATTCGAACGATGGTATCACTTCAGGCTCCTCAATCGACCCCAAAGTGTTTTCAAAATCAAAAATCACCAGTTTCTCAATGAAATTCTCTAGATTTTTTGAGGAACTCAAAATATTGTTTTCGACTTCATCCATTTCATAAAAGAAAGAGCGTGACCAAATAGAAGACATCAATTTTTCAAAGCTGTCATTGTCAAAGAAACACATGTTGTCCATAAATAATACCTTGTAAGAGCTATATTCTTCTCTTGTGTAAAGCTCGTTTTTTGGATTCTCAGCGGTGGTCTTTGTCAACAATGCCGACATCACGTCAATAATCAATGGCACCAGCGACTCAACAAAGGTTTTCTTAGCGGAAGTGGATTCGGAGGAAAAAATCAAAACACACAATTTGTGAAATGTTTTTGACGCCATTACCCATAACGGAGCGGTTTTTTCTTTTGTGAAATCCAGCCAATTTTTGGATATGATTTGCTCAGATAATATTACAAGAGTGCTCGTCAAATATTTGTTGCTTGACAATAAACTTTCCTCAATTTTGGTAAGTTGGAGAATGTTTTCGTTCAAGGTTTTTGCAGCTTCATACCCAACAGCTTCAAACGTAGGTATTCTCGATTTGGCATTGTTTGGCAGCTTGGAGCCCAGCTTTTTTTGAATGGTATCCTTGGTTCCAAATTGTAGAGCAGAAATTACAGCCAATTGGTTCAAGTACATTATTGAGACTGCAGAATCTTGGACATTGGCGAAACAACTCAAAGCATTCATGAGAGATTTTTGAAGATTAGACAAAAACTGTTTGTCTGACGCAAATGGAGGCAGTAGAGGGTACTTGACCGACTGATTGAACACTTGAAACGTACTCACAATTTTTTCCACAGTGAGCATATCGTTTTTAAGTAAAAGTTTGTGCATAGAGGGATAGCAATCTAGCATCTTATCAATACAATCGTAGTTTGTTTTTTTTTCAGACTGGGAAAAATCGGTGTAATCAATCTCATACTGTTTCCAGGTAATATAACACCGATCAACAAAGTCGCCGGAAAATTCCTGCTTTTCACAGCTTTCCAAAACTTTCTTCAAATTATCAAACCCTGTAAAAACTGTATCATAGTTAGTAGAACGTAAACAGCAGGCCACAAAATCAAGCAATTTTAGCCATTTCGGCGTGTTGTCCAACGTGACAGGCGGAAGATTGTTGAAGTATAGGTCATAAACTTGTAGCAACCCTTTTAAAGTAATATCAGCAAAATCAGGAGGAATATTTGCGTGGGTTGATCCCAAAAAGGGGACCAAAATCTCTTCAAAAACCAAATTCCAAGAAGGAAGAAACGAACTGTGGGAATCAATGATTTGGAAAAAAGTTTTGATTGCTCCGTTCTTGACTTCAAGTCGTTTGTCTTGAGAACAGTTTATTAAGCTTTGGAGCAAAAATAGCCATAAAGTGGTGTATGTTTCAGACTTTGTCAGGTTTTCTGATGAAAGAAGTGACAATAGACTTTTGTGTTTTTGGATTAACGAATTATAGTGTTCGCCATCAAGCAAAGCCCCAAATGTTTCGTTTGAATTTGCTGAGCTTTCAGACGACCGCAAGTAATCACCAACTACCCAAAAGTAACTGATGGAACTAAAGGACACATTCAAATCAGTATCTTGAGAAACATACTGAACCAATGTTTGAATAACCCCTTTGATTTCAACCAAGGGTAAGCTTTGTAAAAAATCATCTGAAATTAACTTGAACACTGAAAAAGAAACCTGAATCATCGACTTGTGTTTCGTCTTTAGCGCCTCCTGAATTGCTAAGCGTTCCTCCTCTGAGTCTGCGTCTTTGTATGATGAATCACTGATTAAAGAGAATGGTGATCCCAATATTTGAAAGATAGGTGTCCAAGAATTCTTCAGATAATCCCCATAGTTATCAACCAAGTCTTTTACTGTTTTCAAAGTCTGCAGCAAAATGTCTGATTCAATGTTCACATTACCATTGTACAAGTCTTTGCTCGAATCCGTTTTCAGACTTAGCATTGAGTTAATGAGCCTCATGAGCAGCGTCATGACATGGTTTTCAACTAGAGCAAACTGAGCTGGATCCGACCCCGCGCTGCTTATCAGACCATATATAATGGCGTTGAAAGATTGAACAAAGTCCAATCTCGCGTCCTGGTTTAAATTTTCTTTCCTGGTGGTGGACTCTTCGATGAAATAATCAAAAACTCTATTCCAAGTTTCATCTTTAAAGGTCCTAAAAATTCTGTTGCCGTTCATGCTCATGACACTCTCCAAGATCTTGATGAAAAAGTCCCTGTTATACGTGGCTATTAATAATTGGCCGTTTGAGTTGAATGGAGAAAATGAGCCACCAAATTTCTCATCTTTCAAAGCTTCTCTAGACAAAGAGATTAGGGAGTCTGTTATGGAAAACAAATCAGATTCGGAATATTTTGATGTTGATTCGAACAGTCTAGCAAAACTGTTTTCTAAAGACAAAAGGGATGGCTTAGATAAACCAAATGGGTTTTCGGGAACTGCTTTGTTCAAAAACATATCTGAAAAAAGTTGTGAAGGCCCAACCAAATAGTAGTTGCACCATTGCCAGATTTTAAAAAAAACATTCCAGTTCGAAACGTCCAAAGCGGTACTTGAAGATATGAATAGAGCAACGCAAGCTTTCAGCAAGTCCAAGTTTCTTGAGTGAAAGGACCGCGGGTAGAAACGCACACTTGAGGTGTTATCATCGTTATTGGACGCATTGTTTGATGAGTTTCCTAAAAAAGAATCACTTATAGCTCCAAGAATAGATATTTCGGTGTTAGCTGAGGAAAGTGATTGCGTATCAGGCTGGTACTCGCCTTCCAAATAATCTTTTGGACTTTCTGCGGTAAGTTGCACAATGTACTTTGCAAAATCTTGTATACTTTGATCAAACTGTTTTTTCAGTTTGAGCAAGCAGCAACTATGTGCAAGTTTCTGGAAACCCCTCACCAACCTGTGAAACAAATTTGTATCAAGAGCTGAAGAGTAGAAAAACAAACGAAGCGACTCGGAAAGCACGTCGTATATGTGGGCAATCATGAGTTTCAAAATATCAAGCTCTTCTTTGTTTTGCGCTGTTTTCAAAGTGTAAGACTCGGACTCGCTTGACAAATTAGTGACAATCTGGAAAAGTAAAATTAGTCCGTATTTTGGGTCTATCACTGGAGGGTGGACTTTATCGACCAACTCTAATAATGGAGTTTTCATTGTAATTGAGTCTTGAGAAAGCAAAGGTGGTTCTCCGTTAACCAAAATTGGCGCCTCTCTTAAGTAGGGTTGAAATTTTTCCGAGAGAAGCTCTTCTTTGAACGCAACTAGTAGTTGAAGCAAAACTTGCTGTTTTTCAGTTTTTCTAGCGTCAAAGTATTTGAAAATCCAAAACCAGGTGAGGAACTCCACGTTGCAAAAAAACTCAATTACCAAAGTTTTTTTCCATGGCGGCGTGGCTGCATCTCCTTGTAAAATATGAATTAAAAAAGAGAGAACCACTTCTAGCTCCAAATCCAAAATTTCAATGTAATCTCTGTCCATCAACAACTTTGTCGCCCTTAATGATCTGACGGTGATTGCGTAGCTTTTGGTAGTGGGAGCTGAGATCTCTTTTAGCAAAAAGGGAACAGCAACAGTCTTTAGAATAAACTGCAAGTCTTTTCTCTGAATTATTACAGTTTTCTGATTTAAAAATATGCTCTCTAAAATCTCCAAAACTATATCAATAGTAAGAGATTTGAAATCTAACAATGAGTCTGGCACTTGTTCCATGCATATATCTCTGAATACCACATTGGTATCGTGCTGATATTTGTTCAACGCAATAGTTTTGTTTTCGTTATCTATCAACGTATGAAAGACCTGGACGTCGGACGACTCTTTTCCATCTTCAATATCGTTTTGTAACAATGATGGCCTTTCAAAAATTCCGTTGATCAATTGTTGCAAAGTTGCGCTTGACGAACCAATCACCACAGAGGACTTGTTTGGTTGGAGCAAATTGGTAAAACAGCAAAGCATTTTCTTTAAGCTAGACCCCACTATAAATGCAGAATAAGTTTTGAAAAAAACTGGTAAGATTTGCAAAACCTTTAGCTGAATTTCTACCGCCAAGTTGGTACAAATCAGAAAAGAGTCCAAGATCTGATCAATTTTGGAAACCGACGTGACACATTGCTCCATTGCCAAGCGCTGGTAGCTCAGCATTGCCGTAGATACCAATTTCACATTTTCCGTGGCACACGCTAATATGAACGGATCTACCAGATCATTGTTTTTCTTTAGGTCTTCGAAACGAGAGCACTGATCTAGTATTTTCACTGACTTGGCAGCTGCGTTCTTAACGTCAGGGTATTTCCTTTTGCAGTCTGATGTCAAGGCCGCCAAATCCGTACTAAGTTTTTTCCTAAAATCAACAAAAGTGAATGTGTTCATGTTTATGGAGAACGGCAAGCGGGTGTTTTTTGAATCGAGGTGGGTTAATAGAAACGGTTTCTGCTATTATCGTGCAAGTTACTCTCTTTATGGCTGTTAAGACCAAAAGCTTTTGGGAAAGTAGGGAGCGTGTGTGTCAAGAAATTAGTGCATTAAGAGTTTACAACATGCATGATGTTCAAGCGTGTGATTAAAACAGTGTTTACGTTTGATCCTATCTTACCTGGAGTCCTGATCTGTTATATCACGGGAAACTGTATGGTTAGAGGTTGCTGAAAAAATAAAAAAAAAAAGCTGTATTACCTAGAAGTTTCGTTTCGGGTAAAACGCGGTGCATTTTTGAAATCTGAAGATATGAGATCACAAGATGAGGCATTTTGAAGATGGCTTTCCTCTTCGATGAC
>ERZ794936.656-NODE-656-length-14676-cov-32.378018_pt1 | contig 14676 bp, 6 predicted proteins | sample MGYA00511083_ERZ794936 | MGnify/ENA primary metagenome ERZ794936 (study PRJEB30137, sample SAMN04331409) | food metagenome | isolation source: Y2 must sample point D1 replicate A | place: Australia: South Australia | collected 2014 ... | reverse complement strand
ATTACAGATGACGAAATCAGAATCACAACTTCTTTGATCAAAAAATCTTGTCCAAACGACAATGTTCAATTTATTCAAGTGGATAGAGTTGATCCTCCTAAAAAATTGGCTACTCAATTGTTAAATTATGTTAGATACGGGAAAGGTACCAAACCTAGAATTCCAAGAAGAACTTATGCTTATTTTTACAAAAATAATGAGATGCCATTATATAAAAGTTTGGTTAACACTACAGAAAGACATATTACTTGTACATGTGCTGTTGATGCTATTGGACCATTATCACCTGAATTTGTTAATGATTGTGATGAAAAAGTTTTCGATATTCCTGAAGTTCAAGCTGAAATTGCTAAATTGAAATTGGATACTCAATTTTATGATCATCCACAATTGGGGAAATTAAAATATAAAATTTTAAGTGAAGCTTGGATGTACGGTATTTCAAAAGAAGAAGATGCTGAAAAACCACTTTGTCAAGTTTTCATGTATTTGAAATTAGATCATCCAAATGCAAATCATTATTCTATTCCATTGACTTTTTCTCCTGTTTTAGAATATTTGACTGCAAAATATATTAGAATGGATTATTTGCCAAATGATGCTTTGGAATCTTTTAATCCAATAGTCAAACCTTTTATTGGTAAAGATATTGATCATGTTCCTTTTGAATACCATCCAGATGTTGTTCCAAATTATAAACCAGCAAAAGGTTTGAAACCATTGATTGTTGAACAACCAGAAGGTCCATCATTTAATGTTGACTCAAACAATAAAATTACATGGCAAGGTTGGGAATTTTACGTTCAAAGTAATGTTAGAGAAGGATTTGCCATTTATGATGTACATTTCCAAGGTCGTTCTCTTTTTTACAGATTTGCATTAAACGAAATGTGTGTTCCATATTCTTCAAAAAATGAAACTTTTTCAAGAAAAATGGCATTTGATCTTGGTGATTGTGGATTTGGTAATGCTGCAAATTCTTTGAAATTGGGATGTCATTGTTTAGGAGTCATCAAATATTTGGATTTTAGAAGAAGTGATAGAGAAGGGAACCCAGTGGTTAATCCATCAACTATTTGCATGCACGAACAAGATTATGGTATTTTGTTTTTGCATCAAAATTACAGAAGTGGTGCATCAACAACAACAAGAAGAAGAGAATTTGTTGTTCAAACAATTGCCACTGTTGCAAATTACGAATACATTGTAAACTTTGTGTTTGATCAAGGTGGTGCCATCAATGTTCAAGTCAGAGCCACTGGGATTTTGTCCACCACTCCATTAAATACCGAAGTCACTTCAACTGATTTTGGTACTATCATTGCTCCAGGGGTCCATGCTCCATTCCATCAACATTTGTTAAGTTTCAAATTTGATCCAAGATTGGATGGGGACAACAATTCTGTTTGTTACGATGATTACGTTCCAAATGAAGAAGATCCTGAAAAATGGAACGTTGGTTACGTTCAAAAAAGAACTTTTATGGAAAAATCTGGTCACATTGATCAATCACCATTCACAAACAGAACCTATAAAGTCATTAACGAACACTCCATTAACCCAACCACTAAAAAACCTGTTGCTTACAAATTTGAAATGCCTGCAAAACAAATGATCATGGCCGGTAAAAACTCTTATCATTTGAAAAGAGCACATTTCGCAACTCAACAATTTTGGGTTCACAAATACGACGACGAAAGAAGATACGCTGCTGGGGAATTCACCAACCAGTCCAGAAAGGACACCGGGATTTCCAAATGGTGTGACGGGACTGAAAGCGTGAGAGACGAAGAGTTGACTGTACAAGTCACCCTTGCTTTGACCCACCCACCTTCCTCTGAACAATTCCCATTGATGAGTTCTGATTTTATGCAATTCGCAGTCAGTCCTTCCTCGTTTTACAGCAAAAACCCTGCACTAAACGTGCCTTTGGCAACAAACAAATTCAACCAGTCTGTCTATTACGAAGACTCTGCTAAAACTTGCTCCAACGCGGCTGGCTCATGTTGCAGCAAGATCTAAGTGTGCACTGGTTTTTTTCTTTGCTGATTGCAGGTTTTTTCTTTGCTGATTGCAGGTTTTTTTCAAACGATAAAATCACATCAACAATAAAATAAATATATATTCCTTTCCAAATTGGCCAGTGCAAGATGCATGCCGTTTTGCTTTCATTGCAGCGGTCCGCACTGGTTGATTCTTATTTCTGTACTTTGTCTATACTATGTTTAAAGAAAAAAAAAAAAAAATTTCATACATATTCTTACTAAATATTTTCGAGTTTAAAGTAATTTGCAACAAAGTTTTGATCATCGAAATTAAGCTAATCAAATTAAAAAAAAATCAATAGACTCAAATCATGTGACCCTATATTATTTTGGAGATCCGCCAGAAGTTTCAATAACCTTTGATGATCTCACATTATTGAAGCAGTTTTTGAACAAGTAAAAACACAACACCAAACCAACACCTATGGATCGCAAATTTAATCCATTACAAAGAGCTTTCTTAGAGCAACACAAAAATAAAGATGGAGACAGCAAACAAGACATGTTTATGAAACCACGTGTGCCTGTGCCCGCAAGCAGCCAACGATCCCAGTTTCGGAAACCAAAGATGACTCAAACTACAGCAGCAGCACCAACAGACACACACTCCAATGCATTAGGAATTGCACGCCAACCAGGGTGCTCGACTTTGCCAATGCCGTCTGCTTCCAATTCCTCAAGATTGGAAGGACCAGCTGGTGCAGCACAGAAACGAAACAAAGTCGTGCTTCAACCAGGACACGGTCCCTTGGACTGGGCGGATCTGCAGGCAAAAAAGGGCCCAACTGGGGAAACAACCATGCCTGCACTGATATCCATACGCGATTGGACCACATTCGCACGCGACAACGAAGCATATGAGCATAACTTGATCCCTGTTCTGAAACAGCTCGCTGAAAGTTTCAGTGTGTCAAACCCTCCTTCGGCACAAGCCTTGTCTAAGTATCCGCCAATCTTGCCTTGGGAGTTCAAGCCTGCCTTGAAAATCAGGCTAGAAGAAGTGCAAAAACACAACACAAGAAACGATATGTGGTGTGTGTTGAACGGGAAAGTTTATTTCTTATCGCAATACTTGGATTTCCATCCTGGGGGACAGGATATATTGATGAAATACTGTAACGGGAAAATTGCAACACTCATGTTTAACAAATATCACAGATGGGTCAATTATGAAAGGTTATTGCAAACGTTCTACCTCGGCGATCTATTATCTACATAGCTTTTTTTTTTATATTCATTTTCTTTTGCAAATTTCTAAGCAACGGCCTCAATTACACATATTTATCAAATTTTTTGAATTTTCGGAAATTACATTCATATCAAAAACATCAAGTCTATAGCCTACATACACCATCTCAAGTAAAATTAAAGTTTATTTTAAAAAATTAAATATAGTTAGCTAAAAAAAAAAATTAAACAAAGGTCATGATGGTGTACTTTTAAAGATAAACAAATCTTCCAAGTATACCATTTTACACCAAAATAACGAGATACAGGGGAAAAACAAAAAAATTATCAAGGTAAAGCTTTTCTTATTTTTTTACTCAGTTTCTTCAGCAGGATCCAACCTTTCGTAAGCGTCTTTCCATTCTTGCATCTGTTCTTTGTATGCATCAGTGTATTTTTTCTTGACTTCTGGAGTCGTGTTCTTCCATCTTTCAGAGGCCAGTTTGGTCAATTCCAACAAGTTTTTCCCAGGGTTGTCGCCTTGCAACTCCTTTTTGATGTCTCTGTGGAATTGGACAAATGGACCACTTGGTTTCTTTGGAGGCAATTTGGATTCATATTCCGCTTTGTTGATTCTGTAAGTGGACCACAATCCAGCAACTCTGTCTTGGTAAGGTTTTTTGTCTTCTTCGGTCATAGCTCTCCATTTTTCAGCAGCCATCTTGGACAAGTCAGGAACTTTCATTTCTGGGTTGTCGGCTTTCAATTTTTCTCTAATTTCTTGATAATACAAAAAGTAGGCACTACTTGGTCTTTTTGGACCTTGTTTAACCAATTCTTTTCTTTTTTCAACTCTTTTTTGAGAAGCACTCAGTTTTTTAACTTCTGCTTGCGCAGCAGCGTTTTTCTTCGATGTACCACTAACACGAACACCATTAGCACCACCAGCAGCAGCACCACCACGAGGACCACGAGAAGTACCAGCCTCTTGTTTACCAGCGTATTTGGTAGCTTGAGGTTGCATGAAAGCAGCAGTGGCATCCAAAAATGGAGCACCAGTGTTGTGGAATTGTCTTGGGAAATTCATTTGTTGAGCAGCATTTGGTTGTTGAAATTGAGCGGCTTGAGTTGACATTGCAGCAGCAGCGTTTGGAGATCCTTGTTGCGCCATCATGTTTGGATTGGATCTTTGAGAAATTTGACTCAAAAACGAATTGAACATGGCTTCTGTAATGTTCATGTTATTGATGTTGTTAGCAGCGTTTCCTGGTCCAGCTCCTCCCTGTTGAGATTGTTGATAGTGTTGTTGCATATGGGGTTGTTGGGATTGTTGTTGATATTGTTGTTGGGCTTGCTGTTGAGCTTGTTGCTGTTGTTGCAATTGTTGCAATTGTTGATATTGCTGTAATTGTTGGTAATGTTGTAATTGTTGTTGTGTCAACCCATTAGCATCAACACCTTGTGGTAAACTCCCAGGGGAAACATGGCCAAAAGCACCAGAACCGGAGAGTTGCGAACCCATCAAATTGTGGTTAGTATTGCCGTTCGTTGATCCTAAAACGTTGGCATTATTTTGATGCAATTGAGGATGTTGTTGTTGTTGTTGTTGGCTTTGAAAGTGTTGTTGCAAGATTTGCTGTTGTTGTTGTTGAAGTTGGTCTTGGTCTTTCGAACCAGGAGATGTTTTGATTCCTTGATTCATTGTTTTTGGGATTGGGATTGGGATTGTTTTGAGAGTATTAGTTGCCTTGCCCGTTTTCCTTTATTGTTTTCTTAGTTGGTTGGTTGGTTCTAAAGGAGTACAGTATATCGGTATTGTCCTTACAATGTTTGTTTATTCACCTGTTTACTAAGTAGCCTGACTGGGTGAGATAAAGAAAAAAAAAAAAAAAAGAATATGATATATGAGTTGCTGTTATTGCACTACCAGAGTTTTGAGCAAAAACTTGTTGTTGTTATTGTGTTGATTGGTTTCTACGTGAAGTGAAGAAATTTAATCGGTCCAGTGGTAATTATTCTATTTGCCTAGCTTTTTTCGTGTTACACTGAGAAACTAAGGATAAATGTTCGTGTTCGCGTTCGTGTTCGTGTTTCTACTCGTGCTTGTAAATCTACTTGACGTGTGTTTAACGTGTTTGTTTGTCTGTGCTTCTATTTATTGGGACTAGTTATTGCCTGAACAAACTGTTTACTACCAATTTACTATTGGGTCAGACAACTTGGCAAAGAAAAGTAGTGAAAACAATGTGGAAAGCAAAAGAAGTGAACTCATAAAAACGGCAACAAAAACAACATAAAAGAAGTGAAAACCTCGTAAAAACACAAAACTTGGGTAGAAAAAAAGTAAGAAATAATAGCCTTCATGTATTTAAGCTTAAAGTTCGAAGATTGCGTCCAGCAAAATTTTCTCACCAGTGAGTCGACAATGTAAAGATTAGTAACAGTAATGAAAGTAGAAAATGGTGTGTTTGTTGTCTACGAAAACCTCTTATTTTTTTTTATTTTTTTTTTGCGCAAAATTAAAAAAATTTTTTTTTTTTTTTTTGTTCTTTTCAAGCATTTTTCTTCGACAAAAAAAAAAAATAAAAAAAGACAATCATTTCATACTCAAATTTCTTGTTTCCTTCACTTTTCTACTGTGTGTCTCTTTGTGTTTGGTCTTAGAATTGGAGTACATTTTCATAACAGTCAGCCATTTAAATTTTTTTGTCCTATCTGCCTTCCTTCCTCGTTCACACGAACAAATAAGCGCAAGAGAAAATTTTAATTTCTTTTCCTGTGGTTCTTGTCTCTGGTTGATTATTTGTGTGTGTAAGTTGATTGCAGTTGTTTCTTTCCGCACAATTTGGGTTTCCGTAAAATATGTCTTTTGGCAACAATTTCAATTGGTTTTGTGTCACGTGAAAAACAATACCCAATATCCGAGGTTAGAAACAGTCCGAATAGCGTTTCGGATGTCAATCTTTTCGGAGAGCTCAAAATGGAAAGACAAACAAACAAACTCAACGGACACGAACCATACATGGACCTAGTTCTTCTTTTAAGGGCTGATAGTGGAATGAAAAACGCAAAGTGTAAATAAAAATCCCCAAAAAAACAACACCAACTTGATAAATATTTGTATCTCTTGTGTGTATGTGTGTGTCTCTTTCAGTGCGTGTGTGTGTGTGTGTTTGTGTCTCTTTCAGTGCGTGTGTAATTCAAATATTGCTACCCAACAAAGAATAATACACCAACCCTTTTCAAATTAGGTTCCTGGTACCTTTCCCTTTCCCTCTTCCCTTTTCATAGTAAAAAAAACAGCCGCCCATCCTTCATGATTCTTATTTCAGCTTGCAAAAAAAAAAAAAAACATATGGAGCTGCTTTCAAAAGCCTCAAAAACTTACCTCATTGCAGTTGTTAATAATGTCAATTGGCATTGGTGTGAATTCAATGAGAAGAATTGGCATCAGAAATTTGAGACCATACTGCAGTGAAGACAAATCACACTGAGTGTAGTGCCATTCTTGATCGACCTGATGTTAGTTTCAAACCCAAAATCTTTACTTACTTAGGCATTTCAAACTAGCCCGTAAAGTCTCTAATTTTTTATACTTCATTCTTCTCTTCCCACCAACTTGCCCTCGATAACTCACCCTATCATCTATAAAAAAAAAAAACACATACTCTTTGCAGATGATAGTCTGCAAACAAACCTAGCATTACCAACGCTTATCATGATTGTTTTTTCAAATGGAGGTTTTTGTAGTTTAGTTTGGCGTTCATGCTTTAAAGCATACAGACGCAAGTTGAAATGACTTAACCATTCCGTTTGACTAATTGGAACCTTAATTTTGCATCTGTTTTTTTTAATATACGTAAAAGCGTGAACAAAAGAGATAGAACTCAAACGATGAAATAAAAAGCAATGGCCGTTCGGGTAACGTGATTTGCTTACTCTGTAGCGATCGAGTTTCATACTTGTAACGATTTTCAAACAAGATACTTTTGTGAGCAAACGAAAAGCTGGAAATTACGTATTAAAAAAAATAAAGGAACCCAAACTGATGTAACGGTTTTTCCTGCCTACTAATAAAATTTTCAAAACATGCCGCCCTTTAAGTACAAACTTGTATGAAACGGATCCTACAATATAGTTTATCAAACAAATCCTAAATCATGGCATCTGAAACGCGCAAACCAATCATGCCCAGTCTTCATAATCCTCGCCCAGTTGCCTTTGCTGTTTTATAAACTCAGTGAAAGCTTTCTTCACATCCACAAGCATTGATTTGAAAGAGGTTTCTTCATTTTGGAAATTCTCTGTGTTGGAAAGCTCATTGCCTTCATGTTGTTCAGCATCGCAATCTTGCTTTTCACCAATGACATGTGGACTATGCACTTGTTCATTATCAGAATGTGGTGCGGTCAAAGATGGCGAAGTCGAGTGCTGTTCAGAAACCATTTTTTTATATCCCGTCAAGTATAGCTTGAATCCCTGCGCAAGACTGGAAAACTTCAAGTCTTCATCGTTTTTCAAATAAGAGTTCATAAAATTGTCAATGTTCCCATCCTCACCGTTCAGCTCTTTGTTTATTGATGGTGTTCTGTGGTCGCTGATACTGAAATGGTTTTCCAACAACTCGTGGTTTCTCTGTAAAATGCTTTCAATCATTCTGCTTTCATTGTCACTATTGTGAGGAGCTCTTGCAGTGCTGCTTTCGTTTACCTTAGAGGTAGCTGAAGTAGGGTTGTTTGTTAAAGAAGAAGAGCGCACAGCTCTCGTATTACTGTTTCCCGATCCAAGATTCAACCCCCCGTGCACCTGTCTTCTATAATCGTTCAAACTTTGCAACTCTTCTTCGATAAACTCATCGGTTTTGATCAGTTTCAACTGTACTGTATTGAAACTGTAACAATCCCCACATTTCAACCCCAAAATATGGTACTGGCAAATACCTCTGGCATTGCAATCATTGCACTTGTACACACACTTCCATTCACTATAAGGTTCGGGCAAGGGTTGTTCTTGAATTTCTTGGTCCAAAATTTTGAACTGGATCTCCATATCAATAATGGTCACTTGGCACATTGGACACTTGTATGAATGTTTGGTGTATTCGTCAAAGCAGTGTTTGTGGATCGCGTGGGAGCAAGGCTGCATGTACATCACCGGAAGTAAAGACGTGAACATGTATTCACCACAGATAGGGCATGATGACTTCGTGTTCCCGTCAATACATATATGCTGTTTTTCCGCCATTTTCAATCTATCTTGCTGCGCATATTCAAAGATCGAAAGAAGAGAGTTGGACGTGGTGTTACCAATCATCTTCATCACATCGTTCAACACATTGTCTTGGGCACTGTTTTTCTCACGTTTCTTTGAGGCCCTTTCACCAAGGTGTTTTGCATCTGTGGTTCCCTTTGGTGATTTATGACCACCATCTGTGTCTTCACTTTCCTCTTCATCACTTTTAAAGTCAAAAAGCTCTATTGGCATACAGGCTTGACAGGTGTCGCAATGAAAGTAATCCAACCCTAAACCTAATCCGATCCTACATATTCCGCACTTATCGCAATGATAAATGTCCTTTTCATCATCGTTATCGTACAAGTTGCAAATATCGCAAAAATACGAGGCAAGCATTTGTGAACAATCTGGGTTAGTACAGTATTGCGATGTTGGATGCTGCACTTTTTCACAATGCAAACACGCAATCCACTCCACTTCGTTTCTTTGCATCTCGTGTGAATGCACCTCTTCATCATGACAAAAATTGCACATGACCCATTTCCCGCAAGTGGCACATTGAGAAATACAATTCCTCAAGTAATGCTCACATCCAAACGGGTCGGAAAATGGCACTTGTTTCAAGTCTGCTTTTGAAATTTTAGGCACTACTTCTGTTGTGTCAGATTGGCTCTTCTTTGGATTAGATTGCAAATCAGATGTTCCCGGTGTTTTCATCAAAAGGTCTAAATCCGATATATTGGTTTTACCCATCATCAATTTTTGAATCATAAGAGACTTGATTTTCGGAGAGATGTCTTTGAGGGTTCTGATTTTTTGGATCTTCATTCTCAAAGCTTGTTGCTCATCTTCTATGCCCGTAGGCATTTCACTTGTGATGCTGTCCAGGATTTCTTGGTATTGCTTGTCTCTTGGAATCACGACATCGTTGTAGAGCACAACGTCGTCTTCATCGATACCAAGAGAACTGTTGACAGTGTTGGACCGACTGCGTAATTTTTTCTGTTTCTTCCTGCTGTGGTCTTCCTTCTTTGTTGGTGTTGTTTCCGCGTGCATGTCATTCTTGAAAGGGTCCTGGCTTTCGTGTTTGATCATGGCATCCTCTTCATTTTTTGTTTGCAACTCCTCGTCTTCGTCATCATATAGGTCTATGTTTTGCTGAATAACTTGCTCCATAAGGGCCCCCATCGTTTGCAACCTGGTCATGGCATTTGAAAAACTCTCTCCGTTTTGCAAATCTCCTAGGAAAGTGCTCATTTGTAGTTTTTTCGTCATCCAATAGGAATAGATACTTTTGTTACTGTTTACCGTGGACCCACTAGCGGTTACCGCCTTTCCACTAGACTCCATCTCTGCCATTTTAAACTTCTTTGGCTTGGCTATTTATATTTTGTTCACTAGTTGTGTTTTCTCGTATACTCTTCTCTACTATCACTTGTTTGCTTGGAATATATAAAAAAAAAGAAAAAACTTTACAAACGAATACTTGGAGAAGGGGTGCAACTGGGTGTCGTTTGCTTTCTTATTTTTATTGAAAGTTTTGCAAATCTCAATAAATCTATCGCTTTTAATCAAAAGTTGTGCACTGTAGATAACTCGTTTGGCCTTTGCCTTTCTTTCTTTCTTTCTTTCTGTATCTTTGTCTGTGTGTGTCTCTCTTTTTCTCTTTCGTTTAAACCGTACTTTCCATTCACATCATCACATCGGTTCCTCGTTTGGCTAATACGCGTACGAATAAACACCTCCACCTCAATTGAGATCATTCTTCCCAACAAATAAAGGACATATTTTTCATACGCAGTTCATGTTTGCAGTAAACGCATTAGTTCTCTTTGCCCAACGAAAACCCGGAAAAGTTCAAACGTTCTCGGACAATTTTCACTTGTCCGAACACACCGGAACGGTTTGTATTAGTCGAGTCATTTTGTTGGTTCGGCCTCTTACTCGGTGTTTTTTTTTTTGTTGTTTGCGTGGTCCTCTTTTTTACATTCTCAGCACAGGCTGAATCTGGGAAACACATACAAAACACCCCTTTAACGCTTTCTAAGGCTCCAAGAACTACAGAAAGCTGGATTTAGGACTTTAATAACGAATCCAGGAATAACCAAAAGCACAAAAAAAAATAAACACAGCATGCTAGGGTTTACTGATATCAAGAGTTTGATTAATTTTGGGAAATTGATTTCCAATTTGAAAAGTTTCAATTTCAGTCTTTACGGGAGATACATGGGATACATCAATGTGTTGCTATGTTTTGCATTAGGTATCAGCAATTTGTTCCATGTTAACCTGGTGATTATTTTTGCCATCATTGCCATCATTCAAGGTTTAATATTAATATTTGTTGAATTGCCCTTTTTATTGAAAATTTGTCCCTTGAGCGACAACTTTGTTCAATTTATCAGAAGATGGGAAACAAACGGAGCGAGGGTGATATTCTACGCCATCATGGCCATCATTCAATATTGTTCCTGCATTTTCAAAGTGACGTCGTTGTTGGCCGTGGCTATTGGGCTTACTTTCAGCAGTTGCAGTTATGGGGTGGCCATGATCAAGCACCAAGATTTTGCCAAGGCTTCACCAGAAAGCGTTATCAAAAACCCAATCCAAGACGACGATGCGTTCGATATTGAGAGTGGGATTGACACATCAAGACAAATGCTTTGATGGAAGCTGAATGTTGAAAGAGAGAGAGAAAAAAAACAAAAATGTTCAAAAATTGTCAATGAGATGTACTATATATGAGTAAATATATCTGATAGTGTAAATCCGTATTGTTTAATAACATCATAGTTCAAGAAAAAATAAAAAACAAAAAAAATTAAAACGTGTACTAAAATATATATTTGATTCACCGCTTAAACACTGTCAAAAGCAATGTCAACTTACATGATAGATATCGTCTGCGTAGTCTGCTTGCTTCACCACCAGCGTATTCAGTACGTTTCTCAACAAGTCTTTAGACAATACACCTTCCCTGACCAGAACTTTGATGATTTTATTGTGGACCGAGTGTGGTTCCAACGAGCCATCCGAGTTTTTCTCCGTATCAAAAATATCAGAGATCGTGGAACTAGTGTTTGTCGTGTTGTTGTTGTGGTCGTTTGTTTGTGCAGTGGACCCGCCTTTTTCGGTGTTCGTTACCTCTTGCAAGACGATGGCAGCACGTTCTTGGAATTTGTTTAGCACACCTTGTGGGTAGTTGTTCGCACTCATCTCTTCAAACAATGCCTTGATCAGCTCGACCGGGTGTTTGGCTTTCAAGTGCTGCAGCAAATTGTCTTTCCGTTTGTGTCTGCTATTGCACCACAGACACTTGTACACCCGCATGTCGTTGTGGCACGATAAGTGTCTTTCCAACCATGATTTCCGGTCAAAAATCTTACCGCAGATGTGGCACGTTGAAGTTGTTGCCACGTTTTTAGGAGCCAAAAACTCGTCTTTGTTTTGAAGCTTCTTTCTGCCCATTGGAAGCAAAGATGGAGTGGTTGCAAAACTGCCCACTGTTTGTTGTGGATTGTTAATTGAGTATTTGCTTAGTATTGGGGACATCAAATCTCCGTTAGTCACATTTGAAGTGGATGAGTTGGAAGACGAAAACCCAGACGGGGTGTATGACCCGTTCATTTGCGGCGACATCTGTGTCCCGTTGCCGAACGATGTGTTGAGTTTCGGAAACTGGTTGTAGGACCCGGTTGTGGAAACACTTTGCAGGCTGTTTGATGGTTGCATAGAAACTCCACCTTTGCCATTACTCATGCTGCTATTTACAGTCCCATTGTGATCTTGTTGAGAGTTCCAAAAAGATTGTGCGTCCATTTGTGGGGTTGACTGCATCTTGGCCCTGTCCATTGTGATTGGGCTTCCACAACCACTGTTCATGCTAGTAATAGACACAATGCTATTGCTTGGTCTGATGTTGTTGTTGTTGTTGTTGTTGTTATTTTGGTTATGCGAAGACAGCAATGTTTGGTACGAGGGAACCAAATTGTACTGATTTGAAGCACTGTTTGTCTTTGGTTGTGTTCTTGGTGGTTTCATACTCCCGCCAGTTGATTCATTCAAACTATTGTTAACTGTGAAGAAAGACTGTTTTGGTTGCGAGTATTTTTGTTCAAATTGGTGGTCAGCAGTGTTGCTTATGGAGTTTGAGTTTCCAGACATACTATTGCCACTACTGATACTACTTCTCCCACTGTGGCTATTTGTGCCATTGGAGTTGCTTTCCAACACACTGTCTGTGTTGCTGTCCGTAAGACTGTTGACGTTGCTGCTTGTATTGCTACTCAAATTACTACTCAAATTGCTACTCAAATTCCCACCCGACAGCACATTACTCCCACTCTGATTACTTGGCAAACTGGTTCCTATCACATGCATGCCCAGCGGATTACTTGTCAAATCGTGTTTCCGCATGTTGCTGCTGCTCATTGTTGACTGCTGCAGTGTATTGTTCGGGGTGGTGGTGGTGGTGTTGTTGGTGCCAATGTTGATGTTGTCCAAAACCGTTGAAAGTGACGGCAGTTTATTTTTTGTGTTGTCCTTATTATTAATTTCCGAGTCGTCCATCATCACCATATCGTTGCTATCCACGCTGCTCTTTAAACTGTCTGTTGAGTTATTGCTCTTTCCACTCACACTGCTCGCCACATCTGCCATCTCCTCGTCCTGCGAACTACTGGAATCTGTGTTCAAAATATTAGTCACTTTTTTGTCTTTACTGGTCAGCCCATCACCATCCACAAACGAACGCACTGGGGTCCCGTAGTTGAAAACCTTGTTGTTGTGTTTATTACTGTGAGAATTTGTTGTATGTGTTGTTGCTAATGGAGGTGTTTGAGCTTGTGTAAAGCTGTCATTTTTGCCTTTATTTTTCGAATCTCTGTTACTTTTCGTTTTGCCCTTAATAGATGCATTTCTAATGAAAGCAGTGTTTACGTTGGAGTTTCTAAATGAGTTTTGATTTTCTACACTCATTAAAGTAATTTTGAATTAATAGTTATGGATTTTAAATTTGAAATTTCTAAACGTTGATAGTGTTGTGAGAATATGATACCTTATAGTATGATCTCTTATGGTATTCCTCGGTTATTTTTTTAATAAATTAATCTCCTTTGTACTTCTTAACTTAACTAATTTTATAATAATGTCAAGAAAAGTTGTTGGGAATTTTCATATATTTGGTGGTAGTTTAGAAAGATATCGACAAGTTATCGAAACACCTCTCTCTGCTTGAATATATGGGATAACTAGTACACACGACTAATGATGCAACCAACGTTAAAGTCTTGAATAGAGTTAGTATGTGTAAACGTAATAATGCACTTACTGGCTAACAGTATCACACTAGGCACGATAATATAATGGTCAAAAGTAACACTTTATTCAAATAAAATGTTAATAACACAACAATAATAAGCAACTTAACTTCTGTGCTTTTTATAGAATGTTCTTTTAGATCTGTGATAAAAATGGAAAACGGGATGAAAACTTCTTCTTTTTCTCTTTTTGTCTTGAGTTATTAATTCTATTTTTTCTATCCTCAAAGAAAGTAGTTGGTTTGTTATTCGGGATGGGGACTGATAGAGGGGAATAAATGTGTGGTGACTAATCTTTTCATATTCCTAACAACCAAGCAGATCTTAAAAAGAAACAGAAATACAGGAACATAAATTGTAAATTAACAATGTGTGTTGCATCCAAGAAAAACATAAAAAAAATCATGATACTAATGACACTAATGGACTAACATTATTCTCAATGATATGACAAAACAAATTGTAATCTTGAAACCTCCAGAAACTCCTGCAACCGAGACATATAAATGAGAGTTCATCAAATCAAAATAAAAGATACCGTTTTAATGACAATATTCCCATATATTAAAAGACAAAGACACAAATAACGTTCATATATTATAGGAAATAACGAATAAAATAAAGTCTTGGAAGTTTAAGAAGGTGGAGAAGAAATTCAGGAAACGAAAAAAAAAAAAAGATGACAATTTCGTTATAGTCTGTAATGGATTAATCATGGAATCAATGTTCCAAAATCATCAAGTCAATGAGATCTATTAAACCCAATCAGAGATTTCTGGTTTAAATACTCTTGAAGCCGAGTCGATTTTCCAGAATATTCATCGCAATAGTCTAAAGCACCAACCGAGGGGTATACCACTTGGAACAAAGAACCAATCACTCTAAAAACAAATAAAAGAAAAGAAAAGTTT
>ERZ794936.655-NODE-655-length-14715-cov-34.500887_pt1 | contig 14715 bp, 9 predicted proteins | sample MGYA00511083_ERZ794936 | MGnify/ENA primary metagenome ERZ794936 (study PRJEB30137, sample SAMN04331409) | food metagenome | isolation source: Y2 must sample point D1 replicate A | place: Australia: South Australia | collected 2014 ... | reverse complement strand
GCGACGGTACAGTCTTTTAAGTTTGAACTTCTTTCAAAACAAATATATATATATACAGTTTTATATACGATATTTCATTTAATTATTGAATTATATTTTTAGTTTCGGTAGTAGAGATCTTCTAATTCTGACACCATCTTTTCAATCAACAAAGCTAAAATGCTTAAGAAGATATTATCAGGCAACAGAACTGAGTAACTTCAATAATTCAAAGCAAACATCTAGAAGGGCGTGTGGTCTAGTGGTATGATTCTCGCTTTGGGTGCGAGAGGCCCAGGGTTCAATTCCCTGCTCGCCCCTTCTTTATTTTTTTTTTTTTGCCCATGTATTTACTTACGTGCTTTGTAAAACCCGGACAAAGCTGTTATAGTAGGCTTTTACTATGTTTTTTAGTGTTTTCCTGCGCCGAAGTGAGTTATTTTAAGGATTTAAATTCCATTTTTTTTTTTTTTTTTTTTTTTGATTATAGGCCTTGTGTTTCAGGTGTAGGTTGGTTTGTTACTCTTTTATTACCGAAATCTCAACCACTCAAACGCCTCTCTTGAAAGAAAATATTAAACTATTGAATTTATAAAAGAGACAACAGAACCGCCATACGCAGAGCATTGTTATTTTTTTTTTTTAGTAACAAGAGCAGAAAAAACTTATTGATTCTCTAGCATAGAAGCCCAACCAACGCAATCAAATGATCAAGTTGAATTTGTTAACAAAGTTTTTAGCACTTTGTGGAGTGCTCTTCCTACAGGTGGTTTCCGCAAATAGGAAAACCCTTGATCAGAATAGCATCCAGGTCTGCAGTGGTATGTATGCCAAGGAGGACTGGAACGGGAAAGTTGACCCTTTCATTTCGTTCAATTTGAAGGAGTTGAGCGGTGATTCCGATGACACCGTGTCAGTGGTTATATTTGATTTCCAAGACTACACCCATTTGGGTGCTCGTGTTCCAGGATCTCTACAGCACAAGTACATTTGCGACGACTATGCGATTGACTTGAACATGTGTAATTCTTCGCAAAAAAATGAGTTTATTGTGACAGACAAGATCTACGACCCAGAAACCGACACAAACAAAACGTCAGCTGCAGAGATATTTACCTTCCACCAAAACTATAAAGGATTCTACCACGGTGACGGCTCTTCCAATGAAGAAGAAGCCGGAGAAGCAGCTGTTCAGGACCAAATTTTCAAGTACAGTGTTCAAAAGACAGGGTACTACTGTGTTACAACATACTCTTCAAAAGCCGACTTGAAATACAAAGCCGTTGTGAATTTCAGAAACGCTTTTGGTCAGTTGCCAGCCTCTGAGGTCAATAATTTGGCTCTGTACGGGCTATTGGCAGTATTTTACGCCGTGGCCATGTCTTTGTACTGTTTTGCATTCTTCAAGCACAGAAACGAGTTACTACCTTTGCAAAAATACTTGTTGGCGTTTTTTGTTTTTTTAACGGTTGAAAACATTTTAATCTGGGGATACTATGATTTCAGAAACGAAAAGGGAAACACTGCAGGAGTGCAAGTTTATATGACATTTTTGTCTATTTTAACTGCAGGAAAAGTTTCATTCAGTTTTTTCATTTTATTGATCATCTCTTTAGGATACGGTGTGGTTGTTCCAAAATTGACACGGAAAATCATGCTGAGATGTCGGTTGTTCACCATTTTTGCATGGGGCTGGTGTATCGCATTTTTGATTCAAAATTATTTGACCCCAAGTGACTCACAAAGTATGAAAATTTTGATCACTTTCTTCCCAGCAGGGTTCTGCATGTTGGTTTTCTACTTTGTCACTTTGATGAGCTTGACCAAAACCATGAAATATCTACAAGAACAAAAACAAGTAGTCAAGTTACAAATGTACAACAAGTTGTTGAAAATCATCACCATATCCCTAATCTGCATGATTGCCGGAGCCTTTGTTACTTCTTTCTTGCTTATCGGCAAATCAACCATTGAAATGATTGAACAGAACTGGAGATACAGATTCTTTTTTGTTGATTTTTGGACCTCGTTGGTGTACTTTTGCGTTTTCGTATCTGTTACTTTTATTTGGAGACCAACTTCCACTTCTTACATGTTGGCATGCTCTCAACAATTGCCAACCGATCCTGAAAATATTGCCGATTTTGATTTGGACGACATGAACTCCATCAGTCAAAACAACAACAACAACACGGGCACAAACCGTTCAGATAATCCGTTCTCTGATGATCATCAAATACACACAGAGTTCAACTTGAGCGATGACGAAGCAGACCATAAGTGATTTGAAAAAATAATCTAGCTTGTATGGTTTGAGTTCTCAGTGGTTTGACATTATGTCCTAGTACATACGTATATACACATGCATAAATAGAAGAACTTTCCAATTTCTGCGCATCTTTACTGCTTTTCTTGGATTATAGTTTGCACCGATACGCGGAAAATGCGTTAGGTTTTCCGAAGTTTGGAAAAAGCGTCAAAAAAACTTAGATGAATCTCGGCTTGAACACTAACAGTTCATTTGAAGAATAGCAATCTCATTAATAATCATCGTTTATTGTTTGACATATGTGTTTTGAAAAGGGTGTTAGGTTAACGAAAAGCCACCAAACAAAACTCCACTCAAAGGCACAATGTTTAGAGCTTTATTAAACACTCCGAAGTATGGATTTTGCAGAAACGCCAAAACTCTACCTTTTTCATCTTCCTTCGCAACACTGAGCCGCAGGCTGATCCACATTAAAACGGTGTCTACCCCAAACGAAAACTCATTAAAGTTTATTTCAACCGACGGTGACACATTTTTGAACAACAACGCTTCTGTGGAAATTAAAAACAGCGACCAAGAACTTATCAAACATTCGTCATTAGCAAGAACAATTTTTGTGCAATGTCCTGGTGTAGAAAGCATCATGATAGGTAAAGATTTCATCACTATCAACAAGGACACCCAGCTGCACTGGAGGCAACTAACAAACGACGTCATTGATATCTTGACCAATCACTTGGCCAAAGGCAATGAGTCCGTTGACGAGGAAAAATACCACCATACGGTGAAAGAGCAAGAAGGATATGAAATCAACGTTCCGAAATTTGAGTTGAACGAAGAACAGCAGGAAGTGAGCGATATGATCGATGAGTTAATTCAAACCAGAATCAGACCCGCAGTTCAAGACGACGGTGGTGACATTCTGTACAGAGGGTTTGATCCTGAAAAGGGGATTGTGTATTTGAAGCTACAAGGTGCCTGTAAATCGTGTTCCAGCAGTGAAGACACTTTAAAAACTGGTATCGAAGGAATGTTGAAGCACTACATTGAGGAAGTCGAAGAAGTTGTTCAGATCCTGGACCCTGAAGAAGAGATTGCGTTGAGGGAGTTTGAAAAATTGGAAAGCAAGTTGTCCGAAAAGAACTAAACATTGAAGTGCTATTTGTTGTACTTTAGATGCCCTAATATATTTATTATTTATTCCTGTCAATACATTTATCATTGTTGTCCTTTATGAATTCAAGGACCACACACGCTCTAGTGAGCTACACAAAACCTATAATAATCATGTCTTTGTTGAGCGATAACATCTTGCCAACTCAAGTATACGACTTTTCGTAAGAATCAATCTTTGTTGCTAGTTTAATGTCGATGTCTGTAATGGCGTTTCCCATGTCGTGCGTGTTTAACTCGATTTTAACATTTGTGTATGTTGTCGTGATGGTAGGGTGATGTCCAGAGAGATGCGATCTCATTGCAATCTGAGTTAGAAACCCCCACGTTGCTTCAAAGTTTTTCAAGGTAAAAGTTTTTGTGAGTTTGTGGTACTCAGTTTTGTCGTTTGATATCACTAGCCATGTAGGGATTTTTGTTAAAAGTCCGGCATTGTGGGCATTGATTAAAACAGGGACGGTTTTCACAATTTTGTTGTACATTGTGGCAGTCTTTTGGCAAGTTTTTCCCAGTGAGTTCGTTTGTATGATTTAATTTCTTGATGCGTTGGTATGCTTTACTCATCAAACCTTAATTTTTTTGTTTAGATTTTGCACGCTTTGTTTTCATTTCTCCGCTCGTGCATTTGTTTTCATTTTGAACTTTTTTCACAAAACCCCGCTGCCTGGTAAGTTTTGTCAAAAAGGCATTATTTGGATGTGTCTTAACAGCCAGCAACGAACCCAGCAGCAAAAGCATTGCTTAGAGACAACAAGAAGCCACAAGCTCAAGGTTACAATACTCACTTCAAGCAAATATCAAAAGGAGAAAAAAAAAACTACCGCCATATAATCATGTCTTCCTGCTGCAATGTCCTGTGCATAATAGATAAAGATAACCTTGATACACTGGTACAAAAGACATTTACACCAAGCATGAGGCTTCCAGTACTCATACACGATGACATTATTGACGATTTCAAAAACATATATTGTGATGTGAAAAAGACATCTATTATTGAAGCAGCGGTGCCCATCGTAAGGAGTTCCTCTTACGAGTTTGTGCATTATGCGTACATAGTAAGGTCTCAACTGATATATCTAGCGATTATTGTGCCATTCATAGAAGACATTAGGTTTGGCAATGACTGCAACAGCACAAAGATAGGAAACACAAAGTCAAGTTGTGAATCAGTCCATGCGAGTTATGACATGAAGACTGTGAACGTAATGACTTCTCTAGTCTATTTGGACAATTTGCACCAGCTGATCGCCAAGTACTTCAACAACACCAATGTCACTCCGATGTTAATTGCAAACAACTATAATCTTTTGGATGCATTGCTCGATGAAAGTATAGATTTTGGGGTTCCTCAATTGACCAACTATAATGTGATGCAGGAATACATCAAGATCAAGCCGGTGCTTAATGATTTTCTTATGGAAGATGTGACAGAATTTTTCAGTGACAATGACAATGACAATGACAATGACAACGCAGAAGACCAGCTTGATGCACAGTCAAATAAGGACACTTCCAGCTTTGTAGAGAAAGAACGGAAACAGAAAAACATTGGGTGGTTGAATTCTGGGAAGGAACTGCTGTCTTTGTCCCATAAATCTCGCAAATCTAAAAACAAAAGCAAATTTCAAAGTTATTGGGGCGGGAAAGAAGGGTCTACCGAAACTTTAGGACAAGATGAGACATATATGAACAGCTTCTTGGCCAGAACTACAACCAGTGCGATAAACTGGAGACCGCACGGGATATATTATGCGAAAAATGAGTTTTTCTTAGATGTTGTTGAAAAATTACAATATTATCAAGATTTGGAAACGGGTGAAGTGAGAGAGAATTTTTTGACAGGGATCATTTTCTGTAAAAGCTATTTGAGTGGGATGCCTGAATTGAAAGTGGGGATCAGTGACAACAAATTGAAGCTAAACAATGAGGCTCTTTTGAAAAAAAATTTCAGGTTCCATCATTGTGTGCAGCTGGAAGACTTGGACGACAACTGTGAGATCAAATTTATTCCACCAGATGGGGAATTTGAATTGGCCAATTACGAGTTTAAGAGAAGAAGAAATGATATGGACCCACCTATTATCAAAATTGTCAAATATGAGATCAAGGAGAAACCGTTGAAACACGTTCGTATTTTTGTTGATTTTACAACATATTTCAGAAAACAATCTAGTACCACAAAGTTGAAGATTCAAATACCTATTTTGAATCTTTTTTCAGAGCATAAAGTGGATTTAACAAAAAATCCTAAATTCAAAACAGATTGGGGGAAACTATATTTTAATATCAGTGATGATTTTGTATTGTGGGATATTGGAGATATCAAAGGAGGATACGGTGACAAAACGTATGGATGTGTTATTCAGTTTGATCTTATCAATGAAGAAGCTTTGAAAAAAGAGCAAGAGCTGTTGAAGAACTCTATGGATCCACCTCCATTGAGACAGGGTCCCAAACTAGAAGTAATATACCAACAGTTACATGGAGAAACGGGAAAACAAAACGAGTCCAAGAAAACAGATGACGCTGGGAAAGCTCAATTGAACTCTTTGATTGAATCGCGTAAAAACAATTTGATCAAAGTAGAGTTTGAAATTCCATATTACACAAGCAGTGGTTTGAAGATTGATTTCTTGAAGATTCACGAAAAGTCACTGGCAAATTACCAATCTTTCCCCTGGATCAGGTACAAGACAACAAACGATGATGCATACTGTTTCCAAACCCCCCAGTAGGAAAAAAATGGCTTTTTTTTTTTTACTTGTTCTTCAGAGCCTTTTCATAAGAATTTGGTTTTTATATGCATTCATTTTTATATAAAAATGTCGAATACGTTGTACAAGTTTTATTCTTAAGCGGTGTTGCTACTAAACCTGTTCATGCTGACAGATAATTGTATAATCTTTATCATCGTTATAGGAATGGCACTTCACGTGCTATTACCGTTTACAGATATAATACACAATTACACGTGACACACATTTTTACACATTTTTACACATTTTTACACAGTTTCTACTTTGCGTTTACCCAAAACGATAATATTGAGAAAAAAAAGCTTTTTTAAACTATCGGCCGGGTTTCAACAGGTTACTAATTTTTAGGAAAGGTTATGGAAGGGAATTTTTTCCTTTGGGTGCTTTGGTTTAATTCATCTGTTTTTTTTTGGTGCGATTATTAATAATGATAGTGAGATTTTACTGGAAGTCTAGAATTTTCGGTTGATTACTAAGTATTCCATGCGCTTCCTTTGCTTCCCTTATGCTCAGTTTGTAGCTTGTGTGTTGGAACTTTTCGCTTCGTAACTTTTTAACCTGCTTCAACTCCTACCAACTTTAACAAATCTTTTAATTCAGTGTGAATATGTTCTAGCCAGCCTCAGCTATTGGTCATAAACAGATCATCTATTTATCTTCTGCATCTTAGTAATTACCAGTTTCGATGTCTTGACTCTTTCACTCATGCAAGACAACAGTAAAAAGCTTTTTTCCAACATTGCTTCCATCGTATATATATAAACAGGTTCCATTTCTCACCCTTATGAATATTCCTGCAATTATTGCCACGCTTTTGCTTTTACTTCTAATCAAAGTTAGTTCTTCTGATAAGAAAAGCTCTGGAAACCCAAGTTCCTTTAATACAAGCTCGAACACAAACTCAAAAACAAATACATCAAATAACAAAATGGTTACTCAAATTACTAGTGTTGAACAATTCGACCAAGCCATCAAAGCTGATAAATTGGTTGTTGTTGACTTCTACTCTTTGACCTGTGGTCCATGTAAAATGATTGCTCCAATTGTTGAAAAATTCGCCGCTCAATACACTGAAGCTGATTTCTACAAAGTCGATTGTGACGACTTGGGTGCTGCTGCTCAATCCAACAACATTTCTGCTTTGCCAACTTTTGTTTTTTTCAAAGGTGGTAAGGAAATCACCAGAGTCATTGGTGCCAACCCATCCGGTGTCAAATCCACCATTGCTGCCAACTTGTAAGATGTTGGTATGATATCTGTTACACGTTTAGTGAACAAATTATAGGGTCAACTCTTTTCGATATTCTCCTGAAGATTTTGAAAAAAAAAAAAAATTAATTAAAAATTACCACAATATCACGTATATAGAAATATTATCTAAATAATAGTTTTAAAATTATTAACACGTTTACAATAACTTACTCTGAAAACTGAGTCTACATCTTACAAGTAAATTTGGTCAATCTCATTTGAGGTTTTGTTTTTCGTTTCTGGAACTGCAAAATAGTAGAAAATGACGGAAACCAATGTGAATCCGAAAAACAAATACCCATAACTGAATCCGTATCTTGCGCTCATGGATGGTGCTATCAATGCAATCAAATACGCACACGTCCAATTGGTGATACTACACACCGCTAACGAAGTGTTCTTAACACTCTGCGGGAAAAGGTCATTGACCACTGCAAAACTCACTGGTCCCACACTCGAAGCGAAAAACACAATGAAAACACAAGTGACAATAACAATGGACACTGTTTTTGCAGAGCTTTGGACAAAAGTGCCAATTGTTGCATAGGTGAACATCGCAAGGCAACAACCAAGGGATCCAGCAACAAGGAGAGCTCTATGGGAGAATTTCTTTGGTATCAGCATTGCAGCGCCGGAAGCCAAAAAGTTGAGTAGAGTTAATAGTGCACTGATCAAGTATGGATTGGATAAGGGGAAGATCATGGTGCTGTAATAAAAAAAATAGTTTATTCCACAACATTGCTGGAAAATCATGATAAGACATCCAATTAGCAACCTCACGCCTAATTTTGGTTTGCCTGTAATAAAATCGTGCCATTGTGGCATGCGGAAAGTAACGTTGCTTTTTGATTTCTCATGCAGACTACGCATAATGAAACCGGTGTCTTTACGTGGAGTAAGAAGTCCCTGTATGAACTGGGTTGGGGATTCAGGGGCCATTAGGCAGAGCGCCAAAAGCAATGCATTTGAGTAGAGCAAACCAAGCACAATAGGAACTTTCCACTGCATTGCTCCTTCAATGAAATAAATACAGTATGCGTTGCAACAACTCCCCAAAAGAATCCCAAACGTGCACATCACATGATAAAACAAAGCTACAAAACTTTTTGCATGCACAGAAGAGATCTCAATCATGAGAATAGGAGCCATGACAGAGTTGCACCCGACACTCAGTCCCACAATGACTCTTGCAACCATGAACTGGATCCATCTAAAACTGCTTGCAACACCTATGTCCACAAACTCAAGAAGGATCCCAACCAAGTATATAGCGAGTCCAATAGCAATGCATTTTTCAAAATTGCATGGCGTGCTCAAGATGCTTAGAAACAGCCCTCCAATGCAGCACCCGATGTAAAAGCCACTGATCATCATCCCAATGTTGATCGGAGCCAACCGAGTAAAATCTTGTCGAAAGGACGGCATACTCATGATGCCACCAACAGTTCCAATTTCCCAACCGTATATTAGTCCACAAACAGACAAGGCAAAGGATTTTTTGCCCAAATGGTAGCAGAATTTGCGGTCGGTTTTTGTGGTGGCTGTGGAAAGCACAGAGCTGTTGCCGCTAAAATTTCCGTGTTTCTCGTTTTCGTTTGGCACTGGAGTTTGAATAGGTAAAAAGGAATAAGACGACGTTAGTGTTTCAAGTGAAAAGAAATTTGGTTTGTTTAACATTGCCTCATCAGGCGCCACCTTTTGAATGTGTCTTTTTTCAAAGTTTTTGATTTTTGTGGTGGATCTCGAATTAAGCCTTGTGGAAGCTTTAGCTAAAGTCATGTTTAGAGATGCTTTTGCTTTGTATTTTCCGCTGATATGTGTTAAAACGACACTTTCAAAGAAACATTCCTATGGTATACCTCCACTCAACTTTAATTCTGAACTTTTTAATTAATAACGGGTTTTGTGTACAGAGAATGCCTTGAGCGCGGCAAGAAAAAAAACTTTCAGTCACATGCCAGGTTTTTTTACGTTTTGAATTTGAAGATAATTGGAGATTCCGGGATTTCAGTCGGTAGTAATGTAGCAAGCTTTATTCATTGCAAACATTCCACTGATAGTAACCAATCAGGAACCACAGGGAAAACCCCCCCAGAACACCATGAGCTCTAAACTAATACTCTCCAGACCCTTTTTGACATCATCGGACATACAAAACTGCCAAAGAAACACGATATCTGATCGGAAAGTGTATAATGCAAAGAAAGTGCTGATATTCCGTTTTTTGCAGGAGATTGTCATAAATTTCAAGTTCCCAAGAAAGACATTAGAAGTGACGATGTATTTGTACCAGAGATATTATCTTTTCCATTCATTTGAAGCTGGGGAAATATTTGATGTTGCTACAGCGACATTATATTTGGGTTGCAAACAGGTGGAAACAATGAAAAAAATGAACGAAATCATTCCCTTTTGCAATGGTTTGAAGCAGGACTTTTTAAGTTCCAAGATCAACTATGACTTGGAAGTGTACAAAAAAAAGTTGTGCAAATACGAGTTTGAGTTACTAAACAGCTTAGCGTTTGACTCGCGGATCTTTGATTTGAATTTGAGCATAGACGGGCTACTTCTCAAATTTTGCAAACACAGTGAGCTCAGCGATAGGGACAGCTACATGGCGTGGATTGTCGGACTGGAAGTTTTGAAATTGGAGGTTTTGTTAAGTTTTCCGTGTCACGCGGTTGCAATGTGTTGTTTGCAAATCACAAAAGAGCTTGTGGAGCAGCAACAGGAAGACGCCACTAATTCGGTGTTGAACATTGCCAAATACAATTCTTTATTTCAAAGTTTGCAATTGGATAAGTGTAATTACTCACAGTGCTTATCAAACATCATCAATTTTTATTTGAAAATGTATGACGATTGCGAACTATCAAACATTTTCAGCAACGTTTGCACTTTGGACAACTTCAAGACTTTGCAGCTAAAACTTTGCAAAGAGTTTCCATCACGAGCGGAGGAAAACAGTGGGGCAAACACTGAAAAACCACAAATAACGAATGATGACGAGTTATTTGAAACAAGGTATGTTGTCAATCGCCGCTATTACGATACGGAGGAGCATTTAATACTGAAAAAGAAACAGAAATTTTAATTGGAACGTGAATATTATTAAATTCAATGTATGTTTGTATATACACGAAGGCATAAAGAGTCTTATTTGTACAATTTTTTTATCAAGTTCAACTTTTCTCTCTTCATGGTCTGTAAATGGTTATTACTCAAATTGGATTGCTCAACCAAGAACTTGTTTTCTGACTCAATGAAATTTCGAACAGGATCAATAACTTTTCTATTTACAACTTTCGTCCATAATCTCTTGACGCCCATTGATACTCTGAAAACACCCAACATCACCCCAAACAAAACAATAGGCAACATGGTTTGTAAAGTGTATAGATTGGTCAACACAGACAGTGTTCCTATCAACACCATTGGCAATTGCAATTTCCAAAAATTCGAGTAGACCAGACTGTTTATTTGGTGATGCAAGTCTTTGACTACTGATTGGACATCAATTATTTGAAATTCTTGCACAGTTGTTTTTTGTGGAATGGAAAGCTGACCTTTGATGTAGTTCAAATTATCTATAATCGGCTTGATCGTGTTGAGTTTGCGCAAGAGAGTCAATTCCAACTTGGATTCCGAGTACAGATAAATTTCTTTCAAAGTGCACGGTTTGATGGCCATGATTTCTGCTTGCAAATGGCGGTGAGAATCAGTATACCACTGGTTGATTTTATCCAAGTAAATGGAGTTGTCGCTATTGCTAGGTTGCTGCAAAGACGTGTTGGATTTTAAAAAACTGTTTAAATCTTTGTCCTTTAAGATGATTTCATCCAAAACAGACCGTTCAACCGGTTTGACCACGAATTCTGAATAATTGGCAAAATTTTTAGCTAGTTCTTTTTCTAATACAGTGAATCCACAATCATCCCATTCCTTCAAATACTTATTCACAGATGTTTTATCCTTGTAGAAAACCTGTAAAAATTGAAGCATCTCTGCAGAATCTATGCTAAACGTATCTGTTTGATTGCCATTTTTTAATGCCCTTTTTCCTTCTTTAACATTGATATGAGGATACTTTATTTCATGGAAATTTGGATCTGTATTCAAATAAAACAACACTTGGTCAATTTTCTGCATAACCCCATAATGTCTACTTTTGTATTCTACAATCTCAATATTGTCTTGTAGCAATTTTTTACACGGTACTCCATATGTCATTGTTGAAACACCATTTGCATTCTTCACTGTGTTGATTTCCAAAAAGGGACTGTATTTCAACACATTTACCACAATTTCCTCGGCTTGCCCATTTCTCATCTCATCAATATCCTGCATTTGGTGTTGCTGTTCTTTGTGCAATTTGTATCTGTTATTGAATATTCCGACCCATTCTTGATCCGAATGGTATGGATCCATGAGCAAACATTGTATGGTATAAGATGGTTTTTCGGAACTAGACAGCACACCTATTCTCTTTTTGTTACTGGAAACAGGTGTACCAGAGGCACTATTTGAGAGATATGAAAGCAATGTATTTAGTTTGGGAGGATTTTGCTCTAGTTTAATTAGTTGCGACAACTTCAACCATTGATTGCTTTTGATTTCTCTCAGATGGTCCAGTGAGTTCGGAGTGGCAGAGCCCGTGGTTGTAGAATAGGGTGTAGTTTCCTTAAATTTCCACTGCTTGGTAGTCCATCTCTGTCTATTTGAAATAAACTGTCCAACCCCCCAGCACCCTTTACTATTTTTCAAAGGCTTCAACATTGTTTCCTGTTTCCCTTTTGATGGTAATGCGAAATGTGTTTTTTTCCAAAAAATATGGTAATTTATGCTTGGGCCTCGTTTTCTTTATTTCACTACTGGCTTCTAAAGACCAGTAATATTTCCTTCACCAAATATCATCACAATGTAGAATCACTCACAATGATTACTGAACAGACAATGAAGTGATAGTTAAGATAAAAAATCGGCCAACTACATCACGGGTACCAATAGTACACGTGATAAATTCATTTGTTCAACTGGCTTTTGTGCAATTGAGATGATTTCTGAGAAGAAGAAGAAGAAGAAGAAGAAGAAGAAGAAGAAGAAGCAGGAGTAGAAGAAGAAGAAGAAGCAGGAGTAGAAGTAAAAGTAGAGGTAGAAAGCACTAGGTTTTTTCTTTATGTTGTTGAGTATAAGCTGAGCTAGTTTTTGCAACACAGCACTTGAGATCTTGTCCATGAGACACTCTTTCCAGAAAACTTCAGATTATATAATGTAAGGTACACTACCAAGCAACAAGGTTGAATTTCATATAGCAAACGGTTTTAATCAGTGTCCCATTTATTTGTGATCCATTATGAGTAAATTCGTGTGTTGTTTATCCTTGCATTATAGATACCTGTGACACTTCATCTTAAAGATAATACAAATAATAAATATTATGTAGATACGATTCATATAGGTTGAGTTTCCACAAGAAGTAGCACAAAAATGACAGGGTAACTCAATATCAAACCTAAATGAGTGCAATTCACGGGATACAATGAAAATTGTTGTTGAGGGCTTTTTAGTAAGCAGTCTGTCAATTCATGCGCAGAAAACCCACCTGGTAGTAATTAAAAATAATAACAACATTTTTGAAATTTTTCACATGTGGCATCACTGGAATTTTATAAAGATGTATAGTTTTTTTAGGTAAATAGGTGCGTATTTAGTTGATTGATTGACTGATTGTTTGATTAAGGTGAGGTAGGTAAATGGATTGTTTATTGGGACTATGGGAGATTAGAATAGATTAGAATAGAATAGAATAGACGAAAGCGAAAGTAACAAGAAACACGAGTTTGAAAATCAAAATCAAACTATTCAAAGGTTGTTTGGGAAATTTAGCGAACCGAGCTGATAAGTAATCTTAAGCTCACTGAATAGAGATATAGAGAAGAACACGAGAGAAAGGAAGAGAAAATCAAGGCAAAGTTCATAAGCTAGTATAGTTATGGTGAACCTGAAGGAAGAAGATCAAGAAAATATAAAAGAAAAAAAAAACGGGGTCTTTATAGTTGATACTATAAGTATTAAGAAAGAGCCTACTCCAACGGATGAAGCACATGATTTTGGCAAGAGTAAAACAACAGGCAACGTAGTTGGAAATTTGAAAAATGAAACTAAGACCCCGGAGAAAATGACTCAGGAGAAAAGTATACACGAGAAAGGCATACAGGAGAAAGTCCCCCAAGCCAAGACAAACAGTAGTGGGAATTCGAGTGATGCCGATGAGTTTGTGGACAGTTATTCTACGAATCTGATAACGAAAAAGGACATTCCGCAAGACGTGGCCATAGCGATTCAGGCATTAGGTGATTTGAAGAAAAGTACCAAGATCATTAATAACATAAAGAAGAATGCCAATTTTGTATTGGAAAATTCCAAGATTCATTTGAATAAAAACATTCAGGATATACACACTTTTAAAAACATTACAAATAAAGTTGTTAAAAAGAAATTTGCTAGTAGGAGAAAAAGCACAAAGAAAGGACAATGGAGTTTGGATAATGGAAAAAGCGGCAAAGATGAAGAAGGAAAAGAAAGTTATGATGACAATGATGAGGACGATGCTGCCAACAATGAGGAAGACCATACAGAGGAATACTATAGCGGGGAGGAAGACACCATGGAAGATACCCAAGAGGACACCTTGGAAGACACCCGGGAGGACCAGCGACTGGATGGACTTACAAAGGATTGCAGCATTCCAAAGCTAAGGAAAAAATCCAAGAGAAGAAGAATTTCGCAAGCGATCAAGTCGCATAAATTGAACCTTTCTATCGAGTCCAAGAAAAAATTGTTTACCTGTTTGCATTTATTGAAACTGGCAAATAAACAGTTGTCTAACAAAGTGACTGGGTTGCAGATATTGGTGCAGCATGAGGAAAGAAACATGAGCGAAAAAAAGATCGGCAATAAAAACATGAGTGAAGCTGATGTTTCTGGAGCCAGTGGGAATGCACTAATTGGTGGAACAAATATACATTCTGCAAATAGTTCCTCCGCAATGATTCCAAACTCCATGTACACCCCCTCTTCATCTGCCAAGAACGAAATCGTAGGAACCGTGAAGAAAGTGTACACTTTGATATCCAAATACACTGGGAATTCCCTTCCAGAGCCAGCCAGAAGCAAAGTGCGCGAAAGCCTTTTGAAATTACCTACAAAGTTGCAAACTTATATGTCTAATGATATTGAAGATGATGACGAAGACGACGACAAAGTGGATGATAGTGCTAAAGA
>ERZ794936.654-NODE-654-length-14739-cov-33.671479_pt1 | contig 14739 bp, 6 predicted proteins | sample MGYA00511083_ERZ794936 | MGnify/ENA primary metagenome ERZ794936 (study PRJEB30137, sample SAMN04331409) | food metagenome | isolation source: Y2 must sample point D1 replicate A | place: Australia: South Australia | collected 2014 ... | reverse complement strand
AAAAAAAAAAAATTTGAAAATAGGGGATGAACGGAAAATATTTTATGTTAATCACGTAATTTTGACAGAAAAGGCACGTTTGCAAAGTATATAGCTCTAATATTTAACTAGATATAAATTTGGTTCCTTGGCCCAGTTGGTTAAGGCATCGTGCTAATAACGCGGGGATCAGCAGTTCGATCCTGCTAGGAACCATTTTTTTTTTTGGTATTGGTATTATCAAACACAAAATTGTGTCTGTTGTAAATCAAATCGATATTCTCAAGACCAAGCATAGCAGTGGGATTTCCACTATCTTATATCTGTGTTTTTTTTGTTACATATAAGCATCTACAAAGTTGTAACAGATTTTTTCAAAGCCAAAGAATTTTTAGACAGATTTTTTGTCGTTTGTGGAAGCTGGATTTGCTGGGGGCGAAGTGTGACCACCAACAGTTTCGTCTTTTCTAGACTCGACACTTTTCCTTAGTTTTTTTTTATCCAAATTAATTCCCTTTTCAAATGGGTTAGGAACAAAAAAGTACAATGCAACTGATACCACCAATGAGGTCAGGATTTTTGCCAAGATGTCCTCATTCTCTATCAAAAAATCAATGTTAAAAGCAGTAGGATAAATTTTGGCTCTTTCAATGATGCTGTGTTGCAACGGCACATAAGGTTTAAACTGTGGTTTTGGTATTTTTTTTGGTCTTTGATTTCTTTCGTATTCTTTGGACCGGCTTTTTACATTGAAAACACTGGGAAATATCCCACTGGTGTTGCCCTGTTGAACATTTGCATTTTCCGAAACACCATCTTGATATCCAGTTCCAGGCGAGGTTGTAAGCACCATTGAAAACTCAGGAGTAGGCAAGTGCCCAAGCACGTAGCCTAGAAATGTGTCGTATTCTTTCAATGCCTTAGTGCGCGCTCTTTTTTCTGACATGCTTGTTCCGTGAGCCGGTATTTCTGCAAACTCAATTTTGATGATTCTTGGAGCAGTGTCATAATACGGAACAAAAGAGTCCGTGTTGTTTCCCTCCACAAAAAGCACGTTTTTATATGGAACGCTGCAACTCAAACGCGTTGTTCTGATAGCATGTTCGAATATTTTGGTTGAATTTTCTCCATGATAGTCGATTTTTTCGAATTTTGCTATACTGGAACTCAACTCAAGATATTTTTGTAATTGTGGGAAAGATCTTTCGTTCTCTATAAAATCGGATCTGGTGACTCCTGGTAGATCAACAAAAAGGTAAGAGTATGACTGACACATTTTCACCATGGAAAAGCTTTCACTCATGAATTTTTCAACGCTTATTGGTTTTAAAATATCTCGTCCTTGGTTCAACAATTGAAGACCGGGGGAAAGTTTGTATGAGCTGATTAAACCAACTTCATGTGCAGTGTATAGTTGTGCAAACGTTGCAATGAGTAAACAAAAGCTGAGCAGTACGCGCATTATTAGTTGGTGTTTTGTTTGGGTATTTTGGTTGAGCCTGACTGGATTCTGCCAATATATATTTTTTTTATTTGCTTGATCAGATTCTGATCATGCTCATCTGTTCAACTGGAACAAGTAGAGGAAGAAAAAAACAAAAAAAAAAAACACTTACATTCGCGTTAAATGGGAAAAAAAAAAAAAAAATTTGTTTCCAAAAATAAAGTACCCCATACAAAATATATCCGATCTATTTACAAGATTTTGCATTCCGACATGACTGAAAATTTAGCAATACTTATCAGTTCAAATGACTTAAACACATTTATAAGGTGTCACTGCCGCTTGGAGCAAACAACGCGTTTTTCAAGTTGTCCATAGCTGACTCAGCTTTCTCCAAACAAGTTGATGTGCTTGAATCGTTGTCCTCTTCGTAATCCATCTCTATCACTTCTTTGTCATCTAACCCAGTAGACTCAACAAGGTTCACGTTTTGTGAATTGGTGTCATCAACATCAATTTTACCGGCCTTCAACACACGCTCTACTCTTCTCTTGCATTTTTCAACGTATTCCGGTGTAACATGTGAAGGGAGCTCCCATTTTTTGACATCCGCAAGTACAACCACAAACGGGTTTGTCAGTCTGTAGTTTTTTTCTAGAAAAGTGCTGTATAGTTTGGATGCTCTGGAACGCATTCTTAAATTCCAATATCTCATAATGGCCTTTTGCATAAGCTTCCCAGAAAATTCAATGTTTGTTGAGTGCATGATATTGGTCATTTTGTGAAACCATCCATCATACTTTAGAGGTGTTCCACGGCAGAGATGAAGAAATATGAAAAAAGACGATTGGCAATGAGAAGAAGGCAACAATGTAAGTTGCTCTTTCGACACTCTTTTCATGAAAGTCCCTATCAAGCTTAAAGCTAAATCACTATTTTTCATTTTCAAAATAGCATGTTTCACAAACAAATTCAGCACAGATTCATCAACCATAAATTTTGGATGTTGCTGTACATAATAAACATATTTCTGAAACGATTCTCTTAATTTCTTTTCTGTTGAGATCCTCGGTAAAACAACAGTATTGTACCATCCGTGAAACACTACGTGGTCTATATAACTGCACTCAAAAAATTGGTTTTTTTTAGCATTTTTCTTAAACGTTTCTCTATCAGAAGGGTTCGATTTGAACTTGCTGGTTTTCAAAATTAGTAAAATGTTACAGAGCTCCAAGATTTTAGGATCCAACTTTTCGTAAAACTTGAACAAAACTTTTGAGTCGTTGAAGTATGCCATCAACATTGTGTTAAACTTGGAAAATATTGTCTTTTTGAAATCGTCTGAAAAATCGTTTTGCCCCTTAATGTCCTTGCTCAAAACATGGAAGCATATATCTCTGGCAAATTTCAAAGTTGAAGTTGTCAAAGCTTGAGACCTTGCAAAGGAGTTCAAAACAGTCAAACATAATGTTTTCAACTTTTTTTCGTACAAATCTTTTGGCAGATTGTTCTGCATTTTGTGCAAAGTGTTGTTAATAATGTCACTTGCGGCTTCTACAACTTGAGGATTCTGCGAGTTTTGCAGCATAAACTTTAATGACAAGATGCAAAGTTCAAATTGCATGTTATTGTTCTTCAACTCCGTGTAATGTCCTGCCAAAGCAGAAAAAGTCACCTTTTCGTTGAAAAGAATGATATATGATTTGATCAAATTATTGTTAATTGTCCGAGTTTTTTGTTTCATCATCCATTCTACTAAGAACTTGATCTGTTCTGCAGTGTGTAACTTCAAAAATTTTCTTTGATAAATATCCGGCAGCATCTTTTGTTCTTTGTCAGCAAAACATTCAAACGTTACCAATCGCTGGTCGTCCACAGACCCGTATTGCAACATTTTGTCCTTTATGATTTTTAAAGATTGGTTTCGATCATCAAGCGGAAAATCATTTTCTATTAGAGATTTGTAAAAAATCGAGTACTCCTGAGGCGAAAGAGTGTCTAACATATATTGTGAAAGCTCAGCAATTTGGAAAGTAGCCAAATTGTTTTGATACATTTTGCAAAGCCGCATTACTTGGTATATCAGATGGTGTTTGACCTTGTTATCGTTAATTTCTGTGGAATTTATAATTTTTGCAAATTGATCTTCAGGCTCCAATGCCAAAAAGTCGTAAAGCAGGCCCTTTTTTTGGTAGAGCAAGTTGTTGGATAACGCTGTGTCATACACGTCTTTTCCAATCTTTTTTAGCAGGTCTTGAACATGCAACTTGTCATGTTGAGAAAACAAGTATGATTTGTACCGTAGAAATTCTGAAACGTTCAGACTTTTTTGAAACTCATTGAAAAGTTTACCTATTTTTACCCTAATAGCATAAACGTCAAGCGTCGTATTCAAAGTAATTAATCCATATTTCTTGATAAGCGCTTCATCTTCTTTAGATGCGAACCGCTGACTCGGAGTATGAGCTGCATTCAAGTGATTCTTTTCGTTTAAAGTGCAAACATTCCTGCACTGATTTCTTGACAAAATGGGGTAATTGCTTGTTGCACACTTGTTTGGAACAACAATAATGGACAAACAGGTACGGTTATTCCCTTTGAACTTTGCTCTTCGTACAAACAGCATGGCACTATCTTTAGATTGGTATTTTATTTTATTCCAAACACAATTCCCTAGTGTGTTGAAAAATCTAGTAAAATTGACACGCCAAAGTATGCCTATCGTAATGCTTTAAACCACAACCTGTAACGTGCTTGTTTGGTTGTTCGTTTGTTTGTTTGGCCTTTTTGACGTTGCGTTTTGAAACAATCTGATCAATGACATCTGTGAAGCTTTCTCTCATTTTAGTTTTGCTCAAATTTTGAAGATACATTCATCAAGTAAAGTATACGTCGGGCAATAAAGTTTACTATCGCACTTGTAAGATCCTGTTTTTGTCCGTTTCTGTGCGAAGGAATGCGTAACAAGAACAAAAAAAAAAAACAAAAAAAAAACAAAAAACCACTAGCCCAAATCGCATGCTAGGCTCGCGATTTAAAACCTTTTTGCAGATCACAAACTTGTGTCCATGACTAATACCAAACAAAGGCTATTGCAATCATAGCAAGATTTGTCATTCGAGCCTCAATAGCGTTGAATAATCTTCAAGCTATATTCAAAACTCCATCCAATTGCTCTAGGAACCAACACTGTTCTGATAAACGTCAAGAGCTTGGAAAAAAACACAAATTTAGGCACATCTATCGGCATCTCTAGCCAACCAAAAAAAAGAAAAAAGAAAATAACCACTTAAAGTGCAAATTTTAGCAAGAAAACACACCTAAAAACAGCTTTTTTCACACATTATGCCGAACGCATTCAATAATGGGGGAAGCGGTACGCCCTTTGGCTCTGTGCACAACGTAGATCCTGCTTTGTACAAAACTCGAAGCGCTAATCCGTCTTCTAACAACACGCCTCTAGACAATAGCAGCAATCATCATTCATCAGGTTCAACACTAAATTTGGCGAGAATACACACAAGTTTAGCAAGAAATGCTTCAAACGCATCTGTTCAAACGGCTGGCAGCTCACAGACACCGGTGCTTTCGAGCACAACAAGCGCTTCACATTTACACTCAAACTCGGCTCTTTCCATGAACAGGAAAAGATCAAACTCAAACACCTTGTTGCTGCAACAGTCTGCGTCCCATTCGAAGTTGCATTTGCCGATACAAACGCCAGCTCAAAATGTGACCAAAGTTTTCAAACGTACTGAGGTTATTGGAAGAGGGAAGTTTGGGGTTGTGTACAAAGGGTACAATATAAAGACTAAACAGGTGTTTGCTATCAAAGTTTTAAATTTGGACACCCCAGAGGACGAAGTGGAGGATGTACAAAAGGAAATCCAGTTTTTGTCAAGCTTGAAACAAATTCCAAATGTCACTAGATATTACGGATCCTATTTGAATGATACAAAATTGTGGGTCATCATGGAACTGTGTTCCGGGGGGTCGTTAAGAACTTTACTAAAACCAGGAGTCATTGAGGAAAAATATATGGGTGTAATTCTGAGAGAGCTTTTGATTGCTTTGTCTTATATTCATTCGGACAAAGTGATACACAGAGACATTAAGGCGGCAAATGTTTTGATTACAAGTGAAGGTCATGTAAAGCTTTGTGATTTTGGTGTAGCCGCAAAATTGACCCAAACAAGGCTTAAAAGGCAAACCATGGCCGGTACTCCGTATTGGATGGCACCTGAAGTGATCTCAGAAGGTGTTTCTTACGACACAAAAGCTGATATATGGTCTTTGGGGATCACGGCTTTTGAAATTGCCACGGGAAACCCTCCATACTGCGAACTAGATGCACTCAAAGTAATGCAGCTGATTTCAAAATCGCAACCACCTAGGTTGGAAGGGCGCCAATTCTCTGCATCTCTGAAAGAGTTCATTGCGCTTTGTTTAGACGAGGACCCGGTAGAAAGACTCAACGCAGACGATCTTTTGAAAACAAAGTTTATTCAAAACTATAAAAATATCAAAGTCGTCATTTTGAAAGATTTGCTGACACGGTATCAACACTATAAAGAGAAAAATAAAGCTCAAATAAGGGAATCTTTAATGATTGATGACATCCCAAGTATCAAAAAGGAAAATGCAGCACCATTGATCAGCTCTTCAAATACGGTTGATGTTCCTGCTACTCCTCTTCCTCTGCAACCTGGTGAAAAAAAGATGTACATGGAACCGTTGAAAAAAATCGATTCCAACACGAACAAAGATACTGGTGAAGATTTTAAATGGGACTTTGACTCTTTGAGTTCAAGAGATTATGTTATGCCAGAGGAAACTGAGACAAATATGCCGCTGGGTATGCATGCTGACGAAGAGCATGATTGGGACGAAGAAAATGTTGATGATCGAAACTTTAACTTCCAACACCCTGGAACGATTCACAAGGATTTTACTTATTTCAACACAGCCACACAGGGTAGACAATACACCAATAACACTTTGAACAAATCAACCATAATACCTACAATGTCACATACAAACAATACCAAAACCATGCTTTTCAACACGCCAGATCATGCTTCGATGCATGGAGCGCACATGCATCCCACAAACTCGAGCACCTCGAATCACAATATCTATAACAATACATTCACACAATCTAACAGAGCAGGTGCTTACAACACTAATCTTAACATCAACACCCGTCAGCCGTCCCAGCATATGGTGTCTACAAATAATCACAACAGTCATGCTGTCACAACTGGTAGCGCATATACGAGGAAATTTACAGCAAACAACTACGCAGAGCAACCCCCAAAAGCACCTAAGCACTTGATGATGTTGTTTGATCAAGAATTCAATGACCATTTTGGTTCTGTTGATGCAGGCGTAACTCCAACAACCATCAAAATGAATGAAAATTTTGCGAGCGATCTACACAATAGGTACGATACAAATGATCATTTTGGAGATTATAAAAGGTCTGATAGTTTGGGCTTCCACTCGAATTCTACACTGATGCATCCAGCTCAAAAGGCAAAGAGGCCTGATATTTTTTCTGCTGCCCAACACAATCAAAGCGTTCCTGTTTTGCCATCACTAAACACGAACTTGGATATGGGATCCTCTTCGTTACGGCCATATGATTCTTCTTCGGGTTTGGCCAGCGCACCGTTATCACATAGTCATTTGAACAAGGAAAATCACATTGTTGAGATTGAAATTCCGGACGAGTTGCCTGTTGCAAGAACACCTTCAATGGCTGCCATTCCGATGCAAATCAAGCCAAGATCGAGATCCTCTACGTTTTCGTCTAACGCAAACACAGCGCATGGTAATGCGCATATTCAAAGAAGACCAACCTACTCTGGTGCGATGCACAGTGCAGCTGGTATAGCAAGAAAGATGTCTCCTTCCAAACCAGAACTGATGGTAAACACATCTACCACTTCTGTACCGGCGCCAACAAATCCTGTATCGTTATTGGAAAACGACGGAAAAAGACCAGGAAATGGCAGTCCCTTGAGCAGGGAGTCCAACAGGGCTATGAGCAAACAGCATGTTGTTCACATCTCGGACACCAGTGACGGTCCGAACGTTATAATGGAAAAGAGTGCAGTAGGGAGTAATGTTGGTTTTACTCCTTCCCCTAAAAGAAACAGAAATGTGAGTATTATAAATGGTCAAATTAACGGAGTCCATGTTGAGTCTCAACTTTCGGTGTCTCCATCTAAACAGACCGATGGAGTCATATCTTTATCTTACTCGACAAATGATGGTAATGAGATGGACAAGTATAACCATACAACGTCGCGCATTGTTACGAGTCCGTTGAGCGACATGGACGGACACGGCCTTATTGCTGCTGATGGAACCAAGTTTCCGCTTGCGAACAAAGAAACTGATTCTAATTTGCACAACATGAACACGAGACTTGCAAACAATTTTAAAAGAAACAATCCAAATTTAAAGTTGCAAATGCCTTCACCTACCGTTGCAAATGATGCAGTTTTTTTGGGAAACTCAGATACTGTTTCTTCTGCAACTGCTAACGTGTACAATTCTGCTGCTGCTGCTGCTGCTACTGCTGTTGCTGGTGATTCGGGAAACAATGGCAGCGGTGCCGCTGGGGGAACGATCAATCAATTTGGTTTCAACACCAATAGCACAAACAACTTGCCAATAGCGATGACGCCACTAAGTGAAAAGCCAATGATTTTCAATCCAATTACTGGTGTTGGTTCGGCTGCTACAAAGGGTGGCTCTGGTGGAATGAAAAACAATCAAATGGATGGAAATTTCAATTCTATGGAAGACATTTCCAAGCTAAATAAAATCGACACACAGGAAAATTCTCAAAATCCGGTATCTGATCCTTCGAGTAACAGAGCTAGTAATTTGAGCACACCACGCGATATCACTATGAACCATGGTTCTCGAAATTTGGGCTTGAATTTTCCTCATGGTAGTAGAAACGCTGGTACCAATAATGAAATCAGAGATATTGATTATACCAGTGCAACCACTGCTTCTGTCCCTGCTCCTGCTGGTTTTGTCAATAATAATGGAAACATTGGAAGCGCAGTGGCTTCCCCACAAGCTGCTTTTAACAATATATCCAATTTACACAGAAGTGCATCACTACTACATGCATCCACAACTGATCAAAATTCAGGCTCTATTAGATTGGAGCATAGGGCAAATGTTACAAAACCTTCAGCATTGTCTTTTGGTAATGAACAAATCACTGAAAAAGACACGGTGGAAGGCAGTGGTGTTGTTTCGGGTATGGTTAGCGACAAGGACGTGACAAGACATAAAGCAAAATCAACTGCTTTTCCAACAGCTCTTGAAGCGGAACACGAAGAGAACGATACATTGATGGAGCGTTTGATAGAAATCGCTCCGCTTGATGAAAATGATTTTTTGTCATTACGCAGTATGCTTCTTGAGTATCCCGCTATTAAAAGCGAAATCCTTGATGATGATGATGATGGAGAGCTTTTGAATCGATCAGAACAGACCCACAAGAGTAACTTGGATTTGATCATGGAAGAAGAAAGAGACCATTATTACTATTACTCCTATGAACAAGAGCAAAAAGACATGATCTTAACCGAGTTAAACGATGCTATCAATCAATTTGAAAATTCGTTAAACGTATTGGACAATGAATTCAAAGTTATGATGTCGCTAAAAACGCAGTTTGGAGAGGACCAAGACCTTTTGATCTACTTGGAGGAAGACGAGAAAAATGGCAATTGCGAGAACGAACAGCACAGCTACAGAAGCCATTTTCGCGATGACAAAGGTGCTGCTCTTAAAAATAGTGTCAGTGGCATTGAAAAAAATACGTTTAAAAAAGACAGCCAGGTAAACCCTACACCAAACAGTGCCATGTTTCCATCCTCGGAAAACTCTCCTTCAGAGCAACCGATCAGCATTGCTAGTGACTCGAGCAGCAAACTGCACCATTAGTGGGTTTGATGCTGGCTGGATGATTGAATGTTTCTCTTCTTCCAACTTTTCTTTTTCATTGAAAAAACCCACAAATAATCAGCCAAATCTAACAATTCACTGAGTTATTGAACAATCTTTTAATCGATTGGCCACACCTTTGAATTTTATTTTATTTTATTTTTTTTCTTTTTCAAATAGAGTGCCTTTATTCTGTTAATTATTTCCACACGCGACCATTTATTACCATGTGTTGATCTAAAAATAAACACAGCATTTTTTTTTGGTTTTCTTTTTTTTTTTTTTTTAATAAAAACATAACCACTGGGACTGTAATTTAACGCAGAAAATGTGATGAACCATTTAATGCCGTATATTAAGCGCATTGACAACGAGTTTCAAACAAAAAAAAACAAAGCAAAGCCCGCGAAGTTCAAAGCGAAATCGAGAAGGAACGAACAGAAAATAAGCAAGAGAAAACTTGATAAAATTGATGTTAGACGAGAAGTCACAACGAGCAGACACACGTACGCTGATGAGTAACTAACGCAGACACACAAGTTTTTTATGCTATATTGTTCTGTGCATCATCGAGAAAGAGCTTGGAAAGAATGAAGGAAAGTTTCAAAAATGTTCTCAAGTTTCATTCATAGCAAGTACTGTACTAAATTCTTCCGATGACAAGCAAGAGTATAATGAAAAGTTACGGACGTACTACTTTCAGGGTCGATGGTGAAACATTAATAAACTTTATATGTAATTGGATTTAAGTTTGGTATTATCCGGGTGCTGGTAATAGTAGGTAATGATTTGAGTAGAGTTGTTTTCGTGGTTCTTGGAAAACAAGGATATATTGAAGGCTTAAATAATGTAAAAAATCTAACTTTTCAAATATTGGCCTTGTTCACTTTTAGAACGGGCTACCGTTCCTTAAAATTTAAAAAAAAAACCTGTTTATCGTAGTAATAGAGTTGTTCAAGTTTCGACAACGCAAGAAACGTAAACCGAGAGGAAACGAGGAAAAAGGTTTTAAAAAAAATAAAAAAAAAAAAAAAAGAAAAACAGAATCCTAGCAAAAGACGAAAGAAAATTGGTAACGTTGGTTTATATTGAAGAATACAAGAAAAACACAGACACAAAAGAGGGACACTTGCAGGATACATCCAAAGACACATTGTTTTGAAACTATCTGATATTCAATTCCACCAAACAACTTGATTATTAGAAAATCTACTCACACTCGTTAACATCGCTTAATTATTAGACACACAAACACACTCGCTAGAAACTTTGATACATCACTTTTCAACACAAGACCCAAACAATAACTAAATCAGCATCAAACAGCAATGATATCTAAAAAAGACACTTTCAGAATCAGTGATTACATGGACGACCATGAACATGTAACAGATGATGAAAATGACTCTGTTAGTCCTGTTGACTCACAAGACTCCACTGAAGCTAGTGGTACAATCAATCATAACAGTGGAGGGGCACCTATTGAAAATGAGCCTTCAAATGCGGCATTAGGGGTCTCCAAAAATATACAGGTAACTCAAATGCAACCGCCCTTTGTCGCAAGCACAAAGCCATTATCCAACTCCTCTATTGGATCGAGCAAAACTATAAATGGAATCAGAAGACCAAGCGATAACTTACTAAGCAAGATGTTATTGCAAGAAACAAACAACACAACAAACAGCGTGATCAACAATGTGGCCAGCACTCCAACTGCTCTTCAAAAAAATTTTAACCATGGCTACATCGACTCTGAGGACGCAATGTTTAATGTACCAATAGCATTGACTTCGGCAAGTATACTAGATGTCGACAGCAGCCAAAGCAACGAAACGACTGCTTCGAGTACAAGAACGAGCACAGCAACCAGCACAACGACCGCGAAAAGATACCACCAAGCTGGTGCTAATTATTCTTCGTGGCCAACAAGCCACGAGAGTATTGTAACTAATAACACATCGATCAGTGGAGACAGCAATTGTGAAATTTTGGACAAAAAACTTAAAAACAACGATTTGGTTTTGGATACGCATGCCACAACTACTTCCAGTATTTCGACAGCAGAAACCATTACAACAAATAGTACAAATGACAAAAAAGATACTTTTAGCGGGAAACCTGTTTTGGAAGCACCAGTGAGTAGGAAAATGAACACTATTAATTCTAAGCCTTTTATTGCAAACGCGGATGAAGTTTCTAATGGAAATGTTACACAGGTTTTGGAATATGCGGAACAAGACGGACAAACGAGTAGCGATGAAGACGGAAAGGACGAGGGGCTGACTATGAGAAGCGTTTCTTCACCGTTAACTGCTCAAAATCTGTATTTGAGAGACAAGGCAACAGGCACCAGAACATACCACAGGGGGGAATCTTTATCTGATTCTAGTCAGGAAAATGAAACCACCTCTGTTGAGGATCCCTTGCACAGCACTTCAACCGTCAATGAAGTTTCAAACGTATCTGTGGATTCCATTTCCACAATCAAGGGGAAACAAACTCCAGACATTCAAAGGTATATGTTCAACAACGGCATGCAGTCCACCAACTCAGTTCTAGCAAACACAAATGATCCGCTTGCTAGTTCAAATGGCAAGTTTTATAGTGCTTCGTCTTTACCGGGAAACAACAACTCTTCGCAAAACTTTTTTTCCTCTAATAGCAGACCTTTGACCCCTAACGAAATGGCAATGATGCAATCATACAAGATGACTCCATCTCAAAGACTAAGGATGAGAAGAGAACAAAATAAAAATTCTGTAAAGAATTCAATCAAGTATAAAGAGTTTTATTACGATAAACACGAAAGTATAGAAAAGCTGCGAGACCAACACGGCAACATTCATTCAAATCAACCTTCTCCGTTAAAAACCAACACCGTCAATAGTGCTGCATTTGTCCAAAATAACAATATCAGTAACATGAAAAACATGAAAAACAAACCAGCAAGCCAATCGGATGATTTTTTGGTATGGAACGTTCCTGTTGCTTTGAACAGTGTGGCTTTCCACCAAACCCCAATGATGCACTCAAAAGCTGCAAAGCCAAGTTCTTCTTTGCAATACTCTACAACAATAGGAACGAAAAACGCAAGTTCAACAATGGGTCCGCAACCCTCTTTGGGCAAAAGAGCAAACAGTACCTCTGTCATCCCATCAAACCCGCTGTCCAACATCCAAGTTATGCACATGGCCGAGATGCCAGCATCGCCTATTCCTGGGATTACTGCAAAGGGTGACAAAATGAACACTTTGTATGACTCTACCACGAAAAATTTGTCCCAAATGTATTTGAGCAATTCGAAATCCTTTTCGCAAGTGCAGTTGCAAACGAGAATGAATTCCATGGACTCTTTACCACAAATGGTGAAAACCGCTGGAGACGAAGGCTTGGAAGATTTGAAGTTGGTTTCGGACGAAAAATTGAAAAATGTCACTTCAACAAGACCAATGTGGCTACCAATCAAGTCTCCAAGAGAGATCAAAAAGCACGAGTTTGAAATATCTAAAACTATGAGCATGGTTAGCATAGATAAGTTGAATTTCAATCGAAAACTTGATGAGTTGCCAAAAAAAATTGCAGACCAAAAGGCAAAATTTGACGACATCATCAACAAAGAGTTGCAATTGAGCACTAATGAAAATTCCGTCAACACCATCAACAGAAACTCTTTGGGTCAAAGTTTGCAAAATATCTTGTGGGACTGTCCAAATGTTATTACTTTAGAAGAACGGTTGGCCACGTACAAAAAACTAACATATTTTTCTCTTTACGAAAACCATTTTAGTTCACAATTATACAACCGATTTGACGATCTTTACAATAACAAGTACCGAACCACAGAGTTCAATCAAACGAAACTCGCTGAAATTGACAAGTTAATCAAGTTAAACTTGGTCGATTATGCAAATGTTTCTGAGGAGGACAGCACTCATAACAGCATTCCAGAAAATTTGATAACTTTGATCAAATTGAAAATGCTTACCCCTGCTGGTTTACAAAACAGAGACATTATTATGTTTAATATTCTATTGAAATTTTACAATGCAGACAACGGAAAAGCTTGTTTGGAGACTGTTTGGGAACTGAATGAGGTTTTATCCATTGTATGTTTCAATGATAGTGTTGTTGAAAAATTCAATGAAAAGATCATGTCGAAGAGCGGACCTGTTTACAAGTATTTAAGTGTGGAGTCGAATTTTGATCAAGAGTTTCAAACTTCAAACTTGAAATTTGACAATTTTTTCCACATTTTGGATAAGCTACCAGAAAGTTTGACGATGTGGGTTTTGGATGTTATTTTGGTTTCAAACATCATTGTGTTCAAAAGCAACAACCTTGAACATTATCACAAAAAGTTGGTTACGAAGCTCACGGAAATCAAGCTGACCAACCCTAGTTCCAACTCCAGCTCTACAAACAAATACGAAAACATGCTATTTGAGTACTGGAATAGGAAATACATGACCAAGAACTACAAAGTCCTTGTTGCTCTTGTGTTGAACGTGTTGTTGAATTATCATTTTGGTTTTAACAATTTTGACGAGTTGAAAAAGTTGAGCAATAAGAGTTACAACTTGTTAGGATTGCCCTCCTCAAGATCCTCTTCGTCTTTGGACAACACATCATCCTCATCCGTGCTGAAAAAGCATTTAAGTTACCGTTCTTCCATCAGCAGTGGCGGAAGTCGCGCAAGCATGAACTCTGGACCAACAAGCACCACAGGCACTACAGGCGACAAACAGCACTGCATAGACGGGGACGAGTTTGTTTTGATCGAAGGGTTTTTGAAAAAGTGGTTGCACTATTACAAGAAATTTTAGTGTGTTTTTCATTTTTTGCCTTGATCAGATATAATCAATACTGTATATATGTCATCTATGTCGGAAGCTTATCAATTGCTATAATAATTGCAAAGTCTTGTGTAAAGTACAATTCCTTGCTATCTTGTTAGCGGCGTGGCGGACCGTTTTTTGTTTTCCTTTGTTGTTCAATCCATTCATATCAGTTGACCTCACTTTTTTAGCACTTTCTTTGCCAGTACACTTTTACTTGCGATATAATTCCTTGGTATCTTGTCGAGTCACTTTTATTGCTAACAAGCGCACCTAGAGAAACGAGATAGCACATAAAGTCACGCGCACATAATTCCGATGGTAAAAACACGAAAACAACCATTGCAGATTTAATGATATTCGCATTTTTTGCAATGTTTTTTTTTGTTTTTTTTTTTCTTTTCTGGTTGGTGCTGCTGGCTCGACTAAACTGGCGTTATGTTTTCAAGAGAAAAAGAAAAAAAAAAAAAAAAAAAAAAAAAAAAAAAAAAAAAAAAAAAAAAA
>ERZ794936.653-NODE-653-length-14751-cov-33.292052_pt1 | contig 14751 bp, 9 predicted proteins | sample MGYA00511083_ERZ794936 | MGnify/ENA primary metagenome ERZ794936 (study PRJEB30137, sample SAMN04331409) | food metagenome | isolation source: Y2 must sample point D1 replicate A | place: Australia: South Australia | collected 2014 ... | reverse complement strand
TTTTTGCTCAAATTTTTTGCTCAAATTTTTGGTAAGTCGGACATAAAAAAAAAAAAATGAAAATGATAATGAAAATTAAAAAAGACTCGCCCCACGGAACTGGGTGTATCATTTTCTCATTTATCTTTGAGTCCAAAGAAAGAAAGAAAAATAAAAAAAAAAAATAGATGCAATGATAAAAAGGGAGATAATAGTGTAAAGATTGTAAATTTAAGCTTAAATCTCAAAGAGCAAAGTTAAACGAGCATCTGTAATATAATAAAAAGAGAGTACATACCTCACAAAATAAAAAAAAACTAAACGAGAAACAAACAAAATCACCTCATCACACGTAATAATGGGTGGTTTGATAGGCCTTTCTACAAGAGTCTCGCTCGCACCTATCCTCACGCACTCAGGATACAACAGTTTTAAAATCTGTAGCATAGAAAACAAATATTCTTCGTTCTATTTACAAAAAAACCACTACGCGACCACATCTTCCTCGAACCAGGATCATCCCGAAGACACCTCCAAAAACACCAGCAACAACCGCATTTCAAAAGACATCAACTCACTTGATTTTTTGATCCAGAAAAAATGGTCATTAAAAGAAAACCCAACACCTTATGATGTTTTGTACATTGAAAACACAAGAGAATTTACAAATCGGAAATTTTTAAGGTCGAGATTCCACAAACTTTGCAAACTGTATCATCCCGATATCGCCGGGGTGGACTTGATGAAAGATGATAACTCACTTGTCACCGAGGAGGAGAGACTGGAGCGGTTCAAAATGATCAAAGACGCATACACTCTTTTGAACACACCTTCTGCGAAATCCAAATACGACACTTACAACCTCGGATGGGCATACGCAAATAATACAAATGACTCCACATCACAAAGTTCTTCCAAATCTCCGTATGACTTGTGGAAACAGCGTTCCGCAGACCAAGACACACATAACATGTACTGGAACGCGGGAAACTGGGAAGACTACCACAACTACCACCAAAGAACAGGGAATCCAAACCATATAGCTATCCATGGGAAAAAGCTTTCCCATTGGGATATCATTATATATGTTCTTATGCTTGGGGCATTGGGGGAAAGCTTTTCTTTATTAACGGACATCCAAACTTCTTTCGGAAGAAGAGTGGATATCCATGAACAGTGCGAAAAGGACTTGATTCAGTCTTATTTGAACTACGGATTAGGAGACGACTATTGGGCCAGAATTAGAAGGTTTTTGTGGTTCAGAAGTTTCAACTTGTATTCCCATTCCAAAGAGGATTTGGATCGCGAAGCAATCAAAAATGAAAAAATCATAGACGCTTTGAAGGGAAGACACGAAAATAACGAACAAACAAGCTCACCAACAAACGTCAAAAAGACAAGGAAACAAGTTTTACAGGAAAAAAAACTTAAAAATCAAAAATTGAAGAAAAAACTACAAGATATTGAAGAATCATACGCCCCAAAGAGCACTTCTAAAATATATTCCAAAAAAATGAGTGCTGACGCCATCACCTCGTCAGAACATCAAAATGATCACACTCAACCGGATTATGCGAAAAGTCAGCAATGAGCTTTTAGCCAGTGAAAAAAAAAAAAAAAAAAAAAAAACTAGGAATACTTATATAACAGTGGAATTATCTACCAATGACATAAACCTGAGGTTTGCCATTTCCATAGCTCTCTTTGCTTTATGACAAAAGGGTTCATTAATTGGATGCTTCTTTTTCCTAACGTCACGTGCAATAGTATGTACCTAAAAGTTATATCTCTGGATTCCGCATACCCGAGACGAAATGCTTTTTTTTGGTGTTTTCTTTTTTTTTTTTTTTTTTTATCAACACATTCTAGAAGGTACAGATTGACTGACTAAATTTTTCCAGATAAAAACACCGAGGGTATCGGCGTGACGAGAAAACTTTTCTTGCTCGATAAGACCTTTCTGATAAGCATTGCTTTTAGGTAGTAAATTCATTTATGGTGTGTTAATTTCTGTCAAAAGAACGTTTTTCATTAACAACTTTTATCAAAAACCATAAAAAACAAAAACAACAATGAACTTTTTAGAACCATCAACGGTACTAGACTTGCAAAATATCAGAGATGAGTTGGTAAAAATGGAAGATACCATTATTTTCGATTTTATCGAAAGATCACATTTTGCACGTTGCTCGGGTGTTTATCAAGCAAACAATGCAGAAGTTGATATCCCAAACTTTGACGGGTCGTTTTTGGATTGGTCATTGATGCAAATTGAAATTGTGCATTCCCAATTGAGGAGATTTGAAAGTCCAGATCAAACGCCTTTCTTTCCAAATCACATTTTGAAACCAATTTTGCCAAGCATAAACTACCCAAAAGTGTTGGCCAGTTACGATGCCGAGATCAATTACAACACCAAGATTAAAAACTTGTACATTGACCATATTGTGCCAATGATCGCCAAACGTTCTGGTGAACAAAAGGAACAAATGGGTTCGGTCACAATGATTGATATTGAAACATTGCAAAACTTGAGTAGAAGAATTCATTTTGGGAAATTTGTTGCAGAGGCAAAATATCAAAGCAACAAAGAATTGTATAAAAAACTGATTTTGGAAAAAGATGTGAATGGAATCATGGAAAACATCACAAACAGTCAAGTGGAAGAAAAAATATTGGAAAGATTAAGAGTGAAAGCTCAAGTCTATGGTGTTGATCCTACAAACAAAGAAGGTGAAAGAAAGATTACACCAGAATATCTAGTCAGAATTTACAGAGATTTTGTTATTCCAATGACCAAGGAAGTTGAGGTGGAATATCTTTTGAGAAGACTAGAAGATGAAAAATAAATTGAAATTTGTTAGAATAAGAAATATTTGGATATATTTGATTATATACACAAAAATGTGCACCTTTCACATGAAAAAACAAAAAAAAAAAAAAGGATTATAATTGTATTGTATAAATTTGAAAAAAGAAAAAATGAAACAAAGAATTCAAGCTAATAATCTCATTGTAGCTTCAAATGCCAAAAAGGTAGCTGCGTTAGCTGGGGCAGCTCTGATCAAGGTAGGACCAAATCCTCTTGTCAACCCTTTCAACCCATTTTTGGCATACAAGTTCTGTAAAACTCTTCTTGTTGTCAAGTTTTTTTCCGTAGCCAAATTGCTTGTTTGGAAAACACTTTTGGCAACATCAATTGGATACACAAACATCCACAACATGCACCCGGAAAACCCACCGAAAGAACACAATTTCCAAGCAGCAATGTCGCTTCTTCTCATACCAGGATGACTGTTCAATTCTTTAGCAACCAAACCTTCGTAAACAGCAAAATACATCCCAACCCCAGCACCATCTCTAAGCATGGTAGGCACCAGTCCTCTCATCAAAGCATTGTGCTTTCTTAGCTTCGAAATGACCTGCAAGGGTCCATTGTTAGCAGTTGCAGATTTTTCCACTTGTAATCTGATTCTGATGTGTTCAATAGGAGAAGCTAGCGGCGCATTTGCAAAACCAGCTGCAGCACCACATGCAAAATACTGCGGAAGAGTCAAAGTCTTGGAAGCATCCCCTTTTTGGAAATAACTCTTCATGGCCTCGTTCACCCCAAACTGCACGGAAACACAAGCACCAACCCCAATCAATGGTGTCAAAGTACCTTTGTAAAAACCCTTAAAACCTTCATTTTTGATCAAGTCTTTTACCACTTTAATCGCGCTCGTGTTGGGATCGGTAGAGGTTTGTAGTCTCACCTTGGTGGTGTCAAAAGGCTGGCCAGTCAAGACTTGGGCAATACCACCACATGTCCCAGCAAGCAAACTCATTGCGACGTTTGACTCATGTGTTTTAGTTTGTGTTTCGTCAATTAGTTGTGGAGCAATGATTTCGTCCGACATTTTGTTTTTCGTATGGAAGAGTAAAAGTGTTGCGTGGTTGGTGTGTGTCGTTTTTTTTCCCTCAGTCCATCAATAAGCATCAACCTTTGAAAGAGAGTGATTGGTTAACTGGAAAAAAACAAAAAAACAACAAAATAAAAAATTAGATTAAAAATTTGGTTTTTGGCAATGGTGGAAAATTTTGTAGATCATCTCCAAAAATATGTATACTTGTGTCTTATCACCGTGATGAGAAGAAAACCGCCATAGCTAGTAATTCCAACAGAGAAAGAAAGAGACAGAGAGAGAAAAAAAAAAGTTGCAAAAGCGCTTAAATACATTTGAAATTTATCGGAAAAAAAAAAAAAAACGATGCGTCGCTTAGCAGAATTTTAATTTATCCGTATCCCTAAATTAGCTGATGGCTTAACATATAAAATTATGTATCTTAATTTAAAGGCGGAAAGTAGAATCTGGATAAACAAAACTCGAAACTCACCATTGAATCAAATCTTTCTGACCGTAATGCTCAGAGAGCACAGTCAAAACCAACTCAGCAAGGTTGAACGGAATGATTCCAGATGACTCGTCGTCTATAACGATTGTCCTCAAAGTTTTAGAGGTGTGGAGGGATTCGATGTTGTACAAGTATAATGCGCTTAGCTTTCCCAAATCTCTGAGCACACTTATTTGAGTGCTGAGCAGCTTGGAGGGCAAAGTAAGCAGAATCTTGGTGACGACTTTGGAAAAGTCCTTGTTCAAATGATTTTTACTCACGTACGACAGCAATCCAAACTGGGTGCCAACAGGTATATCAAAAGGAGGTTCTTTGTCCAAGTTTCTCTCCACATACGTGATCCACTCACCCATACTAGTTGGCTCTTTTGTTTGGAAATCTTGAAAAGTTTCCAAATGCTGCTTGATACCTTCATAAGATGTAAAAGATTGTTGCAAGAGCCACGTAGCAAACTCGCGTGCCCATTTGTCGTCCAATTCTAACTGTGTCTTGAGAGTTTGATTAGAGTTTGTATCATTGGCCTTTTGAACCAGCGGCTGCACTCTATCAATCCATGGTTTGTAATTTTGTTTTTGGAAATATTCATCAATTTTTTGTAAAAGAATGGCATTATAATCTAATTTTTTTTTAGGTTCAACGGCTTTGAAAGTTTGGTAGTCACCAACTGGAGGCTTGTTTTCGGCTTGCACGTTGTGCTCATTTTCGTCCTCAGACCTGTCTGACTTTTCCACGTCTTCATTGAGTAACTCTTCCCTACTTTCGTCATACCAGAGTTGAATCAATGGTAATCTGTCCAAAAAGTCTACAATATGGTCTGGAACCGTTGATTGCTCCGTTTTTACACTACTTTCTGTTTCAACCATTATTTGCTTTTTAGTAGATTCTGTGTCTTTAAAACCTGCACCAATTCCGGTCATCGTCAAGGCTTCATTCCTGACACTGTCCAAATATTCAAGAACTTTTGGATCAACTTTTTTGTCAGTCAAATCAAACACGCTGTTCTGTCCAAAGTGCGTTTCTAATATCTCTTTCTGCTCCATTATGCGTGGTGATACAAGTCTTGGATCTGGGTTTTTTGTAGTTTTTGGTATACATATTACTTTATAGCACCAATTAATAAGATTGCTGATAATCATTACAAGCTTGTTGAAATTTTTAAACAGAAGGACGCAACGTGACTTTACTTTAGTTTGTTTTTTTCTTCACAAATCAAAAATTCGCCTCATTAAAAAGTTTTTTTCAGAAAAGAAATAAAAAAAGGTAAACCTCCATACCTTCATCAATGCCAACCTAAAAATATAAACATTAAAGCAGCCAAATGCAAATGGCTATCAAGAGACGCAGAAATAGTGAGCAGGAAGAATGCATTACTTTAAACCATCATGAAATCAACAAAACTAATTACACTAACTACATTATATGTGACGTTGCCCCATGTGTTCAATACAAAATATCTATAGATTTATATAATGATCATGTTGAAAAAATGCACACCTACACATGTGAGGGTTGTCAGGCAAATTTCCCCAACGAATATGCTTTGAACCTGCACATAGATGAGTCACACAATCCGTTTGTCAAAAAGCCTTTAGATTTCAAGTGCTGGAGTAAAGAATGTGGTTTTTTGTGCAAATCACAAAAAGAAAGAGAAAAGCATTTGCTTAATGTTCATGGCAACGAATTTATTTCTTTCTTACACCATTAGAAACTTTTTTAACAATCGGCTTTCTTTTAAGTTTTTTGATGATCTTTTCGTCAAATTCACACCCACAGGCAGGACACTTGTTTCCTGGAGGAATCAAAGATAAAACACATAAACACACACTGCACACATATCCAATAGCCACAACTTTACCGGTCAAAAAACAAGAGGTTCTGAAATCTACTGTCCCCTTTGTGGGTTTGACAATAATCTGTCTCAGCGCAGGTTCTATAAACATGGCAGTGGAAAGATACTGTATAAGCCCTTTTGTATTTTCAACGTGTAAATAGACACCGTTGGTCGCATCTGTTGCTTGTTGCAAAAAAGTTGCTTGTGGAGTACCCCCAATTTTCACCACATCTATCGGACATTTTAGTTTGGAAGCTGTGAAAATGCAGTTCATGATTGGAATGTATTGGAAAATTTCAGACTTCTCTTCGTTTTTTGAACCACTGGTCACTACCAGCATTCTCGCCCTCAAGTTCAAATTGTCCTTTAAAGTTCTATGTATATATGTTAATGCTGCACTCATTGCCCCAGAAATGCTACTTTTAGTGACCTTTCTGTTGGTGGTGTTTTGTTCCCCATCTTGAGATTCCTGCTGTTGTTGCTGCTTTTCGGCCATGCTTCGAGCTCTTTCCATTTCGAAAAGATGATAAAGCTCTTCTAGAACAGCTTCGTCAACTTTTCTGAATGGAGCATACATTTCTTTGTTGATAATATTGCTATTCTTCTTGGGAAAGAGACCATCACCCATCATATCCGCTTTCTCATCCTCTGCAGTCTTGGGCTGATCTAAAGGCTTCAACCAGTCCTCTTCCTCGTTTTCTTCCAAGGATGTAGGTTTATGCCAGTTTTCTTCCTCAAACACTTTTTTCTCTAGCTGGGTTTTGGTTGCATTTTCTTCGTAGGCCTCAATGAGATCGTTGTTTGTCTTTGGATATAAGTACTGAATCCCTTCCGCATGGGCTGCAATGACGCACACTCTGTTGGAAGTATTAAACGCTAAATGAGCATTCAAAAAAACTACTAGTGACTCTAAGGCATTGATCAATTCAGACTCGTCTTTGTCTTCATCAAAACCCCAAATCGCTGGATTGGTATCGATCACTAGCGTAAGTAAAGAAGGAGTTTCTTCTGTCACAAAGTTTTTAAGTTTATTCTGATAAAAAGCTGGGTCCGTGATATTATCCATTTGCTTTGAGCTATTCCTTTTTTCTTTTTTCTTTTTTCTTTTTTCTTGATGACTTTCTTTTATGGATAGCAAAAAGTTCTGATTGATAGCAAGATTGAATATTGGAAGTAGCAGAAACTGTAAATCGGGAACTAAATCTAAACTCAAATAGCGGGAATTGAATAAGCGTTAAAAAAAAACCCCAAAAAAAAGAACCCACACATATATCATCACGTGATACATATATAACGTGCTAAAGGACTCGGTTGCAAAACCGGCAGACTTCTGCAAGAGCAAGCATAAGTGATCCTTCTTTGTGGTTCTGTTCTTCATTATACTCCTAATATATACTATTAACGCAAAGTCTCCAAACGCAATATAAGACTGTTTCCTCTGTCGCAAGACACACCAATCATGGAATCGTCGTTACTCCAAGACATCGATGTAATGTATATGTGATTTTCTTCACTTGTGCCTGCCGAGACCAATGAGTATTGTGCTTTGATTGGGAGCTCGAGCTGCTGAAACTGATCCGCTATTTTGGAAGCATCAAAGGGAAAGCACGCATCGACTAAGTCGTTAAAATGCTGACTCAATTCAGCCAAATCATATACTAGAACGGCTCCATCAACCCGTCCAACTGCATACAGTGTTTTGCTGTTTGACATACTCCCATATATGATGGGGACACCGTCAGTTATAGAGGTGCCTATTTCCTTATTATCAAATTCAGGTAAACTAGACCAAAGTTTAACCGTACCATCCAAAGAACTAGATATCACACACTTGGAAGCATTAAACCAACACGCATTGACAACAGGCTGTGTATGGCCCTTGAACAAGTTTTTGAAATTGGAGTTTGTGCCTCTCCATACCCTGACGGTGCAATCGTCTGAGCTACTCAACAACATTTTTGACTCGCGATCATAATCCAAGCAGGTTATAGTCCTAGTATGTCCTAAAAGTCTTCCGACTGGCACCATAGGTTGGTTCCCAGTTGTTGCTCCGGTTGAGTCCAAGTCAAACAACAAAATAGCACCATTTAAACCGGGAATCACAAATTTGTCAGCTTCAATCCAGCAACAATCTATTCCCAAGCTTTCATCCTTGTCTTCGCTATGGTGATAACTGTTTAAAATTTCTTTCAAATCAAAGTGCTGAACTGGCATCCCGGAAAAAGTGTTCCAAACAACAACAACATTACTCACATCCATGGTCAAGCAAAACACTCCATTCAAATTCCACTTGATAGTGATGATGGCAGAATTGTGCAAATTCAAAACATTGTTCAACGTTCCGTCCAAAGTCCAAATTCTTAATTCCCCAGACTGAGTACCTGTCATGATACGGTCCCCGGTGGCAGTCCAAGACAAACATGTTACTGTTGACAGCGTAGACCGGCTTTTCCCAATTATTTTCTCAGTCAATGAAAGATTTGTTGAGTCACTGGTGGTGTTATGTTGCAAAACCAATTCTTTTGGTTCTTCTGTTCCTGTTTCTCGAACGGTTTGCACAATTTTGGTCACCCCTAAAGCTGAATTTTTTTCAGCAAATGCAAATAATGACGCATTATTGAATTCACACGAGGTACTTGGCCCAAAAGAAAAGCATGTTTCCAACTTTAATGATTTTGAGTTTGAGTGACTTTTTGTCAACTCAATATCTTTATTATTCTCGTTGGACAATGGTGCTTGTTGGCGTTGGCTGTGATCGTGAGCTACCGCATTGGTAAAAGCATCTTTGTCAACAGGGCCATCGTTCTCATTATTTGATTGACTGGTTTCAGCCGTTCCCTCATTTTCTTCCTTGAGTTTTCTGCTCAAGTCTTTCATGTTTTTCTCATTTTCTTCACCTTCTAAGTCATTTGCCAAAGCAAACCTTCCTATCTGTTTCACTTCACGGCATTTTTTCCCCTGTATTTGTAACGCTTGTGCCAAAGTGAAATGGTGTTGATACTTTTGAACGTTTTCCGCGTTGGTTTTGACTTTCCCGTCATAGTCCACCATCAACTCGGCTTCAGTATACAAAATACCCTTCTGGACCAAAGAGACCAAGCATCCAAACGGTATATGCTGTTTAAATTTTTCATCAAACTCCAAAACTCTGGTTTCCTCCTGTAAGCATAATGCTGTCAATTCACGACCAGACTCTTGTAAATATCTGTAGATCAGATAGTTTAGTTCTTCGCTGGTTAAACTCATTTGAACTCGTTTGTCTGGAGAAGCGATCTACAATCAAAATAAAAAAAAAAAATTGTTTTCACCAATGCACAATGCCCTTTGTATGCAAACAAAATTTAAGTATATTGGACTGGTGTATTGTGCACGTTACTTCTTCCTATCCATAAACTCACATGCTCGGATGAATCCAACGGCTTAAACATTCTCTTTTGCTCAAACAACTTTACTTGAATCCAGGATCCTGCTGATTGCAAAAACAAACAAAAAAAAACATACATAAAAAAATCAATGTAGTTACCCGCTATGGATTTTGTTAGTGATATAATGAAATATTCTATTTAGGTAAATCGTTTCTTAGTATTGTTTCACGTTTTAAGGTTTGAAGAAACATTACTTGGAGTGATTAATTTCAAAGTTGACTGAAAGGGCAGTGCATGTGTCATTCAACTGAATACAAAACACAGACAAGGCAATTGGCCAAATAGCTACACCAGTTTGCAGACATGAACACCATCAAGCGAGTTGGTACTTTATCGCGTAGCAAGAGCAGTTTGAGTGCGGCGCTTGATCAGAATAGTGAGCAAAAAGAAGCTAACATCTCCAAAAAAAATAGAAGGGGTAAATATGAAAAGAGTGGATATGAACACAGCTTGAAAAATAAGCAAAGTACTGCTGAGCTTTTGATTGCTAAACCGTATGAGGAAATGGTCGTGCCAGATATTAGTAAAGAACAAAGAAAGAAAGTGGGCTCTTCGATGCAGAGAAGGCTATCAGTTCATTTACCAAAAGATGCTGCGCAAATGGTTCCTGATTTTTCAAATGCACCTGCTCTTCCAGGAAATTTCTCATCAGATCAGTACTATTTGCAAAGCACCAATCAAGGCTACGCTACGCAGTCTCATGGACCTGATTCAACAATAATTTTACCAAAAACCACTCCACAACAACAATTTCAACCTAAATACAGCTCCGCCTTTTTGAGAAAAGTGTTGAGTGATGATCGGTTTGTAGCCAGAGAGTTTGTGCATGACAAGCTAGGAGACGCAACTGCTCGAGAAATTGACAATTTCACTTCCAGTCTAAACGACCTATCTTTGGAGGTTCAGGATGAGATTCGACTAAATATGGACCAGTCTTATAAAGAGGTTATTATTGTCAACAAAAATTTGAAGCTGGCCACTCAAGAATTGAAAAGCTTGAGAGGTGATATAGAAGACCTTAACCACACTTTAAAAGATTTTGAAGTAATTGCTTCCAAAAAATTAGAGAGTCGTGCAATGCTTCAAAATCAAGATGTTCCTGCAACTCCTCTTTTGAGAACAACCCAAGAGGGTACAATGACTCCCCATTCTATAGCATCTCCCAACAGTTTAAGCAAACCCACCACTGGGTTTGGTTCGACTGGGTTGCAAGATAAGAGCGCAAAAGAAAAAACAAGTGTTTTGATGCTAGAAAAAGTTTGGGTGAGCGAACTAAACGAGCTTTGGAAAAAAGTGGAAGGAGCGCAAAAGTACGTTCCTGCAGTTCCTGGAAGGCACATCGTGTTCGAAAGCGCTGATTGGTTTGAAATGAATGCTGCAACTTTAAAACCTTTGAGCACAGCTTGTTTCATTGTGTTAAGTGACCTTATGGTTATTGCCACCAAGAAACATACTGTGGCGTCTGTTGATAAAAATGTAATCAATTCCCAAGCGACTGATCCCTCGGCTCATAACTTTGTAGTTGCTCATTGCGGTCCGCTGAAAGACGTTACAATTTCGTCTAATGATAAAGATTTGCGGTTGACTGTATCGTTTAATATGGATGCATCAACGAGTAAATCGGTTTTCCAGTGTAGAGATAAGAAGGAGTTCCATAAATGCATCAGTAAAATACGCTTGGCTAAAGATTCCATCAAAGAAGACATTTACAACGAAGAGCAAACAACGAACAAGTTTAGAAATTCGCTCATCAATTTGCAAAGCTCCCCTGTTCCTAATAATGTAAGTCCAAGAAAATCGTCACACAAAAGAAACACGAGCAGTGGCAGTGCAAACCTCTATCATAATGCTCTTTCATCAAATGGGTTTAGCAATGGTGCTACTTTGACAGTTAAAACTGACAAGCGTTTGAGCGCCGCTGCGCCAATGAGCGCTTTGACCCGCACTCCAGGAACACCAAAAAAAGATGACGTATCGTTGCTTCATACATTGTCTTTGTCAATCAATGCAAGAACAAAAACAAGAGACATTCAAAGCTCCGCCTACCAGTTGAAGCAAATTGATCACAAGGTGGATTCGATTGACGTATTTTTGTCTAGAAAGAAATTCAAAGAAGCTCTGAAAGTAGTTGAGGATGTTGAGCAAAACTTAAATATTTACGATCAAAAATTCAATGTTAACAGCGACACGAGCAAAAACATGGACGAGCAAGACGCTATGCTAAGACAAATTGTTGGTATGAAGGTACAAGAAAAGAAATCTTTGTTGGTGGAAAAACTGCTTTCCATCTTACAATCAAATGATTATATTGTTGACATATCAACAATAATAGATACAATGCTGTGCTTGATTGGCTGTAAAAGTATATCAGAAAGCACCATATTAGATGCTTTTTTGAGCAACAGGTCTTTGTACATTGCAAAATTAATTGCAAACATCAAATCTTCTCTTTTGAATACTCAGATATATGCTTTGGAAGTCACCGTAGTCAGATTTCAAACATTGAAAAAGACTGTCATAACCTTCAACGAGCTGTTCCAAAATTCTAGAATCCACAACCAGCTATCATCGACATTAGTAAGTTGGACGGAGGCTGAAATTGACGATCACTTTAGCACTTTGACATCTATAGCTAATATGAAGAATATTGTTACTCCGACTTTTATCAAATCAACAAGAAAACAGATTGATTTACTAAAATCGGTAGGAATGGACTTTGTTTACAAGCTCGACAAGTTTCTTCAGCAGCAGCGCCAAAAGCAAATCACGAATACGAACTTTGCAAGCAATGATACCACTGGCCTGGGTATTGTAAGTGTATAGAGATTCAAGCTACAAACAAAAATAAATAAAAAAAAAAAAACATACTATGTGTACTATCTAAATGTCATTTTTTCCTAAAGCATTTTCATGCAACCAGTCGTTTAAAGTTTCCAGGCTACTGGATTTTGTGGAGTTTACTGCCTTGTAAACCCAGCTTTGAGTGTATCCATTTGAATTCATGTTATCAAGATATATGTCTGCAGCAAGTTTTTTTTTCGTTATGCTATCATCCACGCATAAATAGAATTCCGGCTTGCTAATAAGTGCAAGCAACCTGTCCTGAATGAACATCAACACCTCTTTAATATTTTGAAAAGATTTCGCCATGCCTGAACTGCGACACATGATATTTTTGCAGTGAGTATAGCCGCAACCTTTTGTCAGCTGGAGCACATAGCTTCTTTCTAGCCTGTTTTGAAACCTTTTCCCGTCCTTGTCATAATCGGTGGAATAAAATTTACTGTAACAAAACTTGCAGAGGCGATATCTGTTATTGAAATCTTCATTTTCAGTAACGTTACAGCAATTTTTGTTGCTGCAAACGCTTAATGTACTATTCAAAACTTGGTTTTTTAGTTGCATTTTATGCAAAAGCAAATGCTGTTCCATCTCAAACTGGCGAACTTTACTTCCGCACTTGTAACAATCAACTGTTTTTGAGCCACATTGAAACTCATGAAGGCCTGTTAGCCCAAAATACTGTGTTTCAAAGTTTTTTTCCCCTCTTGAAACGACGAGATTGCAAAACCGACACATTTTAGGATGTTCTGGACATTCATATTCTTTATGCAGTCCCAAGGCATAAAGGCTGTTGGTTTTAAACTCTAAGCACCAATCACAATTTTGTGAATTAGACTCTAGGTCGTGAAGCCATTTGAAATGCTCTTCATGAGAAACCTGTGACTCGCCGTGACACTCAGCCACTGAAAACTGTGTTCCTGCAATGAAAAATTCATGAAGCTCGTTACAATGCCAATGGTTTTTTGTTAAGTGATCGCGACTCACCGTTTCAAAAACTTCTTGACATTGTGAACATTTTGTTATGTTTTTTTGACAGCGGAGTTCATGCATCAGAAAAGCGCTTTCAGAAATAGTTTTATTGCAATGAGGACAAAGTATGAAACCTGGTGGGACATCCAATGACAAAATATCGGAATCACTTGAGGCATTTCCCTCTTTCGGTTTGACTATGAACTGGAACTCAGAGGACACTTGCTCCGGTGTATTTCGAATAAGCGATGCCTTGATGAAATACGGCTGCGAGCAAGCTGGAAGATCAAAGGTTGCGCCCGAGCATGTATGGCCAGTTGTTTTCGTGCATGAGCTTCCCACGCTTGAATATTCAAAACAGTCCCAATTTACTTTTTCATCCGAACCAACAAAAACCTGAAACGACTCGTTAATATCGTTAGCCACTATCTGAAAAACATGAGGTTTTTCAAGTATTATTTGGTAAATGGCTTGTGGATCTAATACTGTAATAACTTCATTTGGCTGAATTTTGCTTATAGGTAAAGGATCACTTATGTGGTTTTCATTAGAAGCATTCAGGGGCCTAGCAGGTCCAATCTGTCTGTTTTCCTTGTCCACAGGAATCTGAACTTGGTGGACAATATTTAAACTCAAATCAACGTTTACAATGCAAATCGCCGAGCTTGGTTTGAGGTCGTGAATTTTAAACTTATAGATAGTTTCCGATCTAGCTCCGTTTTCAGAATTGGAAACAAAAAGTATGCTGTTTGTGGTGGATAGCACCGTGAGCGCATTATTAAATCGAGCTTCCAAAAAATGCTTGACAAAAGTATCGTTATCAATGAATTGCTTATTGAATGCGTCAACTTTGTATTCCTCTGCAAGGTAAGCGGTGGGATTTTCCATAAAGTTTACCCACTGGACTTCTCCTAGTGGTTCCAAAGATATTTCTGTCCCACCAGGGATTTCCTGACTTACTAGCTGGGTGTCAAGGCGGAAATTGTTTGATTCTAATGTATTTAAGCAAAGGTTTAGAAAAACAGCGTAAGGTAATTGGATTTCATCAGGATCCTGCAAGGAAAATTCGCGAACCCCACAAAAACACTTGCTGTGCAAGTTGCCGTCTGCTGTCACTACTTGAAGCTCTAATATAGCAGGTTTTGAAGTATCAAACTCTAATTGTTTATTGTTTAGCAACTCGTGAAAGTATGCTTCAGGTAACACTACCTTGTCACTCAACGGATGCAAGGATTTATCAACAGTTATCGTTCCAAACATTGATGCTTTTTTGCCGTCCTTTATTGCTTTGAGTTGCGGTTGCAAGCC
>ERZ794936.652-NODE-652-length-14759-cov-33.639622_pt1 | contig 14759 bp, 6 predicted proteins | sample MGYA00511083_ERZ794936 | MGnify/ENA primary metagenome ERZ794936 (study PRJEB30137, sample SAMN04331409) | food metagenome | isolation source: Y2 must sample point D1 replicate A | place: Australia: South Australia | collected 2014 ... | reverse complement strand
TCAAAATCAGAAGACCATAGAAACCAAAAGCAGCAGAGTAATAATTGAGTCATCAGTTTCTCTCTGGTCAGAAGCCGCTAGCAGAGTTTAGCGCTCGGAAACAGATGCGAGCTTCCGTGGTTTATCCTAGTTAACCTTAATCTTATCAATAGGTAACCAAAAACTCCTACAACGCGTGCATACCATTCTGAGAGCCTTTTTTAGCACGGTAGCATTTATCTTTTGTGTGTTTTTTTTTTTTTTTTTTTTTTTTTTTTTTACCGCCCGAAAAGATCTGCTCGGGAAATATTACCGAGGGCCCGCAGATTTTTTTTTTTTTTCGTGAAACATTGACAAGCTGAAAAAACTTTGTATTTGTAGAGGTCATACGAAAGTCAGATAACACAGGCTCCGTGATTTAAAGTGCGCGGTGAATGAGATACTTTTGCGACACCGAAAAATAATTGGGTCTTTTTGAATTTGCTAGAATGCGTCGCGGTAGAAAGATCCAACGGTTTTGAAATGTTTTTATCTTGTGTCCAGAACCTGGAACATTATAAAAGGTCAAACAAAAGCATAGAAACATAACGCAATGCTAAGACCAATGTGACTAATCCAGTTCTTTTGTTAATTTCGACAGTTCTAATTTGATCTCATCCAATTCTGACACCAAGGTTTCCTGCGAGTTTTGTAATTCCTGTCGTATTTGCAAAACGGAGCCCCTTTGAGTCATATCTTTTGGGTGTGGGGCCCGCACGACGTGATCACCATACGCGTCTAACTGTTCCGTTATGTACCGTTTTCTTTGCAAGCTTTCAATCTGCTTTTCCCGCTCAGATAGTGCTAATTTGGAGTGTCCACCCATCATTGTATTATGATCTTCTACAAAATGTTCATTTGAAAGCAGCGCCTGATCTAGTCTATCCTCATCTTCAGACAGCCTTCCGTTTCCTGGAATTTGCAGTTTTTTTGCATTGTCTAACGTTGCAGTAGCCCCTTTACCTTTGTTGTAAATAGCGTTGAGTTCTTCCAAGTCATCTTGGTTCAAGAGTTTCGCATATTCGTTTTCTTGTTTCAATATGTCCCTTTGTGAATTACGGCTACCCAATGAAGAGAAAGTGCCATGAGTCATTTTTTTTTGAAGTAGCATCTCCTTTTGCTTTTCGGTGAGCACTACCAAGTCGCTGTCTTCCTCGTCCTCCATATCGTCCATGTTCCATACCTCGGGTTTCGGTTCAGCAAGGGAGTGGAAAGTTGGTGTTGGTGTTGGCGTTGAGTTGATATTGACAGTAAGATCGTTGATGGTTTTTTTCTTACGGTTCAAAGTAGAATCCGCCTGCTGGTTGGCTGAAAAGCTTGCTTGGGGCATAGAGTCAAACTTTAAAGTGTTTATTCGTTTTTTCTGGAAAATAGGGCTGCTTTTTTCGGGCTGGCTGTTATGTTGGAATTTGGACAAGTTGGCGATTTCATCGTCAATGTCGTCCTCCAAATCCTCATCTTCATGGAAACTTGGCAAAGGCTTTTTCAGTTGTTGCCTTTGAGGGATTTCCTTTCCCTGAGAGTCGAGATCATCATCAGGTGTAATCTGTATTTTCTTGACCCCTCTCTTTTTAAACATAATGCACACACTGCTGAATGTTTTTCTCTGCCGAATCTTGCATTTGCTTTAGAAACTATCTTCTTTAGCTTGCCCCCCAAGCTGAAATTCAGTTTAAAAGTTCTACATTTTTTATTGTTTTTTCAATGTCAAAAGACTGTGCCACGTGACATTTTAGTTTGTTTATATATATATAAAAAAAAAAGAAAGTTAAAATTGGCACCAACATTAGTGAGACTTTTTGAAATGGAAAACAAAAATTACTACAAGAATGTAAACAAGTTAGGTTTGTTTTTGAAAAGTTTATATACTGTTTGAGATATACATAACATTTACATAAGGAGTGTCATTATCAAAATATTAATTATGTATGTTTTCAAATTTTTTGTATCTCATTGAATTCGGAGGGATTTTTCAGTGTTTTAGGCGACAAAATTGAAGGGTCATGTATTTTTAAAGAGCGCGGTGTTGTAACAGCGTTTCTACTTGGCATAAAAGACTCTTGGTCATCATAAGGGCTGCTGACTGCTGAACCGTAATTGGTGTGCACATAATTTGTTGTTTTTTTAATGTTTTCAGGTTTTCTCACAAATGAAAGTCCACCTTCAGATCTTGTTTTTTTTTTCAAATGTTGCTGTTCTGATTCATAACCTTTATAGTTTTCAGGTATACTGTTAAGGATGTTCATCCATACTATGAAAAAATAGTCATTTTCAAAAAAAAGCGGCGAGGTTTGCAAGCTATCTACACAGTACTTGATCACACTCAAACTGTCAATGGGCATTGTTTGCATCATTTTGAAAAAACACGGAAGCGGTGGATGTTGCTCGTTGTTCAACAAGTCCTGGTATTCAAATCTGTTTGAGTAAACAATGTAATACAAAGAGAGAACACTGTTCATCAGTTCGAAATTTTGCACTCCTTTATTTTGCAACACAAACAATTTGAGTAACAAATAGTAAAGGGTGACCTGTATTTCCATGTATTGGGATGCGTCAATGTCTGTACTTAGGAATCTCAACTGCATCAATTTCGAGTCCAGGTCCTGCTTGTCTTGAGAACTTGCAAAACGGGTTTCCATAATCATACTATTTTGCCGTGTACTATCGGAACTTTTCAAAAGTTCCTCACTCAAATCGTCATTCATTTCATCATCAAGTTGGTCATCTGTAAACAAGTGTTCATCAATGGTGTGGTATAGGTTGTATTTCAACAAGTTTTTTTTGAAAAATTGTAGTTTTTCCAAGAGATCATCACTATCAGTCAAAGGGTCCAAACTGCAAAGCATCATGTCCTCATTGAGAAACTTGCTCAACAAAATAAAAGATTTCAAGTATTGTGGTAATTGGCCATCCAAGTGCTGCATGTTAGAGAGCATTGTTTTGGTTGAAGAAAAAATCATTGCACTTCGATCTGTTTGTGGGATTCCATAACATATATGTATCCATTTTTGTAAAAATTGATACGAGTAAAAAATCATGAGTTTTAATTCATCGTTAATTTTTGAAATATTTTGTTGTTTTGTTGAATTGTCCAATTGTTTAATATTTTTTGCATACAGGGGCAAGTACAAACCCATGGTGTGTAATTTTGTGTAGCACAAATCAATCATTTCAAATTTGATTGTGGAACATTGAGGCAAGGAAGAAGCATAGTAGGTAAAGAACATCAATAGTTGTACACTCTTTGGAGAATGGACATTTGTGGTTATCATTTTGATTAATTCCAACAAGTCATCATCAGAGAATTTTTTGAAAAACCATTGATAAACTACAAGCAAAAACCCAATGAAAACGAAAAACTCGTCATCAACAGCATTGTCTAAAATTTTTGTATTGATTTTGGTTTCTTTTGCTAATTTTATGTTGTCTGCACAAAACTTTAACCAATCTTGTCTTGGATATAGAACTGGAAACAATTTTAACTCAAAATCCACAATCTGATGAATCAAAGTCATTATGGTCTTGTTATTGTAGGATTCGTCCACAAAGTAGTTTTCCAAACATTCCGGTGTCAATGTATCAAATTGAAACTCAAAAACTGTTTGCAAAAAATTGCAAATTTGAAGTTGATTAAATTGCCGAGTAGTGTTACTGTTGCTGTTGCTGTTGCTGTTGCTGTTGCTGTTTAATGGCAACAGTAATGCTTTGTAGTGGAATTCTGGCAAATAATTAAGTGGCATTGTACCCATATAGACAGAGGACTTGAAGTAGTGTTGACGTTTTTCAATGATTTGTTCTTGAACTGATAAGGAACCGATTAATGGCATAGATGTGTGTTGTAAAGGTGCTTCATCACGCAATGTTTCAAATTGTAAGAATTCTGATTGACTACTGGCAGACGATGATGATGATGACGATTGTGTTGGTGTGGTGGTTGTATTTAACAGTTGATGAGCATTTTCCATCAAGGAGTCCACTTTTTTTTGCAACTCAATCACTTTGGATTCCAACATATCCGTGTATCCCTTGGAAAAACATCTTCTACTAACTTTATCATTATACTCGCATTTGAATCCAGAAGACAAACAATTGGAACAAGCACAATGCCCCTTTGAGTCCACCACTTGATCTTTCAACCCACTTGTAACAGTGTCATTGGGCATACACTTGATTTTTTTCCACCGACATCTATCGCAACTTTGCGAAGCTCTTAATGTTTTGGATATTTTGCCAGATGGTAATATCCCCTCATGGTCTGTTGTCTTTGTTCCATATTTTCTTTTTGGCCGTATTTTATTTTCAAGAGTATTGGAAACCTGTTCCATTTTAACATTTTGAGAATCACTACTTGCAGATACTAGTTCCTCTTTCTGAGTTTTCTTTTTTCTTTTCCCATAACCACTTTTCTTTACAACTTTTTGATTTTCTGGATTTTTAATTTTATTTTCAAAATTTTGTTCTTTTATATTATCGATTCTGTTCAAACTATTATTGATTCTGATTGTTTCATCAGAATCAGCAAGTATAGTTGCAATACCATTTGTGCTCATTTCTTATTCATTCACGGTTTACTCTACTTCTTACTGTATACTTTTCTAAGTTTCAATGATACTATTATATGTTTAACATTGTTGATTTAGGCATTGATAATCAATATATATATATGTATATATATGTATATGCACATATATGTATCTATTCCGGCAATTACGTATAGAACACAAGCAAATAACCACATCACAAAGTCTTATATTCACGCGTTGGTAAACAAGTGAAACATGACCATGCCTATTTATACAAAATTTTAATTCTTATCAAAATAACAGATGCTAAGAATTCTTAATTTATAGATTATAATTTAGAGATCAAAACACCAAGTTGCCATCATTATCATCTGATATTCCCATCTACTAAACCATCCCAATTGTTTGTTTAAAGTTTGCAATTTCTTGGCTATAACAATCAAAGTAACCTATAAAAAAAGCTTAAATGGTTATCATCAAAATCGACTTATTATCAAGATTTATGTCAAATATATAAATTTAAGAATATATTAATTTATAAATATATGAATCCTTAACTTACTTACTATATAAGATTTGTGTGGTGTTGGAAAGTCCTTGTTATAAGGTTTATTTTGATACCGTTATCTCTCTCATTATTATACGAGGAAGATACCTCTCCTCCCCCTCCCCCACCCCCGTTTAGAAATATTTTATTAAACTTTTTCTAGTTATTCAACACATACCAGTAACCATTATTACACTACTATTATACAAACTCTGCTGTTGATGTCTCAAGAGTTGTCACAATGTATTGATTTAATGCAACAGAACCTTTACTATTAAGAGATTGGCAAATATTTGATATATTTTCATAAAGTTTAATATTTCTGTTACCGAATTTGATTCTGCAGATGTAAACTACTTGGTAAAGATCTTTTTTTTTTTTTTTTTTTTTTTTTTTTTTTTTTTTTTTTTGAACAGGACAAAAGGAGAAACAAAAGTCAATCTAGTTCACCCCGCATTTAATTTAACATTATATATTGCATAAGATATATTAATTGTGATTATGGTTAATTATTTATATACACCCCCCATATATTCATTCTATTTGGAAAAATACCGATTTACTCGGAAGAATGGAATCCAAAGCAATATATTGTAATGCTAATCAGCGATCATTCAAGGAAACAACAACGTTGAAGGGCAGATGCCCCGGATTAAGAACAATATACCGGAACATAAACAAAAAATAAAAATAGAAAAATTAAACCGGAGAAATGGCATTTTAAAAAAGTTGCAAAAGCTGTAGGCCGAACACCGAGTAACTTTTTTTTTTTTCAAAAAAAAAAAACAAAAAACAAAACGCAACACAATATTTACATCTGATCCAAATCCCAACTCGGCATATGGCAGTCTCGGACTGGGCATGGTCTTTAACGTATAATCAAAACAGAGGAAAACCCGCTCATACTTGATTACCGGGAGAACTGACGGAATATTCGCGACTGGTCTTTTTGCATCAGATATCAGAACAAAAATAATTTGAGTTAGAAGTTGGACCAAATTATGAAAAACATGCAAAAAGACCTCCTTTCTCCCCAGACGACAAGCATGCTGAACACCAGGAGCAGTACACGAGTGGGATCGTTTGGAAGAGCATCGAACAACAAACAAAGCATGCCCATTTTTGCAAACATCACTTTTTGCGCAACGTGCATATCCAGTGATGCCAAGTTGACCGAGATATTCAAAATGGTGCACAAGATGGGTGGACTGTATTCAACGGATTTGTCCAGTGCCGTGGATGTTCTTGTGTTGGACAGTTCGGAATTGTCGCACGAGATATTGTTCAGTTCTAGAAAGTACAAGTACGTGGTGGACCACAGACCGGATGTTGTGGTGATGGATTTGAAAGCTTTGCGTGCGATGCATTTTGCGTGGATGAACAACTCTTTGCATCCGTACTTCAACTCCAACTCAACACATGCGTCCAAGCTGTCTGCATCAGATATGAAGTTGCTAGTTTTAAAACTGGTGCGGAGAAAATTTGCATACAAGCCTTTGGAATTGTTACTCAAGAAATACATTTTTATAGGTCGTGTGGATTTCCAAGATTCCAATGATCCACAGATAAGAGACATCACTGCTTTAACTGTGTATGACATCTTGAAAAAAAGTTTCCCTTTGGCAACGTTTATTGGAGATACAAAAGATAAAACAGCAACAACATCAACAACAACAACAACAACAACAACAACAACAATTACAAACACGACCGCAAGGGCCCCCGTGATAGATTACCAGCGGTACATGACTTCATCTTCGAAAAACGAGTCTGTGTTCATTACAACAACTTTGAATGGAACAAGAACAGAAGCAGCCAAACAGGACGGTGTGCCTCTTGTGCATCCAAGATGGGTCATGGACTGCGAATTAAGAGGATGCTTGATCGATTACAACCATTACCTTTTGAAAAATTTTCACAAAAACAACCAAATGGCTCCATACAGTCAGATAGGCGTGGGTGCAAATTTAATACCTTGCTGGAATGATTTGATAGAAATGCGTAAGGAAGCAGAACTTCATCAACAAAAAGATGACAATATATTTGATTTTGAAAACAAAGAAGATGAAATCATATTGGACAATAGCAACATGGTGAAAACAGCGCGAAACGGGACAGTGTGGAATAAGATGATTGACAAGTCGTTAAATCCCAGTAATGATACGATGAAACAAATGCATCGACACGAAATTTCCAATTCTAATTCAAAAAAAGATAAAGATTTCATAAAACATAATAAAAAATTGGAAATTTTCACAAATTGTAGTTTCTATGCATACCAATTCAATGATAAACACTATAAAATTTTAGACACAATCATTGCAAAAAATGGAGGGTTTCTCCAAAAATATAACAAATCCACAATAGATGATCTACTAGAAAACACGCGCACGCATAGTGTAAACAGTACACCTTCCTCTTACAACTCTACCAAAACATTCATCATAGTGCCACACAATTTTCAAGTAGATTTTTTGCCCGATTTCTTATGGCAATTAGGCAAAAATCAGATCCAAAAATCCAAAATTGAGTTAATCACAGAATTTTTCATTGAAAGATGTTTACATTATAATCAATTGGTACCATTGGATCACTGGTGCAAACCGTTTTTCACAAAAAATCTGCACGTTTACAAAAAATTGGAACGAATAAACACACCAAATAAAAAATATTCCAAATTGAACTTGGCAATAACAGGGTTCCAAGGAGTGGAACTGCTCCATTTGACCAAAATCCTCAATTTGATCAACACTGAGCTCCCGGATTGCGGGCTGCATTTTTCCCAATTTTTAAACAAAAAAACAGACTTGTTGTTGATCAACTTGTCCTTTTTCCATAACACCATTCCAAGAACAAACGCTTTATGGTATAAAAACAAATACGCTGATTTGTTCGAAATGGAATACCAATCATTGCACAACGCAAAAACTGATCCCCACAATGATCAAAAAGACAGATTTGCAAAAAATTATGAAAACACACCACAAAGAGAATCTAATGTGGAGAAATTGCATAAGGATTCGGTGAAAAAAAAACTAGAGTTTATCAAAAAAATAAAACCAATACCTAGTTGCACACCGGGGGTCCTTTTTGAAATTTTCGAAAAAGCCTTGAACAAAAACACATCAATTTTTGCAGAACCCACTGATAATGAAGTTCATTTAAATGATAAATCTTGGTGTGTTACGTGTCCGAAAAAAACCAGTCTTGGCAGCAGTACCTCGTATGATGAACTCATCTGGCAGGTGTACAACGAAAAGCAACTGCCAGAATCTATGGAAGATATAAATACGGTTTTGGAAAATAAAAAGAGCGAAATACTGCCTGAATTGAGTGCTCAAGATGAACCCAAAAATATCGGGAAAAGAAGATCACCGCACAATGGGGAAGAAAAGTCCGCCAATGACACTTCGCCATACTTTAAAAAAACGAAAAAAAACTCAGCATCCCCATCACGAAAAATATCCGATCATTGGGTTTCTGATTTGATGAATAATGAACATTCACCGGTGAAAAGGAAAAGAGAACTTTCACTTGAAGCTTCTATTACTAAGTCTTCAATCACAAGTTTTGCTAAACATCCAAAGACCAACGTCAGCAGAGATCAAAGTGACATCATTGATAATCAGGACTCTCTGCAAAACCCAAAATCAACATCAAACGCAGCACGGGATGAAATGGATTTTGCAGAGCCTGTCGGTCATGATTTAGACTTTGTACGAGAGCCGGAAAGGGAAAGCACCCAACTTACTTATGGCGAGTCTGCTATGGATGCAGTTAGGTACACATCAAGAGCTGCGTCAACCGGCGGGGTAGCGGGAAGAAGAAGAATCACAAGGCAGCAAATGAAATCTGCGTCAGACTTGTAAGCGGACCCTTTCAGTTGATCTCTCAATTGGAAGTTGGTTTTTGATGTATCTGAATTTTCACACTTATGGTGCTTGCGACTATAGTGTTTTACATCTGGTGCATGTTTGCTTCAGTATGCCCGCATACCTCAATCTATTTGGCTGCTCTTAGGGGGGCTTACAACATTGTGGAAATTTTTGAAGTAGTATAAATATTTACCAATCAGTAAAATGTAACACAGAGAATATTTGTTTTCATGTTTCTTACATGTATCTTGACATCTGTACCGCTAGTCTTGTTTAAAATGTACGTTGAAGAGCTTAGGCACATCATATATAAATCACGTGATTATTGTTTTGCCTTTCCACACTGAACGATACAGACCTAAGCTTGAGACCTCAAACCTGCACTGTGAAAAATGGTTTGTAAATATTCAGTTTCACTAAACATTTCAGCAAGATACCAAAGAAAGAATTGCCCCTCGCATTATTAGAAAACAAATTTTTTTTTTTTGCCAACCAAACTCAAACGGCCCAAACTGAAATGGCAGATCAAGCTGATAGGTTAAAAGATTATATGGACAGTTTAAAGTCCAGAAAAGAAGACTTTGTTTCTGGACTGACGGGCAGCACAATCCCCGAAATAAATTACATCAGTGCTGTTGCATTGACAACGTACATTGCAGGTAAAATACTGAATCTAGCTAGTAACAAAGGAAATGGTCAGAAATTCACACTATACATGGCAATCGATTACGCTTTGAATTGGCTGTGCTTGTTACTTGCCGTGACTTTGTACGCAAATAATGTCCAACTACTACACATCCTTATTTTGGTGCCTGTAGCTCTGGCTGCATTTGCAAAGTCTAGTAACAAGTCATCAAAAAACACAAAGAAAAATGCTCCCCGTGCCAAAGTTGATAATAAAAAAACCTTGAAGAATAAAAAAAATAACACGCAAACGTCTTCTGAACTGAAACTGGTTAAACAGTCATTTCTTACAGGATACAGATCTCACATGTTGATAATGACTGCAATTGCCATTTTAGCCGTTGATTTTCCACTTTTCCCAAGAAAACTTGCAAAAGTTGAGACATGGGGCACCTCGTTGATGGACCTGGGTGTTGGATGTTTTGTGTTCAGTAATGGGGTAGTCTCGACGCGTTCAGTGATCAGTGAGAAATTAGAATTGAAATCCAAAGCCAACTATTTACGAAAATTTGTGCAAAGTTTCAAACACGGAATAATTCTGTTAGCGTTGGGATTGTTGAGACTTTATTTCACTAAAAACTTGGAATATCAAGAACACGTAACGGAGTATGGCGTTCACTGGAATTTTTTCATGACGCTTTCGTTACTGCCACCATTTTTGGTTTTGGTTGTTGAGCCTATCATCATGTTGACTAACGTACCCAGATTCATTATAGCCCTTGCTATAGGCTTAACCACAGAGTACATGCTGATTCACAACGAGAAGATGCTTCCATATTTGATTACGAGTGAAAGAGATACTTTGATCAATGCTAACAGAGAAGGCCTATGGTCTTTTTTGGGTTATTGCTCTATATTTCTATGGGGTCAAACGATCGGCATGTTTTGTTTGAGTAGCACACCTTTTAAAAATAACCTATACACCGTGAACCCACAAAGCAAGGGATCAAAAAGCGTTAACAAGAAATTAACAAAATTTGATAAATTAACGACTGTAAGTCCGCTTCAAGGCTTGTTTACATGGGTTTGCATTTTGGGGGCTTTATCAGCCATTGTATTTAAATACGACCCGTATACCTGTTCAAGAAGATTTGCAAATCTCCCATATGTTTTGTGGGTGGCATTGTACAACGTGTGCTCCATTTTCTTTTACGCTTTGGCTGATTATGTGTGTGCCTACTACAAAAACTCAAATTTTCAAAATGAAAGTGTTTACGAAATCCCCGAGTCTCTAGAAGCTATCAACTCCAATGGGTTGTTGCTGTTTTTGTTAGCCAATGTCTCTACGGGATTGGTAAACATGTCCATAAACACTTTAGACGCTGCTCCTGTCCAGTCGTTTTTGGTATTACTCTGCTACTGTTTTTTCCTATACTCGGTATCAGTTTTTCTTTATAGAAATAAAATATTTATAAAGTTTTAGTCAATTTCGATGTATGCCCTGTCGATTTTTTTACCTTTTTTCAGCAAGGAGAATATGTCTTTGCCCTCTGGTGGTTGCTGAGTATTCTTTTTGTTATTTTTTCTGGCTTTCTTCAATGGATGCTGAGATAAGTTTTCGTCATGTTCTTTTTTAACGTCATCTCCTTCCTTTTTGAGTTTTGCTTTTCGCGACCTTTCAAGAAGACTGTTTGCAGATGTCAAAAACGGTCTATGATCAACGGTTTCTTCCTCCGGATCATGTAAGATTTCTGCAGCAGTTAAGTCAATGGTTGGAGTTCGCCCTGTGGGAAGGTCAAGACTGGGCTTTTTCTGATTTTTTCTCTCGTTGCTTCCAGCAATTTTAAAGTCTTTTTTCAGCTTTTTTTTTTCAGGTGAAACATTTGGAGAGTTATTTGAAACTGGGGCTTTACTTGGAGCGTAAACTTTCCTTCTGACGGGGCTCAGGTTGAGATTCTTGGTTGGTGCATATGTTTTCCTTGTCGGTGATTTATTGACAAACCGCGACGCTGTATAATCTAAGTTAGTCCGAATATTTGGTAGTTCTTTGGGCTGTCTTGATCTTCCTGAAGGTCTTGGAGCAAGGGTCTGACGATTATGCGACGTCGCGTTCAAGGATAGTGAAGAGCCAAGCTGTTCTGCCGCGCTTAAAAATCCAGAAGAGTACTTTTTGGGAGATGCGCTGATGTGATTGAAGCTTAAGTTGATCCCATTTTTCACATACACTTGCGAGCCCATCCAATGGAAATGTAATCTTTCGTCATTGAGGTAAGAATCATAATCATCAATCAGCTGTTGCAACGAAAAGTTTGAAATGTTTTTTTGAAACTTCACTCCCATTGTCTCGTAAAAAGATTTGATGTTTTCTACATTGTCAAATAATTGTTGGGCCATTTCAACAGTCTTCAAAAATCCTGGAGTTATAAACCGACTTCTTACAAGTTTATACTCCGTTTCATGGTTTCTTTCGCTAGAGGTTTCGACGCTTGATAAATATAACTGAACTTTTGCTCTGCTCAGAGCAACGTAAAACACTCGTCTTTCTTCATTTAACAATTCGTCCATAGTTTTCTTGTACTTTCCCGGCTTGTTAGTGTTGTTTGCGGCTTCAGACTCATCTTCACTGTCTTCGTCTTCAACATCATTGGCGAAAAGGGAAGGATTAGTCCCTTCAGTGCAACCTGGAACAAAAACTACAGGCCACTCACAACCTTTAGCTTTGTGCGTGGTACAAACAGTTACTCTGCCTTCCTTAAACTGGGATTCTTCATCTTCACTCTCTTTGTCACCATAAAGCCGCACAGAACTCACAAACTCACGAACAAAGGATTTGTCATAAATAATTTCTGGCGTTTTTGAGCATTCGTTTGGTTTTTCAACCACCTCTGCTGTATCAAGATCATCAAGCTCATTGTCTTCCACTTTGGAAGTTAGTGCTGAAGAAGTTCTGCTCAATGAAAAAATAAAGTCGTTATCCTCTTCCTCATCATCCACATTCATCTGACTGTAGTCGTTTGAAAACTCCATCAGTTGTTCCTTGACCTGCATGACATTCATATGTTTTGGTGAAGACAGATCTGGAGCTTCTTCAAAATCACCAGACTTTTGCACACTTGCTTTTTGTTGGCTAGGGTTTGTGTCTTTTTTGTTCACCGTTAGCTCATGTTTGAGCCCAGAGTTCTCGTAAATATAATCAAAAATCTCTTCCATATTGCTTTTTGATGTACCATTTTCAAACATTGCTCTTGCAGTTTCAATAGTTTCAATCAACTTTGTTGCAACTTTTCTGCCCTTGGTAGGAAGCAAGTTATAGTACTTTTTTAGTTGATTGAAACTATTTGCTTCGTCCGATAGCTTGTTTTTTATTTTTTCAAACCCAGCCTTTCCTAATCCTCTTGCAGGATACAACAGAGCATCTTCCAAAGCAAACGGTTCGTAATCCGAAAGAACCAATTTTATGTTGTTCATGATTGACTTGACCTCTCTTCTTTCCCAAAAAGATTGTCCTTTGATGATATAGTAAGGCAGCCTTGCTTCAATGAGTGCCCTCTCAAGAGCAGGTATTTGTCGTCTTTGCCTCACAAGTATCGAAAAATCATTATAACTGAATAAGCCTGGTAAACTCTTCAAATACATGATCTCAGAAACTAGTCCAGCTGCTTCCTCTTTGAAATTGTGATACGAATGAAATACGGGGCCAAACTTTGTGTCATATTGGGCAAATAGTTTTGTAGTGTTATCACGACCTTTTTGCTGCTGTTTCATTAAATTTTGACAGGAGTCGACAATCCGTTGAGTAGATCTGTAGTTTTGATTCAAAGTAATGGTGGTTACAGGAACAGGGCTTATTCGAATCATATCTTTGAAGTTGTGAGGCATGGCGTCTCTAAATGCGTAAATACATTGATCAGGATCTCCAACCACAGTGATACCATTGCAGTTTACAGATTTCCCTCTTGCAAAAAGAAACATCAACTGCATTTGCAAAACACTTGTGTCTTGGAACTCATCAACAAGCACATGCTGCACCTGCTTCAGGCAGTTGTGCTCTTTCAAAAGAGTGTAAGCTTGCAAAAGTAGATCATCAAAATCAACTTTTTTTTGATTTTTCATCGCCTTCTGGTAGTTTTCGTAGAAATACAAAAGAGCTTGGTCTACATCATGAGCATCGCTATAGTCTTTCACAGTTTGGCCTTGTGACTTTAATTTCGATATATTTGATTTGATTAGTTTGACGCTCAAAACATATGCTCCATCTTTATTCATCATCATTAAATTTTTCTTTCGAAGAAATGAAGACGCAGCATCAAGGATGTGTGGTGGCACGTTTTCGATCATTTTTTTCATCAGCTTTTCCTGATCGTCATCTGATATGACTTCCAAATCAGTGCAGCCAATCCTGTATCCGTGCTTACGTAAAATCCCGTAGCAGATCCCATGAAATGTTCCTACATTAACCTGGGTGTAGTTGATGTCTGTATTTTCTAACGCTTTAGAAAGTCTATCCACAATTTCTTCTTTAGCTTTTACACCAAAAGTGGTACATATTATTGATTCGGGAGGCAGTTTGGCCACTGTGAGCAAGTACACAATTCTACTGATAATAACTTTGGTTTTACCTGTTCCTGGTGGAGCGTTGACTTGCAGCACTTTTTTGGGATCAAACACAACGGCACGATATTGATTGTCGTTTAGTTGATTTGAAAACTCCTGCATTCTCTATCCAAACTTTCAAAATTGTGTTTTTCTTGTGTGATCTCGTATTTAAAAAAGCTTGCAAAAGCTGGAGGTTTTGCCCTTTTTGTGTTTCCTTGTTCTAGGAATGCCATTTTCTAACTTGTACCATCTAAACTTTGACATATATCGTGTGTTGGTTTTCCTTTTTGTTTACATTTTGATGTAACCAGTTTCTTTTTTTACGCGTATTGGCAACAAAAAACAACCAATGAGACTGACAACCGTTTTCAAATATTTTAACAATTGGGCGTGTGGCGTAGTTGGTAGCGCGCTCCCTTAGCATGGGAGAGGTCATCGGTTCGACTCCGGTCTCGTCCAGAAGTTTACTTTTTTTGAGTGAAAAAAGGGAAAACGAATGCGAATCGTGGATTACCCAATTTTTTTTTTTTTTTTTTTCTTTTTCCTTTTCAAGCTCTCATTTTTGTTTTCAGCATG
>ERZ794936.651-NODE-651-length-14766-cov-5.560533_pt1 | contig 14766 bp, 9 predicted proteins | sample MGYA00511083_ERZ794936 | MGnify/ENA primary metagenome ERZ794936 (study PRJEB30137, sample SAMN04331409) | food metagenome | isolation source: Y2 must sample point D1 replicate A | place: Australia: South Australia | collected 2014 ... | reverse complement strand
TAAAAAAATTTTAAATTGAAAAAAGCTGTAATATATTAGAAGTCGTATTTTTTTAAAATGGATTTATATATAATCTTCTCATCTTGAAATTCAAAGAAGTTTTTTATAAAGCAGTAAGTCAAAAAAAGAAGAAGAAGAAGATATAGGGAGAACCATTCCATAATATTTTATATTATAATCAAACATAATGTCTCAAAACAAAACTGCTATCCTATCTGTTTACGATAAAACTGGATTATTAGACTTGGCCAAGGGCTTAGTCGAAAACAACGTCAGAATCTTAGCTTCTGGTGGTACTTCCAAGATGATCAGAGAAGCTGGTTTCCCTGTTGAAGATGTCTCCTCCATCACCCATGCCCCTGAAATGTTAGGTGGTAGAGTCAAAACTTTACATCCAGCTGTCCATGGTGGTATTTTAGCCAGAAACTTGGAAAGCGATGAAAAAGATTTAGCTGATCAACACATCGATAAGGTTGATTTTGTTGTTTGTAATCTATATCCATTCAAGGAAACTGTTGCTAAGGTCGGTGTTACTGTTCCTGAAGCTGTTGAAGAAATTGACATTGGTGGTGTTACCTTACTAAGAGCTGCTGCCAAGAACCATGCCAGAGTTACTATTTTATCTGATCCAAAAGATTACTCCCAATTTGTTACTGAATTAAAGGAAAACAAAGGAGATGTTACTCAAGAATTGAAAAACACCTTAGCTTTAAAGGCCTTTGAACACACCAGTGATTATGATACTGCTATTGCTGACTTCTTCAGAAAGCAATACTCAGCTGGTACCACTCAATTAACCTTGAGATACGGTGCTAACCCTCACCAAAAGCCAGCTCAAGCTTACGTCTCTCAACAAGAATCTTTACCATTCAAGGTATTAAGTGGTTCTCCAGGTTACATCAACTTATTGGATGCCTTAAACTCTTGGCCATTAGTCAAGGAGTTATCTGCTTCTTTAGGTTTACCAGCTGCTGCTTCTTTCAAGCACGTTTCTCCAGCTGGTTGTGCCGTTGGTTTACCATTAAGCGATGTTGAAAAGAAGGTTTACTTTGTCAAGGATATTGAAGGTTTGGATGAATCTCCATTAGCTTGTGCCTATGCTAGAGCCAGAGGTGCTGACAGAATGTCTTCATTCGGTGACTGGATCGCCTTATCTAACATTGTTGATGTTCCAACTGCTAAAATCATTTCTAGAGAAGTTTCCGATGGTGTTATTGCTCCAGGCTTTGAACCAGAAGCTTTGAAGTTATTAACTGCTAAGAAGGGTGGTAAATACTGTGTTTTACAAATCAATCCATCTTTCGAGCCAAAAGAAAACGTTGAATCAAGAACTGTCTTTGGTATTACCTTAGAACAAAAGAGAAATGATGCTGTTATCAACAGATCCACTTTTAAGGAATTTGTTTCCAAGAACAAGGAATTACCAGAACAAGCTGCTATTGACTTAACTGTCGCTACCATTGCTTTGAAATATACCCAATCTAACTCTGTTTGTTACGCCAAGAACGGTATGGTTATCGGTTTAGGTGCTGGTCAACAATCCAGAATTCACTGTACCAGATTAGCTGGTGATAAGGCTGACAACTGGTGGTTCAGACAACATCCAAAGGTCTTGGGATTAAAGTGGAAGAAGGGTGTTAAGAGACCAGAAAAGTCCAATGCCATTGATTTGTTAGTTACTAGCCAAGTTCCAACTGAACAACCAGAAAAGGAAGAATTTGAAAGCAAATTTGAAGAAGTTCCATCCCCATTCACTGAAGAAGAAATCAAGCAATGGAGATCTGAATTAAAGAACGTTGCTTTATCCAGTGATGCTTTCTTCCCATTCCCAGATAATGTTTATAGAGCCGCTAGAAGTGGTGTCAAGTACGTTGCCGCTCCAAGTGGTTCTGTTATGGACAAGGCTGTTTTCGATGCTGCTGATTCCTTCGACATGGTTTATGTTGAAAACCCATTCAGATTATTCCACCATTAAGCTGAATGTTATATATAAGAAAATAATGTTTTATAGCCAGTAAAGATATGATACTAAAGAAGAAAAAAAAAAAAGTCTTTGTTATTTATTTATTTTTTTATTTCACAAACAAGAAAAGAAAATCATTAAAACATGTAATATTGTAAGTCAAGAAGATGAGAGAAAGAAAAATATAATTACGAATATAGTTTAAAAAAAAATAAAATGTCTGCAGTATGGTTTTACCCAAATGATCATTGGCCAACTAGGACCACAGAAAGCCAGCTGCTCTTAATTATCTTTCTTTTGACGGAAAGAAAAACTAAGAACGATGAAATAAGCAACGAAATAGGATCGCTCCGTATTCCGTCAAGACAAATAACACCTACAACTAAACTTTACTACACAACGTTTAGGAATATACTGCGGCATACAAACAGAATGCATATTTAAAGGTTCTCAACGCTAATCGTTAAAACAATAAAGCGGAAATCCTAAAAACTTTCTTCAGGATAATCAATCAGTTTCCTAAGAAAAAGAAAAATCACCGTAAATCTAAAGAAAACATAACGTTTGAATGCTTTTTCTAAGAATTTGCCAACCTGGGCATTAACCCTGACCCATACCATCCAAAGATAGTTGTAGTTATGCAGTTGTTGGTTTAAAAAAAAACTAACAACGAACACGAAAACTGGGAATCTAGCCTCTCGTGAGTTGGATAGCGACATAGGCATAATGATTAAAATGCATATGCAGTGATTAGGCTGCAACATAAAAATCACCTACATCTCAAATCTATTGTATGTTTTACAGGTTTTTTTGAAACTTTATATTTTATAAAGAACGAAAAAAGAACATTCAAGAGTAATTAGATTATTACAAAATTGTGAATTAGAATATGCTTAGAGCTGTTTAAATACTCTCAAAAAAAATTTAAAAACTCACCAGAAAAAAAAAGTTTTAGGCTGCAAATTGTAGCAAGAACAAAAATTATGCATCATTTAGGGCGGAAATGTCCCAAAGAGGAAACTTCAGGCGTAGGAAATAAAAAGAAAAGTTATACGCTTTTAAAGTAGCTCTCTATAAGGCACATCATAGGAAGTATGTATGGATAGTGATTTAAAGCAGAAAAGAACAAAAAAAAAGGGAGTTTTATATATAGAATAGATGAGATTGATAAAAGTTTGAGTTTTTCACAACATGGTTGGATGAAATTGAGCAAGAAGTTGGGTAAATCTCAACATGTGTAGAGGAAAGTGAGCAAGAAGTTGGGTAATTCTCGACAATCATACCATCATTTTCTCGCATAATTCAATAAGACATGAAAAAATTAATGTTTCATTTTTATGAAAAACTGGCTACTCCTTTATAATATCGTAACATTATAACTGGAATACCGTCTGATACTGAAGGCAAAAACTTAAGCTTTTTTTTTTTCTAAAACTTTGTTTCAGGTATAATTTGATGAAGTATATGGAAATTTTGTCAATCACGAAGAATCTGAGTGAGCTGAGTAAAAATTATCATCATATAACAAAATTATAGAAAAAAAGAGCATAGTTGAAGCTTCATATGTCAAATTTCAATAAAAGTATGAATCATTAATTGGTATGTCTATTGAAAGTATGCCAAAAAAAAAGAGCATCTTGAGAATCTTTATGGTTTGTGCGAAATGGGATTGAACATTAAAATTAGAGTCTCAAAACCTACAAAACAATGAAAAGTTATGTTGGTGAAAGACCAAACCGAAATGTTACCAATACCAAAGCACGAAAGCTTGATTAGTTGTTTGAACAACGGTTATTTTTTCTTATTCTTTCTTTAATAAACGAATTACTTTTATACTGTAGTAAACATATACTCTATTACGAATAAACAGTAGGACGTACTTATATAGTACGCCAATTTTTTTTTTTGGTGCGCTTTAAAAATTTTCTACACCTAAACTTCCTAATAAGGTAATTATTATAGTGAACAAAAAAAAAAAAAAGAAAAAAAGAAATTAAAGAGATTTAATCAATACAGGTTAAAATTCATATCTACTATACAGTGAAATATTTACCAGAAATCAAACTGGTGGATACATCAAGGTTTATTTTTTCTTGTTCAAAGGTCAAAAGTTCAGGGTTGACAAAACTTTCACCACCAACTAAACCAGTGTAGTCAAACATACTGAATTCAATGTTACATTTACCTTCCCTACCTTTCTTATCAGTCATAAATCTGACAATGAACTTCTTTTCTTCTTCAGGTTCAAAGAACAATTTTTTGTCTTCGTCTTTGAATCTCCAAATAATCTTTTGTTTCTTTTTATTGAATACACCGTTTGGTTTAGATAAGACCTGTGATACTTGACAATCTAGGATTTGGATGGAAATAGTACAAGTTTGGAATGTCAAAGGTTTGGATGTATTGTTTTTAACAGATAAAACCATACTGGATTTGGTATCTTCGTGATTCCATACAGAAGACAAGGTTACTGGGACTTTATAGGAAGCAGAGTTCAAGTTTGATACTTGGTATTTCAATAAACCTACAGATTTATTGACAAGCTTACTAACATCAAATATGTTATATTCGTTTTTGTTGTCATTTGGAGTTAAAATATCATTGTTGTAAATCAAGTTGCTATCATCAATCAAGTAACTTTTGTTCAATCTCAAATTTAAACCATTGTTCGACAATTTAGCATTGCTAATTGAACTTGGTAAAGATAAAGCAAGCTCACCAACAATATCAATGCTTTCATTATAAAGAGGTTCACCATTTTCATCTACGTCAGAAGTGGCAACTCTAGCAAAGTTGATAACTTCAGCAACACTGGAGTTGACTGTAATATCCTCAATGTCATCAGCACCTAAAGTTGTATCACCAGCATCTTCAGCAGAATTCAACTCTGGATGAACAAATTGTGGAGGGGTAATACCAACTTCACTTAAAGCACCGGTCAATTGTGGTTCTAATTCATGATTGCTACCATTTAAGTATACCGATTCTCTAGTACTGACATTTAAATCTTGGAATAATTGAGATTGAACTCTCTTATTCGTCTTTCTTGGCTTAGGAGCACTTGGTGCTTCAGAATGTGGAATACCAGTTTCACTATTAGAAGGAATTTGAACACTTGTTTGTACTGGTGGTTGTGTATCTGTGTGATTATCAGATACTAAAATTGGAGATTCATCTTGAATTCTTTGGATACCAGCATTAGGTAGTATAGGTTGACGATGGTATTCTGGTGTTTGTTCAGATCTTACTGGTTCTGAAGCTTGGTGTTTGTGTTCAGGTGCTTTAGGCAAGTCCTTTTCAGTGGCATGGCCAAGGGATGTTGGATTTGAATCATAAGCATTATCAGAAGATATTTCTGCTATGTTACTAGGTCTTCTACCCAAGTTTTGACGTTGCTGTAAACTTGAACTAACACTTTCTCTTTCAGATAAGTTTTCAGAGCTTTGATTAGAAGAATTCTTGTTTTTGTTCTTCTTACCAAATAGAGTACCGAACTTGCTTCTCAATTTTTTCTTTTCCTTCTTCTCAGGCTTGGCTTGTCCATTGTTGTTACTATTTGTAAAATTGGCATGGATTAAATCATGTTTCAAAACAGTTGAGCTTGATGGGTGTCTAATGCTTTTTGTGGATTCTTGAATAGATTGGTTTCTTTGATGACCTTGCAATGCAAGTTTAGAGTCTGAAGTATTTACTAAACTCTTGAAATTGGTATTAGAAGCGTAATTTGCAAAATGGTCAATTTCTTCTTCAGGTGAGAATTTAGATATTTTGGTGTAGGTAGATTGATTTTTGTTAGTCAATGCAACTTCATATTGACCAACCAAAACTTCAAAGTCCAACAAAGTCTGCTTTAAAAAGTTTAGTCTTTCAAAATCGCTTTGTTCAAACATATCATACAGTAAAGGACCATTGCTATCCCAGCTTTCAGCAGAGATTTTGCCATTTAACAAATGATTTAACAAGTTCCAAGTCTCTTTAGTTTGTAAGTTATTAGAATCGTAATTATCCAAGCTTGTAATGAACTTTTCGTTTAAAACAGTTTCAAACTTTGCTGTGTGATTCATTTCAGTTCTCAATTCTTCCAAAATGGCACCATACATGTTTTTGTTGATATCCTTACCAATCAAATCACCTTCTGCAAACAAATCAGCCAAAATACTCAAATCCAATCCGGTTTCTTTAGCCAGCTTATCAAAAACAATGTCATTGATTGCTTCGTTGTCGGTGTAAATCCTTTTTAATTGCTGTTGATGCGTTCTTTTAACTACAGAAACTTGCTTTAATAGTTTAACAATTTGTTCATTATAAATTCTGGAAGTTGTTAGCTTTAACTTTATTAATTCCAAAGCTTCTTGTGGATTGTTTATTTTTTGCGTCAAAATTCGATCTGTATAAACTGATCTATTTTTTTGACCTTCGTCTATATGGTTTTCTGTACTCATTTTGTGTATTGGTTAGATTCTTTAAAAAACTCTTTTTTCTTATATTTTAAAATGTATTTTTAAGGTTTTATTTATGTTTGAATTGTTTGTAGAGAGGGGTGGGTAAATTACCAAATTTGGTTCTTTTTTTTTTTTTATACACCAAAATTGGAACAAAATCAATTTCCGAAAAAAACGACCACTGAAAAGAGCATGCCATTAACTCCGAATGGCAATCTTAATCAAATCATTAAGTTTTTAAATAAGTATATATTGAATATTAGTTGGCTATATCTTCTCTTCAATAATCACGTTATCCTGTTCACTATGAGATATATCATGTGACCTATCCGTTGAGGCATATTTTTGTATATTTGAGGTAGTTTTTGGCATCAATAACCTTCTTATGTTGTGCGTTATTATATACAAAGGTAGTATAACAAACAATACTGCTATTATAACAACAACAATAAGATTCAAAACACCATTCTGCTTCCAACTAGTGCTATTTTCATCTGAATATATGTAATTTTTCAATAGCAAATCTACATTATCTAGAAAGAGATATTTTATGAGTATTTGTAACCTGCTGGCAATAACCTCTTTTTTCAAAAAAGCATACGATTCAAACGACTGTATGCAAACCTTCAATTGCAAGCAATAATCCTCAAGATATGGGATTTCATGCTTGTCACAGTAATTATCTTTGTATTCCTTCAAACATTTTTCATATTTGAGTTTGTTTTCCACGCTTAGGTAGTGGAATCTCGTTGACAAGTCTTCCTTGAAGACGTTAGTGTATATAGCAAAGCCAGAAAGAATCAGAATAGCAGTAAATATTATCTTTCCTGAATCAACAAACATGTGAAAAAAATCGTATTAGATTGCAATGCTACCACAGAGTTTATTAGTGAGTGTAATGACTGTTAACACGGTTATCTGGATATGTGGCTCTTTTTCGTGTACCAGATGTGTTTTTTTTGGTGCACAAAAGCCGTTTAACGATGTCTCCGAAAACAGTAACATAGATTATAGTTACCCGAACACAAATGTAAAACAAGTGGGTAGCATCTACAACACCAAGGGATACTACATTAGACAAACAAGAATACAACATTATTAATCAAGCATTAATTCTAGGTAAGTAAAAAAAAAAAAAAAAAAAGAAGAAGGGGCAATCTCAGCTTTCCTGTTGCCCCCTTCACCTCGTAATATAGCAGTAGATACCACTTAGAGCCACCAAAAAGCCGCTATTACAATTTTGGCGTCATCGATAAAAATCTTGTCCGAAAAAAAAAATACAGAGAAGGAAAACACACACTGTATATGTTATTGAGGAATTTCATAGAGTTAAGGTAATAAAAACACGACTTAAAACCAACCGCCATAAACAAACAGTATGTTTTCCATTGCTAAAAGACAATTTTCCACCACCCCAATTCCTAAAATAGCCAAATTCTCCATTATTGGTAGACTAGGTGACGATGCTACCAAGTCCTATCACGGAGACAATGTTGTTTACAGATACAACATTGCCAGTAACACAAAGACAAACTCTGAAACTGCTAACTGGTTCAACATCACCAAATTCCAAGAATCTCCAGGATTTGAAAAAATTGCCAGAAAAGGAAACCTAGTACAAGTTGAAGGTGATTTAGTTCAAAACATTTATTTGAAAAATGACGTTCCAACCTATGGTTTCAACTTTATCCAAAAATCCTTCCAAGTTATTACCTTCGCCAAGCCAACTGAAGAAAACATTGAAGGTGACCACTTGGAACATCCAACTGAATCTGAAGAAATCGTTAAGAACTTATAAGTGACATATGGATGTGAAATGAAAATAAATACCAGCAACTAGCTGAATGCTCTATATACTAATCTAGACTCGTTCTTCTTCTTTTTTTTTAATAAGCAGATATGGCAACAACATTTGTATAATATGCTTTTTTCAAAAAAAAAAAAAAAGAGCGCGTGGTAAGATACTATTTAGTTGATTACATACTCATAATCACCATTATAATATATATATTATCGAATCCAAATTACACCAGAAGTTGTTCTTTCCTTATTATTTCTTTTGTTGCTGTAGCCCAAACAATCCAACAAACTCGTCATTTTTTAATCTCAAATCAAAGCTGCTGATAAGTTTGTTTTGTAAGGAGCACTAATAACCACAGTACTTTAATCGATTACCTCGTTAAGCTTCTAGCTTTAATTAATAGCATTAACTAGTTGATTTCTTTTTCCCCCAAAAAAAAGTTGAATATTACCTCAATGGGATTCTTTCACGGTCTGTTTATTTTTATGTATATATATTTTTCGCGAAAATTAATTTTTAAAATATGCTTATGAATGTTTATAAGAAAACCAAACAAAGAGATACTCACTATTTTTGGTGCAGGTGATTTTTATTAAACGACAGATATAGTGTTATATCAAAGTTATTTTATTGTTTATTCTTTTTTTCTAAAAAAGAGGTGTCTTCAAACTAATACAGTCAGTGCATTAGCAAATATATAACAACGAATAAGAAAAAACAAGAGAATTTGATGATTTTATAAATAATGTCTAATAACACACAAGATAAAAGAGAAAATAGCATTTCTCGTTCTCCGTATAAAAATACACCACTGAGCAGCAACAAGCTTCAGTTTGAAGGATCAGTGGATTTTTCAAAGGAAAATCTTGATCTAACAAGCAATACCGACAACAATTTAAGCTTTGGAATCAAAACTCCATTTCAGCTAACCCCTATGGACTTTGATAGTCTCAAGAAATTTCATGATACAGAAACAAATATATCTTTAAGTAGGACACATCAAAAATCCATTCTAAGTCCGAATGGTCAAGAGTCACCATACACAATGTTTGATACGTCAAATGTCTCATATTCAAATCTTACAATGCCACAGGCTGAAAAGCGATCTAAACGACATTTTTATGAAAGCTTTGTTGATTCTAACAATTCTGAAGTATTGAATGATAACAACGTATATAACTCCCACTACTTAAATGAATACGGGTCATCTTTTCAACAAACACATGAAAACAATTCGCTAGCGAACAAAATAGGGAAAAACAAAATAGGTATAACAAGAAGTGCTGGTCATTTAAATTTGTCTTTGAACAGCAAATTTCAGAATAGCAAATCGTTATTAGAGGAAATACCTACTGCAGAGATAACAAATGAATCCAATACATACACCAATGAAAAATTGAGAGCTTCATCTCAATTTTCTACGGACTCTAAAACAACTACAACATTACAAAGCAACTTTAATCACTCATTTGATCCTAATGAAAAATATAGCCAGTATGGATCTCCTAAGTCAAGCTTACTGAGGAAATACAACAAAAAGAATTTAACTTTAAATTTGAATCAAGATCAGACAAGTGGAATAAATAATACTTCTGATGATTCTGCAAACACGGAGCATACTATTTTTTCTTTTAAAAATTCATGGAATCATAATATTAATTCTGCAAAATCCAGAGTATCTCCATTGCCAACAAATGAAACACAATGGTCGCATCCAACGTATATGGATTATAATTCAAATTCAGCAACTGAAAGCACATTTAACGCAGGAAGAAACTATGGTGGGTTAAATCATGTAACTCTTAACAACAATGCTATATCGCTTGAAGAAGGCTCAATAACGAAAATGAGAAAAATATATAACCCAAGTATAGAAAGCCTGTCTAACAATCCATCATTCATAGATGCCAAGCCTGATCCTAATATTTTTGAAACAAACAAGTTAGTATCAAAATTTCAAAGCAAGGCTTCAGCTTATCAAGAAAAGACAGACAGATTACTAGGGCCTCAATTATTAGGTGATAATTTTAGGTACGATGAAAGCATAAATGCTCAAAATAATGCACATATTGTACCAGATACACCAGTCAAGAAGCCATTGTTTTTTCAGTTTGATAAGAGTAATTTTTCTACTGAAGCGGCCTTAGTTGAAGATGAAGATGAAGATAATATGATTGATGACGAACAGTCAAGAGATTATGACATGATGGATGATGTATCTGACTTACAAAGCAATTCATTGAAGCTTTCTTTTAATCAACCTGATTTTAAGGGAGGAAGTTCCCAAGATGTTTTTAAAAGATCACCAACTCATTTAAACAATCACTATAAACATTTGAGAGGACACTCATCTGTAGGTAAGAAAGAAAAAGCATATCACAAACCAAATAATTCTGTCACAACTATAACCACAATAAGCTCTAATTTAAGTTATGGAAATTCTGTTGATTCACAGCACGGATCTGCTAGACAATCGATGATACTAGGAAGTAACTTAAATTCTAGTTTGCAAAAATTAACTGATGATCTGTACGGAGGGTCTTTTGAAACTAATATGCACAAAGAAGAAACACCTACCAAGAATAGATATAGTGTTTTGCTATCAGATAGAGGGTTTGGTTCAACTAAAAATCAATTTCATACTCCTCAAAAAAGTGAAATAAATCCAAGACTTGACAAAATGGATTTATTAAAGTCTATGAAAAAACCTAAAACTTCTTTACAAGGACCATTAGATTTGGAATACAAAACTGTGATAACCCCTTCAAGTAAATTTATTTCGCCTGATGCAAAACATACAACCTCAATATTGAATAAAAACAATGAAGATGATGTACATTATGCTTATTTAGTGACCAAATTTTCAAAAGTACAAGAAATTCACAATGCAGGTGCATTTGCAAAGGTATTCAAAGTAGAAAAGAACATTTCAAATTCCAAGTCTTTAGGTAACAGACAAAAAAGCAAAGATGTATTTGCAGTTAAATGTATGTATGCTTACAACAATAAGGGTAATTACTTGAACGTTTTGAATGAAATACATATATTGCAAACAATTTCAAAAGTTAGAACAGAATACAGAAATAACTACAAGAACAATTTAGATACGGAGGCAAACTATGGGAATGAAGCTGTACTTTATGAGCAATCAAATAAAAGAAGAACAATTTTCAAAAAAAACGACTTTGATATAGATGAATCCTCTTTTGTTTTTGATTTTATTACTAGTTGGAAACATGAAAACGGATACTACATAATATCGGACTATTATGAAAACGGAACCTTAAATGATTTCATAATGGGTCAAATAAAAAACAAAGATTTTAAGTTTGATGATTTTAGAATTTGGAAAATCATAGTTGAAGTTTGTCATGGATTAAACTTTATACACAAACATTGTAGTATAGCCCATTTAGATCTTAAACCATCAAATATATTTGTTACATTTGAGGGGTCTTTGAAAATAGGTGATTTTGGATTGAGTACAAAGCTACCTTTGAAAGGAAAGCATTTTGAAAATGAAGGTGATAGAGAGTACATTGCACCTGAAATTATAAGAGATAGCATCTATGACTTTAGAGCTGATATATTTTCATTAGGTTTAATAATTATCGAACTTGCATGCAATGTTGTTTTACCAGATAATGGAAAAGCATGGCAAAGATTGAGGTCAGGAAACATTTCTGATCTAGGGAAGATATCATCAACTGAAATAAATAAGTTTTTGAATGACTCAACTGAAAACTATTCAATCAAGAGCAATAATTTGAGTCAATCCAGAATGACTCCATTATTGTCTGCGTCGAATTTTATAGGAACAACAAAGCTAGATGAAATTGAAAAAAATACTGGAAAGGTAATACCAGCTTGGGTACCTAAATTTTTGATAGATGGTATGAGCTTAGAAAAAGTAGTTAAATGGATGATCGAACCTGATTATACCAAAAGACCAACTTCTCAAGATATTTTGTTCACTGATGAGTGTGAGTATGTTGGAAAAGCCATGCAAGCTGGAAGTGTAGTTTTTGAAGGTGACTTTGGACCAAAGCTTGAACTCTTTTAAGCATTATATACATGTAATTTAAGCGTTATTGATTAAACCTTATGAACAAGGTTGAAAAAAAAAAAAAAGCAATTGTTAAATTTCCAAAAGAGGAAATATTTGGCAGTAAAAAAAAATTGCTCTCAATGCTGAAACTTCTTGCCTATATAAGAGTATCATAGGACTATAGGATTTTAAAATTATATTAACAAAAAGAGTACTACAAGAAACCAAAGAACTAAGATTAAAAGTCAAGTGATAAATCATTTATTTTTTGATATCAAAGGATTGATTTCTAATGAATGATCACATTGATTTTTTGTTTTTTCGAAGAACCAAATTAAAACAATTTGATAGTAATTTCAAACATGATGAATATTTATTTGGAATACCAATAAAATGCTAGATAGTAACTGATATACAATTGACGATAGTATTCTTTTTTTTTACCTGATATTTGACAATTACATTCAAAACTGTTTATTCTTATAAATCACCCCAATTTCAGACGAAGTTGTGATCATTTATAACATAATTGGACACAATAAAACATTAAAGTAGTGTTATTTTTTATTTATTTCGTAAGATTTTCTATTTGTTTTTTTTTGTTGGGTTCATAAACTTATATACTTGTATATATTGAAATAAATTATCCTTTTAAAAAACAGACGTATGCTTCTTACAAGCTTTAACTCATATGTTTTAAATAGCTAAAGTATGAGTTTAACTATTTGAATTCTTTGATTAAGAACATGATATATCACCTAATATCTTGTGTGTAAGTATTATTTTTATTTACTCTGTAAGTAGGAACCTACAGTTTATGTAATTGTAATTTTGTTAAAAAAATGTGTAATAATTTCTTGCAATCCAAAATAACTTAGATGTTTAATTTTGTTCTTCTCCAGTGTCTTCTCTTAGCGTTGTATCTGATAGTGTTGTCAGTTTTTAATCTGATCCATTGAGGTAATGGTCTGTTTTGACCAGCAGCCTTAGCTAATTTTTGCTTGATTCTGAAACTCTTTTTAGCCTATTTGGAAATATAATGTTTGTTGAGAAATTAATTGGTATAATTGTTAGTAAAAAACAGATGGTTCATGTTGATGGTTTATTAAATTCATCCTGGTGAACATTCATCGCATTTATAATAAGATAATCTTTCGGCTGAGATAATGTTGACTTTTTGTTAATGCTGGACTCTGTCTTATTTCTACCTAAGGCATTCTTTACTTGATAATCGTATAATTTCAAATAAATACTACTTTTTATGAATCGCAAAATATAAATCATTCATTTGGTTGCTATAAATGCTCTTTTCTTTTAATAATAAAACTCTTTACACTTCACAGATTCCTAAGTAGTTCTATACAATTATTTTGAGATTATTTTTTTTTTTTTTTACACTCTGTAACTACAAAAATGTATCCAATTTATTCCAAGTTAATAATTCTTTCTGCTTGTATTTCATCTTCAATAATGCTATCAATTATGGTCCGTCTTGCATTCAAATGTCTTTTAAATCAACTATTTTCTTCTTAAAATATTATGCGTTGGTATATGGTTCACAAGGTATCAATTGGTTTCTTTTGGTTGGTAATAATTCAATGTACATACAGCCATTGTTAACTATATAATTTTCAGTGGTTTTTGAAGTTTATTTACTATATCTTTTTCTTAATAATGTTAACAACACGCTTATAATTAACTAGAAAAGTTTCATTATTAGCGTAGAAGATTCAGAAATGAAGGTGAATATGAAAAATACCCTCCAATACTAAACTCTGCTTCTGACCTTAGCCAAAAGAAAATTTAGAGAGAGGCCAAAAAAGAAAAAACACTTGAAAAAACAGTTATTGCCTAACTAAGTAATTTTTTTAAAAAGAAAAAAAAAATCTTAGGCTTCGCGCCAACAACCAGTAGTTGAAAAAAAATTGGCGAGTTCAGTTCTTTAGAGTATTTTTCAATAATTTTTTTTTTTTTTTACAAAAAATTGCCGTTTTTGTTCAACTAATTTCCTAAACAAGTAATTATAACCACACTTTTTTAAAAGCTAAAAACTTAAGCAGAAAAACACAGCAGCTTTTTCTGTCTACAGTTTTCCTTTCGGATATAAAATCTTTAATCCAGCTGGTTTTCTTTAGATGATTTTTTTTTTCACACAAATAAACATTTGGGCACCAAAGTTTTATATTAGAGCATTAAAAATCTGTATATTATTTTTTTTTACAAATTAATTTAATGAAAATATTTCAGTTTGGAAAATTTAAATCATTATATCTCTTGCTAAACTTTTGTTGAAAAGAAAGAATAAAATAGTTCTATCCAAACCATACTCCAGTTTATATAATTAAAAATGACCAGAGCTTCCGTTTTAGCCGATGCCTTAAATGCTATCAACAACGCCGAAAAGACCGGTAAGAGACAAGTCTTAATCAGACCATCTTCCAAGGTTATTATCAAGTTCTTGCAAGTTATGCAAAAACACGGTTACATTGGTGAATTTGAATACATCGATGAC
>ERZ794936.650-NODE-650-length-14794-cov-31.080399_pt1 | contig 14794 bp, 5 predicted proteins | sample MGYA00511083_ERZ794936 | MGnify/ENA primary metagenome ERZ794936 (study PRJEB30137, sample SAMN04331409) | food metagenome | isolation source: Y2 must sample point D1 replicate A | place: Australia: South Australia | collected 2014 ... | reverse complement strand
AAGATTCCAAAATCAGCGGCGAAGATTCTCAAAACTACAACCACATTGACGTTATTCAGGCACCTGGGAATGCTCATCAAAATGGTTCAGTGCTCTCTATCGACGCTACAAAAAAGCAGTACTTTGAGTTATTCTCAACAATGGAATTGGACCCATTTGACCCTTGGGAAACACAGCTGCAAGTTCTAAAGGAATACCCAGAGTTTTACTTATATGAAGATGCAGAAAAACGGAGGGAATGGTATGATGAATGGTGTTCAGCAGGTAATGGCGAAGGAATCACGTACTCTGGTGATGATTTAAGTTTGGAAAGTGAGGACACAAGTGGCGCTGAATCAGGAACAGACTACACCCCGACTATGTACCATTATTTGGCACACGTCATTTCGAAATCGGAGCTGCACACAGAAACCATATATCAAGACATACGTAAGAAAAATAAACAGTTGTTCAAACAGTTGCTAATTGACGAGAATTTGACGAGAAAACAGCAAGAATTGTTCACCTCAAGATTGTTGTACTACTACAAGCATTTATCGCTGGCTGAGCGTGAGAATATTTTTTTACAAGCACTTAAAAAATTTCGTTTGAATGACGACTTTACGCTACCAGAGAACTTGCCGGTCCCCGACAATTCGTACGAAGTTGAAACATTGCTAATGCAAATCGAAGACCAAAAATTGGAATTACATTCTAGAAATATAAAACTGCAAAAAAACATACACTACTATATTCTTGGAATCAAGGACAAACTAAGAGTTTTATTGCGATGTTGTCAAAGCCAAGTATGACTCTAATGAGCACGACAGCGGTGTAGCTAGCGGTTTTATTTTGCTCTTGTGCTCATACGGATGCACAAGAGACTTTTGTTTGGGGTCCACAGCAAAAATATGAAACTCTTTGCAAAAATCCAAGAAACAATTTTTGTCCAGTGCAAGATGTTGCAAAGTTTCCGTCGTGTTTTTCAGTTCTTCAGTACCTTCAGTTTCCAGCTCGGATTTTGAAAAATAGTCTTCCTCAACGAGTTGATCCCATTGAGGGTTATTCAACAAACTAACTATAGCATTAAAGTACTCAAAAATGAGATCACGATTGCTTTGAGGCAAGCACTCGCCCAACTGATACTGAAAAGAAAACAAAGAAGCCAAAAAATTCTGAACCTCAATGGCCTCTGAGGGGCCATCTTTTGTGCTGCTTCCAGAGTTTCCTTGCAAATGTTCAGGAGCGGACGTGTACGGTTGTATGTACTCTGAAAAAACTTTGTGTGCGATTCTTTCTGGCTTACTTTTTAGAATTTTGAAAAACTCTACCATCGTTTTAGCGATAAGAACACAGTTTTCTGTACCGGTTTCATGCTCGTTAATGTGGGTACTGACTGCAGTTAGGACAATATTGCTCAAACATTCGAAACATTGTTTCATGCTCAGTTGTATAGACACTTCTACTGAAGAGACATCAAAATTTGGAACCTTAGTGTACATCGCGTGCCTATCGTGCACAAGACTCTTTAGTACAAACACTAAAAAGTAATAATCTTGGGATGTATAGTTCAAGATCAGTTTCTCTAGAATTGCGTAATTGGCTGGGTCTTCAAGCAATTTGTTTAATAGAATCACTGCAAAATTTCTTGTTTGTGGCTCTCTGAAGTAGTGGAAAACCAAGTCAATGTTTTTCAAGAAAAACCATTTCAAGTAAACTCTAATTTTGCGTAATTCCAAGGCCCTTGTCCGAGAAGTTAAATGTTCGTGAAATTCATAAAGCAATTCCAACACAAACCTTTGGATGTTGGAAACCTCGCGCATTTTTTGATCTTTAAGTAACTCACAAACAACCCATACAAAGTATTCACAGTGGTGAGGATCTTTCAAGGCATGGAAAAGTGAGGGTGTGGTTGTAAGAAGTGACTCTGGGGTTGCAGAAACTTTAGCAAGTGGCTCAGAAGGCACAGGAGAAAGTTCAAAACGGTGCTCAAAATAGTCCTTGTCATACCAATAATGGCCGTCGGGATCTTTGCCTGTTGGAATGGTGTTTTTGATTATATCGTAGTCTACTTCTTCAAGCTCCTCTGGCAAAAGATCTTCAAATCGAGTGGACGGGTTTTTGGTTTCCGTGGCTCTTGTATGCTCAAGTTGCCTTTTTTCTTCTTCCTCGACGGGGTCTTTCTCAACGGGGTCTTCCTCGATGAGTTCTTCATCTTCATCAGAAAAAACGTCTATCAAGCAATAGCATCTTGGTGCCCCCGGATGTGAAGTTTGTTGGGGACTTTGATTATTTTTGTCAGCTGGTGTCATGCTTTTAATGTTTCCGTCATGTGCGGCATCATTTCCTAAATGTTTGCCTGGCTCGCTGACTTCTGGTTCGTTGTACAAGTCATATTCCCAGTCGAACATGTATCTTGCTTCCCCGTCGTATCTGTCTGCATAAAATATAGGCCATGGAAACAGTTCTGTAAAATTATTTTGCATGTAAGCATATGCCAAGTCTGCACTATTTTCATCATCTTCCGTGTTTTCTTTGTTGTTTGTAACTGTCTCTTGTGTAATTTCCGGAGTAGTAAAGGGGGTTTCTTGGGTGTAAAGATTGGTGATGATTTCGTATTTCATTTCTTTGATTGTCAATGCTCCTGTGGACAATTTTCTTCCGTGAGGCGACATAAAGCTGTTGAATGGTTCGTGTTCGTAATCGTGTTTGACAAGGGTGTAATATTTATCCATTTGGTCGCCAAGGTTGTTGGAAAATGCTGAGTCAGAAGTGTTGATGAGCAATGCATTGACACATCTCCATGCGGTGTTACCCCTGATGACTGCTTTCACAATGTTTGGAGTTTCACATGTCATTTTCTCTTCTTCGTATTGATCGATCAAAATCCCCTGGTGGATCTGGAAACTTTGAAAGCACCACAATTTAATGAAAAAAGTTGAAAAGGGAGAAATTTTGTAATGGATATCACACATTTTCCCCGTTGCTAAAGTTAATTTGAAAATAGCAAATGTAGCCAAGATATTCATCATATAAAGAATTTCCAATGTTCTCAAATCCGTATCACATGGGAACCAGCTTGTGTAGTTTGCTTTCCAATTTTCGTTGATTTTTTGTCTTGCTGATTCAAAACAGTCTGCATCGAGTTTTATATCCGGTGAGTTTAGTTTCAATAGAGGCAAAGTTGCCTTGATGATGGTGATCAATAGCATTGAAAGTTTGAAATACAAGGTTTCCGATTGTGGACCACTTCCAGCACATTGGTCTTTCATGTAAAAGATCCAGACAGACCCAAGAAAAATGTCGGACAAGTAATCAATAGAAACGATTGTTGTATCTGTTGGGAGAGGTTGTGTTTTCGGATCAGCCAAACTTATTAGAATTGAGACAAGTTTCCTGGTCAAAGGGTTGTTGATGGATGTTTTTTGCGGAAACAAAGCATTCAATATGATATCGTGTAGTACAAAAACATCTTCCTCCTCATACAGATCCTGGAAAATATCTGTTTCGTTTTTTTGTAATAATTTTAGTTGTTTATTATCTTTGATGATAGAAAGATCATCAATGTCTTCACCAATTACTTCGTCTTCGTTGGTGCTATACTCTGCACGAAGATGATCATAATGCTGAGAAAAAATGTTTGGAGTTGGGTTTAAAATTAGGAAATTCATGAAATTGTACTTCAAATGCAATACGGTGTCTAGGTATTGATTGAAGGAGTTCAGTCTTGCCAAAAGATTGGTATTATGTTGTTGAAATGATTGATGATCGATATCGCCACTAAGGGACTTCAATACATTTGTAATTAGTAAATCAGTTTGTGTGTAATCTGTTTCGCTTGATCCAGGAATCTTATTTTTTAATGGTTTCATTTCGGATTTGACAATCATGCAGTATCTTAAGAAAATACCTAAAATAAACTCAATTATGCTTGGATAATGAGCGTCCATTTGGAACAAATCTACAAAGGCATTATAATCTTGATCGTTTAGTAAATCTTTTCTCAAACTCTCATTCTCGATACCATTGTAGATGATCCACTGACTCATTTTTTCCAAAAATGATTCATCATTGTTATAGAGATTTGGTGATTGTGTGATGGTTTTTAAAAGTGCTTCAAATTGTTCCCATGTCAACAATGGTTGTTTTGCATCTATATTATACAAACGACAGTAGTTTTGTCTGATTTGCCTTTGAAACAATGCCACTTTTTTTTTGTTGGGATCCAATTCTTTTTGACTTGACTGTTGATTGTTATTTAGTGTCATGTCCGCATTGTATTCAGATATGGTCAAAACTGTAGTGGTCAATCTTTCTAAAAGTTTCACAGAAAACGTATTATTCTGAAATAAAAACATTTTGAGTACGAGATACAACATATCAAGGCATTCAGTAATGGTTTTCCCAAAAGAGTTTTTCATTATCTCTTTTGCCAAAAAAAGTTGCATAGACTCTTTACTTGTTCCTTCCTCATTATTCGGTTTAACTACAAAACCAGAAGTTTCGAAATTAATGATATGCGTTTTTTCAGGTGTGATGTAAGTTATATTGTCTTTGTTGGGAATATTCTCAATTTTTTTGTCTAATCCAGAATACCGAGTAAGCAAGCTTATTTTAACCACAGGTGGTGTATTTGGTTGAATTTTCCCCGTAAACAATTTGAAACATTCGTAATCGTAATCGGTGTACATCCATTTTTTGAACTCTTGTACATCCAAATCATCATTTTCCTCTACAAAACTATTTTTTTTAGCCAATTCTTTTAATTTTCTTCTTCTTTGTGTTTCTTGAAACCGTTCTAATTCCAGTTTGCTCATTTTTTTTTTAGGTCTTGTAGGTTGTGCAGTTGCATCTCCATTGATATTTTTGTTTTCAGTATTCACACCGTCAGACGGTGTATTGTTTGTGTTATTCTTTCCATTTGAACCATTTTTGTTTTGTCCTTTATTCCCATGCTGCTGATGAGAGGACCTGCCTTTCTTAGTTTTTTTGGCCATGATTGCGGTTCTACCCTCTGCTTTGCAAGTTTCTTCTCTGAAATTGCCTTGTGTGTGTGTGACCTTTTTTTTTTTTTTTTTTTTAATTCCTAAGAACAACATCTATTTTGAAACCTTAACACACTTATTCATCATGAAGAATATTTTTATGCGCTCATCCCATAATTAAAGACAGAGAGATCTGTGTCTTTGCAAACACTTTTCTCTCTGTAGGTTTTCTCTCCACAAATCTTATGGAAGGGGGAATAAAACTTCACATACACGTATTTAGTGATATAAATACGTCAAAAACCGGGTTCTCATTGAGTCTTTGGTCACATGATAAGCAATGTATAATACTGGTCACCTGACACAATCTGTAAATGCACAAGATCACATGACTTGTGAAGTAAACTGGATAGTTTTGTGTTTATTTTTTTTCTTCTTTTTTCTCTTTTATTGCACCCTCCGGTTCAGGATAAGCAAAAGCGAAAGGGGGGGAAAAGGGTGCAATTTATTGTAGAAGCTTAGTGTCTTGAGTTAGTTCTGTCTGAAACAGTTTTAACTTTGATGATCGCACTGAGCAGAAATGTTTGTTACAAGACCTTCACTTAAACTAGACTCTTCTTCTCTCAAGCAACTAGGGTTTAGAGTGAACTGGCCATAACTTTCTATATCCACTGCTTCCGGTGATCCGTAAATTGCTTCTATGTCATGCCTTGCTATCTTTCCAACAGACAAATTTACCCACCCGATAAATCCGAATGTTTAAACTTGCCTGGTCATGATGCTAATACTTCTATTGCAGCTATTATTCTCCCCTTAACCATACTAGTAACAGAACAATAGAGTTTATTCTTGTTTTATTTGGTCTGCGCTTAAGTCTGAGAATTATGGGTGTTTTTTTTTTTTTCCTGGTTTTAAACTTTTGACTGTTGTTGTTTTCATCCGCAGTACGATGATACTCAAGTGCTTGACCCGAGGGGGGGTGTATGTTTTTTACTCAACCATTATCATTTTTACTCAACCATTATCATTTTTATCATCATCCGCATGAAAATGAGCCTTTTATTACGTGATTCTATTATTACACTGTGGTGAATTTAACGTAAGCCTTTTATTTAGCCTGAGATTAGTAAGTTGGCCAATTCATGGCCGATACATCCGAAAACTGAAAGTTCTTACACACTATCCGTAATCAGATAAACAATGTGTGTATATAATGTAAATTTAGCTTATATTTTTTCTTATTTTTAAGGTGCAAATTGCGATCTAATGGTATGTACGATAACACCAAGCCAAAAGTGTATATTCTGTAAGTTGTTATCGCAAGTATATAAATTAAAAGCTTAATGTAGAATATGCGTTACTCTTAATGATATTATTTAACACATACAAACAAAAACAGAAAGTCTCCAAAAAGTAAAGAAGTAAAACTCCAAAACCAAAACCAAAACCAAAATATCAATGACAATCACCAAAAGACTGTTATCTTCAAGTGCCAGTTTGAAAATAAACAAAAGAGTGTCAGTTAACCATTCTTCTGCTTCGTCTGCCTCGTCGTCGTCGTCGTCGTCTTCATCCTCCTCCGGTGATCATCACCATCCTGCACACACCAGTACCAAGTACAAATACAAATACACACGGTTCCCACGGATTTTGTCTGTGGAACCCGTATACGAGTCCACCTCATATTTGACACCTATAAAGCATTCCAATCCGCTGACATCGGTGAACGCGTTGAAGTTGAGGGAAGATACAAACAAAACTAATGACGACTACTATGATTCGTTGTATTCGACAAGTGACAGTGGTTCCAGTAGTACTGCTAGTGCAACAAAAGCAAACACTCTTGTCAATGGCACCAAGACAAGTGTCAATTATTTGAAGAGCGAAAAACGCAAGAACAGTGGGCTTGCGTACGATATGTTTTTCAACGCTTACAGACCGTTGAACAATGTGTTTGCCAATGGCTCCAATGCTATGGCTATTTCCAAGTCCAAAGACCAAACTCTGTTTCAACAGCTATACAAATCGGTAAACACTCCCATTAACGACCATGCAGTGGTAAAAACCCCGAAATCAGCCATTCCAAAAGACGGGAAGTACAGTGAACAGTTTGAAACTGTTTTAAAGGGTCAAAACGACCAAGGTGGGATCAAGACCATTGGATTGCAATCCCATTACAAATACAGCAGTCGTGTGCCGAAGGAATTGATGATATCGATCAACAAAAAAATGATTCCAATGGTTGGGGTTGTTTCTGCAATGTTCATGGAGTGTGACAAAAGTTGGATCAACACGATAACAACCTCGAGTATGGGAAGAGCCTCGGATTACTGTAGTTGCATGAATGACAGTGCAAAGAAAAACGGTAAAGCGGTTTCTCTGGTAAACCATTCGTTCGAACCGTATTCTTTGGAAAGAGAGACTTTGGATTTCAACACAGCAAGCACGAACAAAGGGAGTGCTTGTGGAGTGAGCGATTGCAAACTAAGTTCACGCAAAACAAACACAAAGGCAACAGGAGATGCTAACAATATTAGCAATATAATAGGAAAAAAACAATAGGTAAACAAGTGTTAATACGTAGTTCTAGATCTTCTATAATCTATAAATATATATGCATAAAGAAAAATTAAAAGATGATAGCATTAACGAGCGAGCCGTGCAGTATGAGTTGTGCGTAGGTTATGACTTGCTTAGCGGAGTGTACATGTCCAATACCACAAGATTGTTGCATTGACGCTTAGTAAATCTTACTCCAGAACTACCCATTTTGCAACAAAATACTGCTTCTCACTTGCATGCTCTGAAAACAGTCATATTTTGGCACTAGATACTGATGAACTACATCTTTTGAAGCTCTCCCGGGGGCAAAGTCACGTGCTGTAATTAACATACGTTACCCGCGCATTAAAGGAATAAAAAATGGGGAATTTCAGTGGCAATCCCATCAAAGCTTGCAAAGTTTTTGTTTTTTTTTTGGTTTCTCCCTTGGTTTTCTTGATATCAACATGCAAATGTCACTTCAACCACTTTCAACTGCCTTCTTCAGGACAACCCACACAAGACAGTATACTATAATCAAACCAACATAAAGAAAAAGACAAAAAGACAAAAAGAACCAAAGATGAGTCAAAGATTGGTTGAAAACTTAGGTAAAGTGATCGTTCCAGGGATCATTGGGGTGAGTCTATTGCAAAACTCTCTATATGACGTGCAAGGGGGCTCAAGAGCTGTTATTTTCGATAGATTGAGTGGGGTCTCGCAAACCGTTGTTGGTGAAGGGACCCATTTCCTTGTTCCATGGTTGCAAAAATCTATTATTTTTGATGTGAGAAGCAAACCTAAAAACATCGCCACCAACACAGGGACAAAAGATTTACAAATGGTTAGTTTGACTCTAAGAGTCTTGCACAGACCAGATATCATGAAGTTGCCTGCCATTTATCAGACTTTGGGCCAAGACTACGCGGAACGTGTTTTGCCTTCTATCGGGAACGAAATTTTGAAAAGTGTGGTTGCGCAGTTTGACGCAGCCGAGTTGATCACACAGAGAGAGATTGTTTCTCAAAGAATCGCGCAAGAATTGCAAAACAGAAGTGCGGAATTTAACATCAAGTTGGAAGACGTTTCAATCACCCACATGGCTTTTGGTCCGGAATTCACCAAAGCTGTTGAACAAAAACAAATTGCTCAACAAGACGCAGAAAGAGCCAAATTTTTGGTTGAAAAAGCGGAACAAGAGAAAAGAGCAGCCATCATCAGAGCTGAAGGTGAAGCTGAAGCCGCAGAGTTTATCAGCAAGGCATTGGCCAAGAACGGGGATGGTTTGTTGAGTATCAGAAGATTGGAGGCCTCAAAGGATATTGCAAGAACTTTGAGCGCAAGTGGGAACATCACCTATTTGCCAGGTGGGGTCAACGGATCAAACGAGGGTCACGGCTCCAACGGAACACCAAACTCCTTGTTGTTGAACATCGGTCGTTAATATTCAGGTTGAAATGGTGTGAATTTTCTATAGCACCTATTTTTGTAAATAGTTTAAGCGAAATATTTTATTTTCAGGTTATGCAAATTACTTGTTTGTTTCATGAGATATGAATAAATTTTTTTACTCGAAAAGCAACATTTTCAAATGACTTTTTTTACAACACGCTTTGAAAAATAAATGTAAGCACTTTTAAGCAGCTTGGCTTTCAAAAGTTTAGAAATTGTACGCACGCTACAGGAGTTTAATGTATGTAAGGACTGAGTTTGTGGAACAACTCAAGTGTCTGGGATTTATATGAGCAGATGAATTCAACAAGTGTTTTAGTAAAACTGAGTTATTTTTTTTTTACGATGTTGTCCACGGAAAGTTCTTGAGCAGTGTATTTTTCATGCATATTACTTTTATGGTTCTCGTCTGATTAAGGCTAGCAAATTAACTCCTGTTCTAGCTCGCTTGAGTATCCTAAATTTTAGGTGCATCTATATTCTATAAGAGGGTATATATATCAGCAGGTGGGTAAGTTTGTCTTGGCATTTTTTGTTTCAGAATACAAAGTGTCAAAAGATATACACGTGGAACCCAATTTTGTTGGTTTCAAAGGTTGAACAGTCGTTTCAGGGATCAATAACTGCTATCACCGCCTCATCAAGACCTAAAAACACTATTATTTATGTCTTTTTGTTGTTGAAAATTGTTCATCATCAATGTAACCTAATTTCCAAAAGTTTTTCAATTATCAAAAAACATTGTACAGTGGCTCAATGAGAAGCTATAGCAAAGTTTTTGTGTATTGTTTACGACAAATACCGGGGGTTTTTTTTAATGGTGCAATCATTAATTTTAAAGATTTGAAGTGCACTCGGCTATGAGAGTCATATGAAAATTTCACATGTCACTTCAAGTTACAAAGACGTTGAGGCACTTGGTTGTATACAAATGAGATGTTCAGTATATATATTGTTCGCAACAGCATTTTAGTAAAAAAAATAGATAAAGCACTGCTAAGCGTGGAATTCAAGCAAAACCAACCAAAAATGTAATACTTCTCGTTTTGTTTCAAAGTGTCGTTGGAATGTTAGACAAATTTTTTTGTAACGTAAACTGAAAAAACAAGAGGCACCTATTGCTTGTCAATCAATATTGCTGTTTCTACTCTTACTGAAATTAAAAAGTACAAAAACATAAAAAATACATATCATTTAAAAAATAGTACATGCTTTTGTGTATTATTATTTTTTTGACTTTGTTTATGTACTTTTTTTTGACTTTGTTCATGTACTTTTTTTTGTTCACCTTTCAGCATTGGACCCGAAAAAACTGCAACGTTTTTTAAATTGTAGATCGCATTTTTGTCTTTTTGAGATCTTCTTGTTCTGCAACATAATCCAAAAACAAAAGACTTTGAAAACAAAAAGAGGGTGAGAGAGGGGCGTTTCCTAACTCAGTGTTTTGCCAAATCGATCTTGCATTCTGGTCTGTAGGCTATTGATCTTTCCATGGTATTTCCAAAAGCTCAAGGAATGAGTAGTATCTTTTGTATGCAACAAATTTATATCGAGATTACATGATAACAGTTTGTGGTTTCGCAAAAGAAATTGCCCAAACAGAGTTTCAAATAAATAGAGTGGTTTGCGTTGAAAAAAAATTGTTAAGAAATCATGGGAGCAACTAATTAAAATTTACAAATGAGAAATGTTTTTTTTTTTTTTTTTTTTTTTGGTCTGAGGAACTTTTGTTGTCGTTGCAAGTGCAGGGATTATTTCTTGCCGAAAGCGTGTTGTTCATAATTTAGTTTTATCAGAGAATGAACTATTTTTGATTTTTATGTACTTTTTTGTACTTTTGCTTTAATCGAGTGATTCGCCGATAATTAGCTACGGGACTTTTGTAAAATGTCTTAGCAGTAAATCAACACATCGATTTTGGTATTCAAAGGCAAACGAAAAACTTGTTATTCCAAACATTCTAGGCAGTTTAAAAACAGAAAATTCAGTACTCCGCTTAATATCGTTTTTCTCTTTCAACTAGTAAATTTTTAGTCCGATTATTTTTTTTCATGTGTTAGTACTATAACGTTTTTTTGAGGTGTTGTAACCCGTGTTTTGAATATTTTGGGATCTACGCCGTACATACCTAATCAATATTGGCATTTTTATAAAAAATTATTCAAAGCAGCTGGACACAAAGAAACATTGAAACCAAAACCAAAAAACCAACGTTCACTAGTTTATCATATATAAGCACTAGAAACTTTTTGAAAACTTTTTGAAAAAATAATAAATCTTTTTTTTTTTTTAATTTTACTTTTTATTAAGTTGTGAACAACTCTGTAACAAGCTACCTCCAAAAGTATAAAAAAAAGAAAGCTCCACAATAAGAAAACTACATTAAGCAACAATATAAATCTGAACAATGCTCACCTCATATTTAAAGTTGGTAGCTGCCGTGTTTTTTTTGAGTGGATCTCAATTGCTGCACGTTGTTTTTGCAAGTAATCATTATGTTTCGTCGTGTAACATTTTAGCTAACCAATTAGAAAATCAAGGTTTTCAAATTGATTTTTATGAATATCCAGAAGCTAGCAACGAGTATAGAGCCTCAGACTTTTACACAACGGGATACAAAAACTACAACCATATTGGCCAATGCAAAAATGTTAATCAGCCTTCTTTGTTCTTGAGTGATGAAGGTGACCTTCCAGAGGAGTACAATGCGCCTGCTTCAATGGAAAGGGTTTCCTCTTACACTATGGTTGCCACAGGTTATTTTTTGGCACCTTTTTATGGTAACTACCAGTTTACGGTCAGTGATTTGAGTGGTGCATTTCACTTTTCTATTGGTGCTGAAAACACCTTTCCTTGCTGTCAGCAACAAAATGGAGCTGTTGAGTCCGAATTGGATCCGGTAAACGCCTTTTCAGTCGACAGTTCTTCTGGTGTTACTGAACAAACTTTGACTGTTTATTTATTAAGATACCAATACTACCCAATAAGATTTGTGTTGGTGGATGCCCTAGGTGAAGGCCAATTTAATTTTGAGTACATGGGTCCACTTGACACTGATCCTTCAGATGACTTTACATCTCACGTTTTCAGCTCCAATGAAGATTCAGAATCGAACTGTGCCAACCCGATTGTCAGTCAGTTTGTTGAGTGGGGCTCAACTACCGCATCATCCTCTGCCGATCTTGCTTATGCTACTGTTACCAACAACGATGATGTCTTAACCGTTGGATTTTTCAAGGAATATGTTTTCTATACGCCAGAACCAACTACCGTAGCTACAACTACAACAAGCAATGTGGTTGGACTAAATGAACAGAGCACCACCACTAGTGTTATTACCTCAACAGATCCGGCCAACTTACAAATCATCTACTCCACAGTGATTGTGATCAATGTGCCATTGGTGGAAAGTACAACCACAGTGTATGATCCGTGGGCCGCTTCAACTACAAGAGTGATGACAGACTCAACGTATTGGAGCTATGCCAACGGTACCTCCTATTTTCTGCACAAGTATTTTGCCTTTAGCCCCTTCCACTACGCAATGTCAACAATTCAAACTGCAGCTTTGGTTAGTGCCACAACAACATACTCGACGGGTTTTTACACGCAAACAGGAACTGACAGCAGTGCAACTCTTTTTACAGTTTACTATGTAGAAACTCCGATTATATCCACCACATCGTGCACAACAACCGTCAGCGATGTTGCAGACACAACGACATATTCCACAGCAACATTCAATACAACAGATGCAAAGGGAGGCGAGACAATTGCCACAGTTTACTATGTTGCAACGCCTTACGGCCACACGGCCACCACCGCAAACAGTCCATACACAGGCAGCGCTACTGTGACATACTCAACATCCTTGTCTACAATGGTGGGCGACGATGGAAAACAAACAGAAGTTTCGGTCTTTTATGTGGAAACACCAATTGATTGGGAAACCTCCACAGTGTACGCACCAGAAACGGTTTTGACTGCCACCACCACTCTGACATCTACAGCTGTTACAACGGGCTCCAGCGGTAAGCAAACCAACACGGTTGTGTACTATGTCGCAACACCAATTGACATGGCCACCAAAACTGTCTATTTGCCATACAACGGGTCGGCTGCTTCTCACGACGTGTCGTTTGTCACCACAACAGGGTTGGACGGGAAGGAAACAGTGTCCACAATGTTCCTCGAGTACAACCCAGTTGCTACTGCCACCTCGACTGTCAATGTTCCGTACTCAGGCTCCACCGCTTGCACGTACTCTACTTTTTATTTTACCACCACTGGCGAAAACCACATTGAGACAGACGGCACAATCTACTACGTCAGCACCCCTTTCACGTCGAGCAGTATGGCTTTGAGCGTTTCAGGAAGCAGCTCTTCGAGCGCAGCTTCTGGTTTATCAACCAAAACATCTCTTTCGGTGATTGGAACAAGCACCACTAGTCTTGTCAGCAGCACGGCTGATTCCAGTGTAAAGCCAAGCTCTTTTGGATTGCCAAGTTCCATTCCATCTGCCAACAACACTAGTTCTGGCAAAGACAGTCCAAGTCTTGCTTCAATCAGTTACTCCAGACCGTTCTACTATAGTGGCAACTCAACAGCCACCATGCCTCAAGAAACCACCGTGAAGCACAAATCATCTGCGGTCTTATCATCCCCACCGGCTTCTGTTGCCTCTGAGTCAACCACTACTACCACCACCAGAAACGTTGTGTTTTTGACCTCGGAAGTTTTGTGCTCTACCGAAACACCAAGTGTTGCAACTTTGAGTCTCTTTAACAGTTTAGAACAAAACTCATTTTCTTCACTACCAAAAAGTGAGTCTGTTGTGAGTGAAGAAAGATCAGCAAAATCCGTGACAATTGAAAAGACCGCAATCCCTGTCCAAGCATCTTCTGATATTGAAGTCATATCTACATTGATTGTCACAACTGTTTCCTCAGCTACAACAACAAGTCAGACTTCTGCTCTGCAAGACTCGCAATTGCTTTTGTTGACTACAACAAACGCTGGTCAGACTGAGTCTTATTCTTTCTTAAGCTCGTGGGCTGCAAACACTGCAGCAAGTTCCACTCACACCACCGTATCAGTCTCGGCTCAAATTGCTAGTGCACAAACTGTTGCTACACAATACAACAATCAAGGAAGTGTTGAAACTGTTAATTGTAAAAGCATTTTCAGTATCTTGCTAGCCACTGCTTTTGCCTTTTTTGTGCTATTCTAATGAGAATGTATTAAAAAGATAGCGGCGAGTTTCCGCCTTTCCCAATTTTAATTTTTTTTTTTTGCCAGTTCTTTAAATCTCAGAAACTCATGCTTTGAAAAGCGTTGCTGTTTTTGGCACACTGTAATTTATCATTGATACCCCCTTATTTGGATAGTCTGGTTTTGCTTTCTTTTTTTACACATATACTTACAATCAAGTCGTTCTTTGATGACATTATTAATAAAAGTTAAAACCTACGGGCAATGATGTCAGGATTAACTTTTAATCTTCTGACAATGTGACAAAACATTTTGGAAATCCCACACATAACCGGGTATGAAATAAGCTCTAATATTATGGAACGTTTTATTTTGTAAACATTATATTTCTAAAGTTATTTTTGTTTACTAATTTATCCGAGTCTCCGTTTTCCTAAACAGGAAACTCGTTTTTCATGACATTTTCAAAGTTTTATTTTTCCGAGAATTGTAGAAAAATGGAACTGTCAAGGCTCTAGAGTTGAGCATTTTAGATTAAATCCTACTTCACAAAAGAGCTCAAAACATACAGCAGAGATATTTCAACCATTTATTCTCTAGTACCATCAGGTTAAAAGTGTTTGATA
>ERZ794936.648-NODE-648-length-14892-cov-6.339017_pt1 | contig 14892 bp, 7 predicted proteins | sample MGYA00511083_ERZ794936 | MGnify/ENA primary metagenome ERZ794936 (study PRJEB30137, sample SAMN04331409) | food metagenome | isolation source: Y2 must sample point D1 replicate A | place: Australia: South Australia | collected 2014 ... | reverse complement strand
ACAGTGTGAATCTTGGGCCGAGTGTCACTGATGCCATTGAGCGGATCGCTCACCCGGCTCAAAAGCCAATTTCAACAGGCGATGAAGTGCGGCCAAACGCTCGGAAGTCGGAAAGACGCGGCTCTCATCTGTCATCTCTCAAACCTTCCGTGGGCTCGGAGCGAAAAAGAGGTGGGCCGAGAAGAAGATCTGAACTAGGTGTAATTTCAAATAACGATCAGAAAAGCGAGCCTCGACCTTCGTCACAACCTCGGAGCGAGAGACAAAAGGGGCCAAGAAAAAAAGAGAGGTCTACAGGAAGTGGTGACGTGGCTCAAGGTCCCGTGCACGAAAGTGAAGAAAAAGGAAAGTCAAAGTGCGAGTCATTGAAAACCCCCGAATCGCTTAGGAATAAGCGCGAGCCGAGAGCGAGACGCCAGAGCCGCAAACATCTCCTCGAAGACACAAAGCCGGGCTTGGAACAAAGCGGAACGAAAGCTGAACCAAGGCGCACAACTCAAGGTGAGGGCTCGATATCGGCTGACTTTCTGCCAAGTGATGATTCCTCTCGAGAGACAGACTCAAAGGGAACGGGCGCACGCCGCGAGCGCGGGCGCAGAAACGGCAGTGGTAGAGGGAACATTCGAGCAGGCAATGGTGGCCCTGAGAGGAGCAAACGAGGAGGAATCGAGGAGAAGTAATAATGAGAGATCAAGGAAAGGGGGGTTTTAGTTGCTTCAAATACAGTGGAACATGACACCGGTGAATACCTTAAGGCTTGATTTCGCGTACATTGATTCACTGATAGCGCCCACGTCTACAAAGTTGTGGGGTTGACAGATCGTTCAACAAACAAACTACACATGGGCTTGTAGATTTCAAACACACAAGATAAATCTTTGGATCTTACCGGACGCCTCTGGATGAGCATAATGGTGCAACTTTTGTTCTGTATCTAAATAGGGTGCCGCATATCAGATCTCTCGAGTGCTTCTGAGCAGCATGTTGGGCTATACTGGTCAAGAGATATCCTGCAAAATCACTCGAGGCATTCAGGTGGCCGGCTAATCGATTCTATAGAATGCCACTATCTCTCAAAGTGTTTTCCAATATGGTTTCCTTTAGTGCTGTGAATACTAACTGGATGTTAGAAGTGTCGGTAGCCTGTGTGACATGAGGATAAACGTTCAAACCGGATCTGTTGACCTGAGTGAATCGCCACAAAATATACTTGACCGCCTTATTGAGATTATCGCCGCCATTGTAATCTGGGAAATGGTTTTCGAGAGGGGAGTCAGGTAGTTTGCTCGCAAAAACATCGATCTTATTCAAAAAGAGCACCACAGATGTCCGTGAAAACCAACGCGAATTAACGACAGAGTCGAACAACGCGAGTGACTCCTCGAGTCGGTTTTGAGAGTTTTCTTCAAGAAGAACCTGGTCGTACTCTGAAAGGGCGACGCAAAAGATAATCAATGTTACATTGTCGAAACAATGAATCCACTTCTTGCGCTCCGATCTTTGTCCACCAACATCGAACATATGAATGTTGGTATTCCCCATCTGGAATTTAAAGTCGAAAATTCCTGACGTTTTCTTTCTGGTTCGTAAAATATCCGCCTGCGAGGGAATATAGTCAGTCTGCGCGATACGGTCGATAGACGACAAAAAGTAGTCGGAGGAGTCTATAAGATAAAACTTTGCCTGGTTGTGCTTGATGAAATCAAGGACTTGCGGAAGCGAGTAGATCTTTGCGATTTTTGCTGCAATATCAGCGTCGAAAGAATCATCTGCACTAACCGAATTCTCGTAGTCTAGTATCGCTTGCAAATCCTCGTGCGGTATAATGTGTTTCAGGCCTTGAATAGTATTGGTGTTTGGCAGAGGACTGGTACCTTCAGGGGCGACTAGATCTGGAGCAAAATCGATGATAGCATTGATTATATTCTTGATGCAGTCCAAGACATTCTTGTATACGAATGGCTTATAATCGTATGATTCAGCCTCCGAAAATCCGTCTTTATGAATTATCTTCATCTGCTTGACGATGGTGGATTTTCCGCTCTCTCCAGAGCCCAACAAAAGTATCTTGACATCCTTCTCACTGCTCTGGGCTGATCCGGACTTGTTTGCCTGCAAACCTTTACCGTTCGGTTTCTCGTTTTTTTTCGAATCATCAGCGGCAGACGCCTCTTTCTGTGCACCATTCGTCAGAGCATTGCCATTTGAGAATGCCTGGGCCAGTGCTCCATTGTGAGATTCTGATTTGGCCTGATTTGCTTCTAGTTTGGAGTTCTGTTGTGCCCGCTTACTAATGGTGGCATCCAATCCGGTCCCCAGGTCGCTTGAGGCCTCTTTTGAAACGCAGGACCCCATGGCGTACGATGTCAAGTATTCTCCGGCTCAGAAAAATGATTCCGTTTGAAGAGTTAAATAAAATTATGAGTTGCCGAGGTTTCACCGGTGTTTGAAATCTGATTTGTCTAGGATTCAAAGAAGCGGTGCCGACAATCCAATGCGGCTCCAGCAATCGCGATGCATATGTCAGACAGTGGATTGGGCGGATCTCGCTCCTACGAGCGGAATCCAAGCGTACTATTCCCAGCACCATACGCCCTGAAAAAATCGCGTATTAAAGTCAATGTACTCTTCTATCATTCATCCATCGCACAACTCGAACTTCACTATTTCAATTATCACATAAAGCTCATTAAGTCGGAGCAAGCGTTTAGCAGCACGAAGTGAGCCAAGGCGTCGCGTGCAGCACCTCGCCTCGCCTGATTGAAAAGCTGCGTGGAAGCGCATGTGAAGGGTGCCGCCCACGACACGCACTCCATTCGTACATACATTTGCTGCACGCCTGACGACTTAACTGAAGCTTTTATTCTGAAAATTTATACGTTTACCTCAGCACAATTGGGAAGTAATATGCAAGTGGCTCGATACGTGCTCATCTCGGCTCACTCACGACTTTGCCATTTAGTGGCAATCATGGACGCGAGGTTGGCGGCGAAGTCGTTGCCCCAAGTCATGCCCAGCCGCGCTAGACAAATACATGTATACTTTCTTTCTTTTTCGAGTCTTGCCATCTGACGGGCGTCATGTGACTTACTAGTCTACATTTTCAAGTCTCAATCTTCTTTACATCGTGTTTCGACTATATATTACGTCGCTTTTTCCTCTCCATTTTTCACACAACTTGCAGCATCACCGCGAGCATCTCCGTTTCCCACATCGACGATCCCATTTGCAACGGTTTCTGATTTGCGGACATCAGACACATCAGTATTTTTAGACTCCTCGATGCCGAGAGTTCCTGGGCTTTGTCCCTGGATAAAGCCAGGCTTCTGACTTTCTCTTGCTGACACGTCAATTTCCTTAGGAGATTCCGTCGTCAACGTACTCACCTTTTCTAGTGGAGTCGCTGAAGTAGAACGTGCTGTTCCGGAAGGAGAGTCCACTCGAGTTGACTTTCCTATGCTGGGTGGTATTGACAATTCAGGTCTCTTGCTATTCTTGAGATCCAGTTGTCTTTTGCGCTCTTCTCTTCTCCGTTTTTTCGTTTCGAACTCATGCCATTCCCCAACAATGTTTTTCATGAATGTAAGTTCCTCCGGTTGCGGGTCATTAAGAAAATATGGATGTTGGAGTGCTTTCTCTGCAGTGATTCTCTGCTTTGGATCAAACAATAGCATCTTCAGGGCAAGATCAAAACTATCATTGGTCATAAGATCTTTGAAATCCTTCTCGAACCTCAGTGATCTTTTTAACTGGGGCTTCAACATTTCGAACCACGGCAAATTTCCAATTTCGGGCCAGTTCTCTGCAGTCGGAGTACCCATCACTTCATAAATTTTGTAGAGCTGTGAAATTTCCTCAGCGCCTTGAAAAATAGCTGACTTGGTGTACAACTCTATCAAGAGACACCCCACACCCCACACATCAACCTCACGGCCATAGTCTGTTGAGCCCATGAGCAATTCAGGGGGTCTATACCAAATAGTGATAACTCTGTTCGTGTAGTCAGGACTTTCCCCGTCCCTCAATACTTTCATGTTTCGGGCTAAACCAAAGTCCGCAATTTTGAGAATGCCCTGAGAGTTGAGTAGGATGTTCGAACCTTTGATATCGCGATGTATCACGCGCATCTGGTGAAGATAGTCAAGCCCGGTCATGAGTTGCTTAAAGATCATCTTACGATGGCCCTCTGTCAACAGCAATTCTGGGAGAGTCAAAAGCCCGGTGAGATCGTGGTTCAAGTAATCAAAAACCATTGTTATTTGATTGTATTCCACCATCATCTCCAAAAGTCCGACTATGTTCGGGTGATCGAAGCTTTGTAGTAACTTGATCTCTCTCATCGCTGTGATTGGAAATCCTTCTCTCTCGGTCTCAAGCCTGAGTTTTTTGATCGCGACTTCTTCTCCTGTGACTTCATTTCTTGCTTTGTATACCTTGCCATACGTTCCCTCACCCACTTGTTGCACTCTCTTATAGAGATCAGAGGCTCTAACACTATAAAGCAGGTAGATTTGTTCGGGCCTAAGCTTTAGCCTCCTTGGACCTGCACCAGACACATTTGATATCCTTTTCTCTCTTGGCTTTCTATCAGGCACTTTCGCCAGACGAGGGCCTCTAGGAACTTTCGCTAGACTGACCTCGGTCTTCCTCGGTGCTTGGTCCGCTTTCTCAGAGAGTGGTACTTCGGGCCCCCTCGTATTGAATTCCCTTCTTTTATTGGAGGCAACTTTGACATCCTTACTCTCAGGATGTGCCCGCTTCTGACTACCACCTTGCATATCCCTGTACCCGGAAGGGCCACTTGGTCTGCCCATCTCGCGGGAGGGAACGCCTCCGTTGTCTCGCTGTCTCGGCCTTTCGACTGGGTTCGGTCTATATTGATCTCTTTCCTTGAAACGTGGGCCCGGTGGGCCACGACCAGATCCACCCCAATTGCCTCTAGGCGGTGCGCCCGGAGCTCCTCTGGGGCCTCTTGGGCCTGTTGGGGGCCTATATCTGTCCGACATAACAGAGTTCAGCAAATCCGGCAGCAATGAAGTTGTTGTAGCCAGATAATCTAGACTTTTTCTAGAGTTTTGTCGCAATAACTAACAAAAGGTTGTTTCTTGAGCTCCAGAGAACTTTTGAGGTGCACTCCGGTCGGTGGGTGCGACACCTGCAGATCCGTCTGAAATACGGCATGTTACCCGGCGCCCCTTCAGCCAGCATATTGCCGTTTCAAGGGTGAAGAAAAGACAATGATATTCAGCAGAGTAGCTGTTTTGTGACGTAAAGCTTTGAGTAATTTTGGCAAAGGCATGGGACAGAATCATGTAAAAGAATTTAAAATCAGCAGTTCTTCCCTGGCAAATTTCATTTTCAGAAAACGAAATGGACAAGGAAGATTCTGAGCCAAAGGCCTAACAACATTTGAGTTGCAAGGAAAGAGATAAAAAGAAAGGATGATCAGCAAAAAAGATTAAGAGAAATGAGAAAGTGATTCTGTCCACCAAAGCCAAAACATCCCGCCGCTTACGGACAAACAGTCTTTGACGCAACATAATCTGCAAGCATGCCCAAAGCAGAAAAATAACTTCATCACGAGCAGACAGCTTCGTTTATAGTATGATCACAAATATAGGTTTGTTCGGGTGTCTCAATTTGATAGAGAAACGTTGCCGTGGTAGAATGCCGAGGAGACCATTGCACGATTGCTGTGGCACACCACTTGTTGAATCTCGGGAACTGTACCGCGATGAAAATTCCCGCCTTGACATCATAATTTAGCAACTAAAGGGGCAGGTCTGTATGAGTTATGTTGTTCGGAAGCATTGATTAGGGTTGAGTTTTAATCAACAACAGCAACCAGCATTCTCATGGTCAACTTGTATGGGTTCAACAATCATCTTGTATTCAACTGTATGCTGGTGTATCGAGAAGGCAAGTGAATACCCCCGAGCCGATGACAAATGTGTGAGTACGTGGCTCTAATGTCGGCCCCTTTCCATTTTCATTAACGATGAGTTTTTCGCCTCTCGATGCATAACTCTAAGCTCGATAAGGTTTACGTAATCATCCTTAAGGGCGTGTTTCGCGGAGCAAATATACAGATGTTTTTTGACAGCCCTTGAAAGAAAAGTAGGCCGATTTGAAATGAATTCGCGCGATAGTTTTCGTTCTGAGGTTCGCTCCGCCAAACAGCCGCGACAAAAACGGGGTGACCGGGGTGCAGGTCAGTCCAGCGCGTGCCTTGAAGATGAACCAGGCGGCTACTCTGACTCTTGACGTACCTTCCCCCGAAACCTATTCACAAGTGTCTTTAACGAACTTCAAAACTATTTATAATGGTATGTTCTGGACGCTCTCAATACGCCGTCCTTCCACAAGTATTCAGGGCAATCGTTTATCCTGATCTGTGTCTATACTAACTTCAGGGCGCTATCAGCAAATCTCTTCATGTTGGATTCGACTTGATTGTTGTGTCTTCCTTTCTAGCCGGCGTTCGCAGAAATACCGGTCTTACGTATGTACTTTGCTTTGCCGTGGCATCTCAAAATATTTTCAACTAACATACAGGCCCGACTTAGACAGCCTTGGGAATGACTCGGTTAGCTACTATGGAAAAAAATACTTGGATATGGGTGAAAAGGCGTTCGATTTCACGTCCGCATGGTTCGGGTCCTCCGGCTACTTCAAGCGCAATTAACAAAATTATGGCTCTAATTAAGTATGGTATAAATTCGACGGATGTCACGTTATTGGATCTATTCAACAGTAACAGACTTGGCCAAGTTGCGGGGGAAGTCCACATCAATGCCTCTGTTGACAGCCAACCAGTAACTCATCAATTGCAACGGAATAACGTTCAACAAACCTTGCAAGCAGTCAACAGTCAATGGTACGTGCAAGGTAGCGTAGGCTTTGCCACTCATCACGTCATCTCCCTCATTGCAGATGACAATAGGCCTTCCGTCTCTAGCCGTCACTTGCTCAATTGCTGACATTACCTTGGGGAACAAAGAGTCCCGCGTAGCGAACGCAATAATTGGCAACTCCTTGTCAACTAAAGCCAAGACTCCGTGCTTCAATTCGCCGGCCAACACGCCCTCAGAGTGCATATACGAGATCTCTTTGATTTTCAACGCACCTTCCAAAGCAGTGGCAAATTGATACCCACGTCCCAACAACAATAAAGATTTTTGCTCGTTCAAGAACTCATCGCAAAGCTGCTTGATCTTGTCCTCCAAAAGCAAGACCTTCTTAATCTGCTCGGGAATATGCTTCAAGCCCTCGATGATCTCAATGTGACGATTTCTTTTCGAGATCGAATCATTTGACAATGAAAGGGCGATCATGACCAAAGCGATGTATTGGGAAGTGTAGGCTTTCGTAGATGCAACTCCAATTTCGGGACCGGCGTTGATATGCACGCCACAATGAGTCTGTCTAGACATGGAAGAGCCAACAGAGTTCACCACGCCAATTGTCAAGGCCCCTCTCTCCAAGCAGTATTGTAAAGCCATCATAGAGTCTGCGGTCTCGCCCGACTGCGACACGAAAACACATGTATCGTCTCTGAACACAGGAGATTTTCTGTCCAAAAAGTCGGATGCCAACTCAACTGTGACAGGAATGTCAGTCAATTCCTCAAAAATTGATCTGGTGGCCAAGCATGAGTGGTATGAGGTACCACACGCAATCATGATGATCCTCCTGCATCTTCTGATGGTGGGCAACCAAGCCTTCAAACCTCCAAGATTTATCGAATTGTTTTCAAAGTCTATTCTTCCTCTCATGGTGTTGAAAGTAGAGTCTGGCTGCTCGAAAATCTCCTTCTGCATAAAGTGCTTGTAAGGGCCCTTCATGATCTCGTTCAACTCCATTTCCAATGTCTGAATTTGTCTCTGGGTTGGCTCATTGGCTGAGATCTTCTTGGCACGGTGAATGTGCAACTCACCGTCGTAGACATGCGCAATGTCGTCATCCTCCAAGAACAACACCTTTTTCGTGTGCTGAACAACGGATGCTGGGTCGGAGGAGAAGAAGAACTCGGCTGGAGATGGAATACCGTCTTCTGCAAAAAACGCTCTTGACTGAGAGGTTCTCAAGTTACCCTCGGGGTTGTTGATGGCCAAGTTGTCTTGATTGTCTGGGAACTCCACGTCGACAAAGTCAACTTTCAATTTTCTCTCAGTCTTGACACCGACCAACAAGGGCGAGCCCTTTCTCGTACCACAGACCTCACCAGGGAAATGCGAAGATTTGACCAACAAACCATATGAACCCTCCAACTCGTACAATACCTGTTTAGTTAACTCGTTCAAGTCTAAGTAGTAGCCCGCTTTTGCATTCGTGTCGTAAATGTGTTTAAACAACTTGGCGATGCACTCTGTATCGGTCTCGGACTCAAACTGGTAGCCCTTAGAAAGCAACAAAGTCTTCAACTCTCTGTAGTTGGTGATGATACCATTGTGAACAATGATGAACTCGCCCGTGGGGTCAGAGCGGTGAGGGTGACAGTTCGAGTACTCGGGCTGGCCGTGAGTAGCCCATCTTGTGTGAGCAATGCCAACGTGGTTGTCAAACACTTGCGATCTGTCAATGTTTTGCTTCTTGATCTCCTCTCTCAACACCTTCACTTTACCTGGAGTCTTGATGATGTACGAAGAGCCCTTTTCCTTGGCGTCAACCGCAATACCGGTAGAGTCATAGCCTCTGTATTCCAATCTCGAGAGACCCTCAATGAGATTGTCAATGATCTCGCCTCTGGTTTTATCCACCAAGAAGTTTACATAACCAAAGATTCCACTAACAGGTTAGAAACACGTCATTAAGATATAAGCAAAGGAGGATACCTCTAGTCGATATACGTACCACATGATGTCCTATTTATTGAATGTGAGATTCCGTGAGTGTGGGGCGTTTACGTGAAAAGTTGGGTAGCGAATTCGTGTGCCTGGCTCTGATCGTTATATATTTTGTATTTTTTTTTTTCTTCTCAGACTGGGAAAATATAAATAGAAACATGACATTGTGTGAGGAAAAAATGTCTCTGTGGCGGACGCCTAATATACTACTCAGCCCTAAGCAAAACGAGACACGACTTGCATCAAATCAGAGATGAGATCAAATTAAAGATCTTTTACCTCTATTCAATTCAATAAGTATCACAAGTAGGACGAGAGCGCCATTTGGGTAGTTATTATTGTTCACCAAGACATCATATAGCATTTGAGTGCAAATGGATTGCCAGGGCACTGCTAGATTACAATTGTTTCAGCAAAAGTGGAAGTCCTTCCGTGAGTCGACGATTACCCTTTCATTATATTTAGAGAATGAAGAGGTGAATCTTGGAAAATCATATCAATCCCTTCACTTTTGTGCTTTTTGTTTCAATTTAATATGTACTCGGGCAGAACCTGAGACGAACTCCTGAGACGCGAAGTGCACATCTCTAAAAGAATGTCGCGCTCGAGGCCGGCAATTGCAGCAAATGCAGAAAACTTAGTTTTTACGTGAATCTGATAGAGATAAAACAACAGGCCCTGTAAGTTTGGCCACCAAGCAATGTGTCCTGAAGCTTATAAAAGGATCACTAAAGCCAATGATTGGGGTTGCCTGTCAGACCAGCCCTCGAGGGTCATTCATTCTTGTCGCGGGCAATTAACCGTTTTGGGACAAATCAAAAATAGCCACTCAGGCTGGAATGGTCTGGTGCCGCGTGGACCTGGCTTCGCTGCAGGTGCATTCTGAATTATTACTTGGCCTATGAAAACATTTCTCCTCTACAGAATATCGCTGTCGAAAGGAGCGATGTGTTAAAACGTTGCAATCAGGACTGTGGCTCACTCCAAACATGCTACGATATCATCTCCTCTGAAATATTCACGCAAGTCATGTAAATCTGGTGGCGTTGGCAAAATCACAGCCCCCACTGCGCGGAAGCAGATTTTGGGCGGATGCGCGCGTTTTGTGTAGGAGCAGTAGCGACAACAGCGTCGTGTTAATGGTGTGTTCGATTGTTCATTTCGAGAGCGAAACAGCCAATAAGGAATTTTCAACGTCAGTAAGAAACAATCCGAAATAGTAATATCATGTGATCGCATGAATTTTTGGCATTCATCTGGTGTCGGAATGAGGGCTAGAGCGTTGACACCCCTACTAAGCAGGGATAATCATACGGTGCCGGGGCGTGCGCATCTGTTTCCCGAGCCGAACTCAGCCGGCTATTGAATCTGACGTCGTGACGAATATTCGGTTTGCGATTTCACATTAGTATGAACATTGATTTCAGAAGTAAACCATTAAAGCTTCGATAATAAAATTACCATTTTTACCGAAAACTTCCAATCTTCCAAGTGTTCTTCCAGCTCAGACGGGCCTTCTCGTATCAAAAAGCCATCGGATGAGAGGCAAAAACTAATGTGGATCGTGTCATACAACCTTTAATATTCACGGTTTATCATGTTGACAAGCAAACCAATGCGGAACTGGCAAGTGACTGGAATTATTTTGCTGAAGCTCTAGCCAAGAACAGCTGTTCCTAGATTTGAGAATGATACGTGTTGCACCCATCACTCGCGTTCGCTTCCGGGTCCCCCGTGTACTGTGCAGATCTCACCTTTATCACTTGTAATGAGTTAATATTCTTCAGCGAAGACAACCGAATGTACTCTTTCAAAACGTTGCAAAAATCGGCCTCTAAATCTTTTCTTGGCAAAATCAGATATGCTTGCCGTCACTACTCGCAAGAAACGCTAGAGTCTCCAGTCTTACAGCCAGGGAAGAAGAAGCTTCAAAAGCCGGTGCTCCAGACTTTGCGGAGAACAAATAAGAAAGAAGCAGTCGCAACCAATTCCGTAATCTCTTCACTTTTGTCCAAATACAATAACCGGCAGGTTGACCCAAGTGATCTCAAAAAGTACGTGAAGCCGGTAACTTCCATCACTGTTGGGGAGACAATTGATCTTTCGAGGGCCAGTGAAATTTTGCAACAGAACGGACTTCATCACAGTGTTCTTGTCGACGAAGAAATTATCAATTGGAGGGTTACTCTCGAGAATGATCAGCATGATGTGATGGTTCTTGCCAATGGCACCTTTGTTGGCTGGGGTCTAACTGAGGAGCAGATGATGAAAGCATACGTTCCCACCCTCATGGGATCAGTCATGATCGGACACGAACATGAAAGCGAAGAAATGGACTACGTGGAGATCGAGGAATCTGCTCTTGATGAAGAAGGCTCTTTCATGCAAGGAGACGTTTTGATTATCCAAGGGAGATCAGCAGAAAAGAAACACCTTGAGATGGCAGCGTTTGCCATGGGTCTCTCAAGGTCCACGCGTCTTTCAGTTCTTGAGGAAAGTTTGGAAGAATACATTCAAATAACTAGGGAAAATAGCGAGATCTTGAGTGGTGGTTTGAAGTTGACTTCGAAAGAAGCCGATGTGTTGAGGCTCACGGGCAACTTGTTTCTTCTCCGTGGCAAGCTCAATCTTTACTCCGAGCTCATAGAAACACCTGACCTATACTGGACTGAGCCCACCCTCGAGAAGATCTACGAATCAGTCAGTCGCCGCCTAGACATCCAGCCAAGAATCTCGATCATGAACCGCAAGTTAGATTACGTGACAGAGGAACAACGTGCGCTACTCAGCGTTTTGAATGAAAAGAAAGGCACGCGTTTGGAATGGATCATCATTATACTTATCATGGTTGAGGTTGGTTTCGAGACCGTGCACTTTATTGAAAAGTACTGGGACCGCGATCTGCTGCGTTAATCAGAATTTCTCGAAATAATGTGGAGGTTTTGACTCCCTATTTGATCGAGTCTGAAATACATTGCGCTTCGCACCCTTGACGGCACCGAAATAAGGTTTATTACAGGATGAGTCAAAACTCGTAGGTTCATGTTGATGCATTTGTGCGATGGCACCTTGTGGAAAGCATCGATTTGGGATACCAAGAATATCAATCAAAGCCAGTGCTTATCTATATTCTGTCTTCTCACGGTGTTTTTCTTGGCCCAGCAACACAAATTAAAAAAAAAAAAAAACACAGTGTCTGCCGCGACATTCAGCAAGCTCGGTGTATCTCATTTTTAGATCGCTAGAGCTCACCAAAGATTATTTGTCGCAGATGTGCAGCAGGGGATGGAAGATGCGACACAAGTGAATTCAGTTGTTTTCCCCTTAGTTCAAACCAACATTAACAGTCGAACGCAACGGCTGCGTTATACCGAGTAGGCCTTTCGTATTATGAACAAGGCCGAGGAGCAATTCGCTACGTTTGCTGGTACACGTTTCAGTAGTTGTTTGAGTCCTGTCTGTTTCTAGCTATAGTCAATGATTCATGTATAAACGAATCCGTATTAATGTACGCATCCAATACACGGTTAGCCGCCAAAAGCTCGCCCACATGGCACGTGCCGTTTGCAAACTAACGTGATGTGGTGATGAAATAGGATCCCATCATCCTCTGCGGATCCTAAGCAGCAAGAAATCCTGCGACTGGATGCGCCTGCATGTCGGCTGTTCATATCTACAATCTCCATCGAATAAGCGGCCGCTTGGTACTGCATACTTCAACGGGGCCTGCTTCAGGCGCAAGTTACATTCTGCTCGTCCTGCGCACGCTCTGTATTGCCTGCGGGCATCTCGCCACGACCGGCCGATGCATTTCTTAGCCTGGGTATGTGACTCGTTTATATATGCACTCAAATGTAAGTAGTTTGGTCAAATTTTTTTTACCTCTGAACCTCCTTTGAATCACTTACCTCATTCAAAAGCGCTCAAGTGGTGCTGTTTCACCTTCGATTTTATCTGCGCAAGGCATCTATACTTGTCACTAGACTCGCCTACCAACCTAATATTAGCCTCAATATTTAAGCATCAAATTTCAGCTGAGAAACCATGATCCCTACCAGAAGGCAGCTCTTCACGGAAAATGAAGAGTATGATCCCAGCTATGTGCTACTTTTCACAATCGCATCATCTGTCATTTGGGTAATGGTACCCGGTTTAGCCTTTCTTTACTCGGGCTTATCCAGAAGAAAATCTGCCCTTTCTATGATTTGGATAGTCCTTGGCTCGTCTTTCATCGGTGTCTTTCAGTGGTACTTTTGGGGATATTCGCTTGCGTTTTCTTCTTCCAATAACAATTTTATTGGTAATCTAAATTCTTTTGGGTTGAAGGACATCATAGGCGAAAACGGACTGGGAAATGAGTATCCGACTATCGCCTTCGCCATATTTCAAATGCAATTCTTGTTGGTCACTTTGGCTATTATTGCTGGCGGCTTGATTGGTGAACGCGGTCGCTTTATTCCCGCGCTTGTCTTCCTTTTCTTGTGGGCGACTGTCGTCTATTCGCCAGTAGTCTATTGGATTTGGGGTGGAGGCTGGGCGTCATCCTGGCGTGGTGGAGTGCTTGACTATGCTGGTGGTGGGCCCGTTGAGATCTTGTCCGGGGTCACCACATTCGTGTACTCCGCGTTTTTGGGAAGAAGAAACGAAAACCTTATGATCAACTACAGACCACACAACATCTCTACCATATTCTTGGGTACTTCGTTGTTGTATTTTGGTTGGCTTTTTTTCAACGGTTTCTCGTGCCTGAACGCGTCTCTCAAGGTGCCCTATTCTATGTTAAACACCCATTTGTCCGGAGCTTTTGGCGCGGTGACTTGGTGTCTCTTGGACTTTCGTTTGGAAGGCAAATGGTCGATGGTGGGCTTATGTTCCGGATGTATATCAGGGCTTGTGGCTGCGACGCCAGCCTCTGGTTTCATTCCACTTTGGGCCTCGGTTATCTTGGGGATTGTCGCTGGAATAGTCTGTAACTTCCTGACACAATTGAAGTATTTGTGTCGCGTTGATGACTCACTAGACGTTTTGGCAGAGCACGGTATCGCGGGTATGATAGGATTATTGTTCAACGGAATTTTCGGATCATCTACTGTTGCTGGGTATGACAATGTCACCGATCACGCTGGTGGTTGGCTCGACCACAACTGGAAGCAGTTGTACATTCAGATCGTTTACATCTTGGCGACCACCGCTTACTCCGCTGGAGTCACTGCTGTATTGTGCTTCGTAATGAACAAAATTCCGGGTTTGCAGTTGCGAGTCGATTACGATGCAGAGGAGATGGGTGTCGATGAAGACCAGATCGGTGAGTTTGCCTACGATTATGTTGAGGTGAGGAGAGATTTCTTGGACTGGGGTGTGCCTCAAAACATGCAAAACGATAGCAGTCCGCCGGAGCCACGCGAGGTCTTTCAGGCGGAAGGTGGTTCCTCGGAGGCACCAACAGCTGCTTCGGAGAAACAGGACTGAACCACTCTGCGAAGGAAGGCAGAGAAAAATGGCGAAAGCCAACTTTACGACAAATAGAATATGAATCATTATTAAGCATACACCGAATGCCATTCCTACACGTAGTACACTTTTATTCTCGTTTTGTTGTGTTAAATGAAAGGCAGGGCGTCTATTGGCCCGGTGTTCTGAACTATTCTAGACGATCGTAACCACTAGACCATTTTAATTTAGATGGGAAGCACGTGACAAGTGCGAGCTCACGCCAATCCCAGGGATCCTATTAGCGCTTGTCGCCGCTTCCGGTGCGAAAGCGCACGTATGCATTTGGAGACCACGGTATTGCTAAAGACTCGCCCCCTTTACCACACGGGGCCCGCGAGCGCAGCATCAACAAGTGTAAAGCGGTGCACAATCTTAGTCAATTCTGGCTCTCGCAACAAAATCATTATCAATCTTTATTCCATGCCAAGCCCTCACTTTTTCTTTTTCTTCAACGACGTTGGATTGTGCGTTAAGCTCGAGTCAGCGACAGGAAAGAAAGTGCGGCAACTCTCCGTTGGTGCGAAACCACGGTCCTGCTTAATGCAGTCCGCAC
>ERZ794936.645-NODE-645-length-14949-cov-41.717269_pt1 | contig 14949 bp, 8 predicted proteins | sample MGYA00511083_ERZ794936 | MGnify/ENA primary metagenome ERZ794936 (study PRJEB30137, sample SAMN04331409) | food metagenome | isolation source: Y2 must sample point D1 replicate A | place: Australia: South Australia | collected 2014 ... | reverse complement strand
TACGCGTGATCGTTGGCACAACTACTGGATCCGAATTTCGGATATGTCGCTGGACTGAAGTGGCATTGAGGCATATTTTTTTGATTGGCAACACAATCAGTAAATAAAGAAACTGGGAATCTTGCATCGTTGGAAAGTACAAGACATTGCCATGTAAAAAACTACATCGTACTTGATCCAGATCAGTGCAAAGTATGCATACTCCAATCCGGTGTGATTGGGTTACTCTAATCACAACACACCATAAAACATCGATGCCAAACACTACAGAGTTATCCGAATTATTCGATAGAGAAGTATTGCAAAACTTGCAAGACCGTACCTAGCGGGTTCTTGAAATTAGACACCCTAGAGTCAAACTCCTAACTGAAATCATTGTAATTGTAAAAATTTCCAATCATTGCAAAGTTATTCTCGTTTTCGATGCTGGGACGTATTTAAAATAAATAGATTATTCATCGTTTGGCTGCAATTTGACGTTTGCAAACAGTCACAGTTTTTGTTATTTATAACAAATCGCACTAGCCTAAATCCAAATTACAAAGTCGAAAAAAAAAAAAAAAGGGCAATAAATTCAAAAATATAAGTTTTAGCTTTACAACACAAGCAAAGAAATAAGCGATCTTAGTCTTAGCTGTACATTTCTTTCGGTTACGTGGAGGGTGGGCGGCTAAAAAAAAACACTTTTTCGAAAGCGTGCGCAAGCAACCAACTTTACATGCATAAAACTGTGACTTTGCTTCCACGATTGATTAAATTTTTGTAAAACTTGTTTTTTAACATTCCAAAAAAATTCTAGTGTGTGCTTGTTGAGATTTGACTAGTATAAATACCCCAAAGCATAAAACCAAAATGGGGCGGCCTGTGATTGAGTTAATCTTTGTGTACGGAGCACGTGATATTATATCACATGATTATTGATTTGCAAAAAACCCGGAGATGGCGGGGGGGGGCGGGATTTTTTTTTTTTTTTTTTCGTTGTTCGACACAACAGAAGTAGCAAGAAATTCACAATTGTTTTTGGTCATCACCCAATTTGGAATTATGCGATGGAAATTTTGGAGACAAAGGGAAGACGGCAACAGATATAGTTGATTAATTTACAGTTGGTGGATATTTCATTTTTCATCTAAACCAAAGCTTGATCAATTTTTCTTTTTGCCGAAAAAGCTTTATCGTTTTGGGTTTCTCAGTAAATTATCTTACTACTCTGCAATACATAGGAAAAAACACTTTCACTATAAATAAGAGTGAAAATTTCAAGGGAAATTACCTTTTCCAGGCGTCCTATGCTTTGAAACCTAAAAACAGAAGAAACGCAAAACAAACCCTAAGCACAAATTACTTCAAAAAAAAAAAAAAAGGCATCATGCTTTACAACAAGGAAAAACTGAAAGAACTCTACAGCAAGTTCCTGAAAAACAAGAATGCAAACTTTGAATACCAATATGGGACTGCAGGATTCAGATACAATCACACGCTATTGGATCCAGTAATGTTTACCACCTCAATCATTGCTGGACTAAGATCCTTGACACTAGGTGGGAAAGCTATTGGGATCATGATCACAGCCTCTCACAATCCTCCACAAGATAACGGGGTCAAAATAGTTGAACCGATGGGAGAAATGTTAGTTGAATCTTGGGAATTTTACTCTACGCAATTGGCAAATTCTTTACAAACTTTCGAGTTTTTTGAAAAAAAATTATGCGACATTATCAATGTCACAGTGCAAAAGACCATAATTGAAAACAGTCTAACTAAAAACGATTTGAAATTGAACATTGTCTTGGGTAAAGATTCTAGAGAGTCAAGCGATCGTTTAGCTGAAATTGTTTCCACCACAATAACCAGTGTTTTCAGCAATTTAAAGGTTAAAGTTAAAGACTTGGGTTTGGTTACCACTCCTCAATTGCATTATTTGACCAGATACGCAAATAAAGAAGAGATTGATATAACGACGTTAAAGTTACAATCAACATATTTCCCACATTTCAAACAAGCGTTTATAGAGTTGTTAAAGTTGCACTACAAGGAAATTGATCCAGCACAAGTTCGCGACTATTTATCTTACTTTCCTTTTGGTAAACTAGTTATTGACTGCGCTAATGGGGTAGGGAGCTACCAATTTGACCAAATGATCAAAAACGACCCATGGTTTCAGTCGTTTGTAGAAATCATCAATGATAAGTACTTGGTTCCATCAAGTTTGAATGTCAACTGTGGAGCCGACTATGTGAAAACAAACCAAAGATTGCCTGAAAATGTGAACGGTTTGTTAACGCAAAAACAGGGAGCTAGTCTATCCAACTTATACTGTTCCTTTGATGGGGATGCTGACAGAGTTGTGTTTTACTATTTGAACGAAATGGAGCCGTCTCAATTTGACGACCCTCACCAAAAGCAACAGTTTCATTTATTGGATGGTGATAAAATTTCCACCATGCTTGCAAAGTTTTTCCACGACATTTTGGCTCAAGCAAAGATATCACAAGATGAACTGAAATTAGGTGTTGTGCAAACCGCATACGCCAATGGGTCATCGACTTTATATTTGAAAGATAACTTAAAAATACCTGCAAGCTGCACCAAAACGGGGGTTAAGCATTTGCATCATGAAGCTGTTTCTCAATACGATATTGGTGTTTATTTTGAGGCAAATGGTCACGGAACAGTCATTTTTTCTCCTAAAGTCTATAAAGTAATTGAGGCAAAATTGGAGAGTATTCACAAAAGTAGTGGTGAAAGAGTACCAAAAGAAATAGTTGCGTTGAAAACATTAAAGTTGTTCACAGAGTTGATTAATCAGTCTGTTGGTGATGCAATTAGTGACATGTTGAGTGTTATTGCTGTTTTGATTATTTCGCAAAAAAACGCAGAAGATTGGAACAAAGAGTACAAGGATTTACCAAACAGACTGATCAAAGTGATCGTTGATGATAGAACTGTTTTCAAAACAACTAACGCCGAAAGACAATTAGTTTCTCCACGAGGATTGCAAGAAAAAATAGACGGGATTGTTGCCAAGTACGGTCCCTTAGCAAGATCTTTTGTCAGAGCAAGTGGAACTGAAGATGCTGTCAGAGTCTATGCCGAAGCAAAGTCTACAGAAGAAGTTGAAGCTTTAGTCGCTGAAGTCGGTGAACTTGTGAAATCATCCTCTTATTAGTAAAAACTATGAAAGTTTTGCTACCATTATAATTATCTCTATGTACTTCAATGGGTTTGTTTCTCTGAAAAAAACTGTAATGAGATCAAGTTTTCCATTGAACAATCCTCTAAACATCACGTGATTAGTTTTTTTATGAGTCAAAGGAATGGAAGCTCACTAGAAAAAAGAAATGGAACAATTGAAGCGTCTTTGATGAGATTCACAAGGGTTGCATTGTTTTATATTTAGACTTAGCATACCCTATAGATACCAACAGGACTCAAAGCATTGATCTTAGATTATGGCTAAGAAAGCGGGCAAAAAAGACAAAGAGGCTAAAAAGGCCAGAGCTGCTGCCAAGCAGAAGAAGAACGAGTCAAAGGCGGAAGTCAAGAACAAGAAGCTGAGTGAAAAAAAAAAGTTTGTTGATGAAGAAGATGATGAGGATTTAGATATCGAAACAATTTTGGCCAATTTCAAAAAAGAGCAGCAGGCTTTTGAAGAAGTAAGCATTGAGAACATTGAGAGACCCGCCAACAGGATCAGTCCGTGTATGTTTGCCAATCCCATTCATGGGAAATCTGAGTTGTTAATTTTTGGTGGTGAAAACACCGTTTTGAAACCATCACAAACTAATAAAACGGCTACTACTACCGTTTTTTACAATGATTTGCTAAGTTTCAACCCTGCCAACCACGTGTGGAAAAGAATCACCTCTCAAAACTCTCCAATGCCCAGATCATCAGCCGCATCATGTGCTCATCCTTCTGGGATTGCGTTGATTCATGGTGGGGAATTTTCTTCTCCAAAGCAAAACACCTTTTATCATTACTCAGACACATGGTTATTAGATTGTTCAACAAAAGAATGGACAAAGATTGAGCAAAAGAATGGTCCATCGGCAAGATCTGGTCACAGAATGACCGTTTGGAAAAACTACATTTTGTTGCATGGTGGGTTTAGAGATTTGGGTACGTCAACTACCTACCTGGATGACTTGTGGTGTTTTGACATCACAAGCTACAAATGGAAACAAATTGGGTTTCCTTCAAACCATTCGGTCCCGGATGCTAGATCTGGTCATTCTTTCATTCCGACTCAAGATGGTGCCATTTTGTGGGGCGGTTACTGTAAAGTGAAAGCCAAAAAAAACCTTCAAAAGGGGAAAATTTTGTCAGATTGTTGGTACTTGAAGATGTCGTCAGACTTGGGTAACATTAGATGGGAAAGACGTAAAAAACAAGGTTTCCAGCCAAGTGCTAGGGTTGGGTGCTCTATGGCGTACCATAAGGGTAGAGGTGTTTTATTTGGTGGGGTTTACGATTTCGAAGAAACTGAAGAGAGTTTGGACTCCAATTTTTATAACGATTTATTTTCATACCAAATTGAAGCGAATAGATGGTACAACTGCTCGTTGAGACCTCAAAGAAACACTAAAAAAGTTGCTATGAATAAAAACAAAAACAAGGATGATGAGCTTGAAGAAATTTTGAATAGCATTTTGAAAAAAAATAACATTAACACCGACGAAGAGGACTCTGATGCAGTTAAAACCGAGCTAGCCAAATTGGATGACGATTTCGATACCGAGGCATCTGATGTTGAGGAAGCACCAGGAAAAGCAGAAACAACATTTACAACAAAACTGCCACACTCGAGATTTAATGCTGCCACAGCGGTCGTGGACGATAGCCTGTTTATTTATGGCGGTATTTGGGAGTGCGGTGACAGAGAGTTTTCTTTAGACTCGTTTTACAGCATCGATTTGAACAAGCTTGATGGAGTCATTGTTTACTGGGAAAACTTAGCTGATGTCGAAAGAGCAGAGCAAGAAGGTATTGAGGACAGTGATTATGAAGACGAGGACGATGAAGACGAAGATGACGATGAAGAAGATGAAGACGAAGATGAGGAGAATGAAATAAGAAATGAAAAGCTGGTTTATGAAAACGAGGACGAGGAGGAAGAAGAAATTGCGGAAGATGAACCTGAAATTCCAGATCCAAGACCTTGGTTGCCTCATCCAAAAGCATTTGAAAACTTGCGTGCATTTTACTTGAGAACCGGTGCTGACTTCTTGACATGGGCTATTGCCAATAATAGAGACGCTAAAGGGAAACATTTGAAAAAACACTCTTTTGATATGTGTCAAGATAGATGGTGGGAAAGAAGAGAACAAGTGCGTATTGAGGAAGACCAACTTGAAGAGTTGGGTGGTGTCGGTGAGATTATTGAAAAAGATACCTCCAAAGTCACAAAAAGAAGATAGTTGAGTCTTGGAAAAAACGCTCAATTTCGATCAAGCCTGATCTGTACCATATGTACTTTTAATTGTATTTGACTACATCTTGTTAATGGGAAGGAACGTTTTTGAATCTTGGTTGGGAGAAACAATTTTCCTCCAAATTGTCATGTGATCTGCGACAAGCAAGTCAGTACAAGCTTAACTCTTAGTCGCGAAAAAAAAAAAAAAAAACAAAAAAAAATAAACAGGTACGCGAAAACTATTTTCAATGATTGGACTGAGCAAGTATTTCACCTTGTGCAAGACAAAATATGTTATTGTAAAACACGCTAAAAATACTGGAGATCCTCAAAAAACCGCCATTTCCTCAATATTAGAAACAGAGCTGAACAATAATGTCTGACGTTGAAGAGCACCAGCCCGAAACCGTTGAGGATGAATACGAATTATGGAAGTCCAACGTTCCTTTGATGTATGACTTTCTTAGCGAAACCAAAATGCTATGGCCAACCTTGACGACCGAATGGCTGCCTTCGGCTGCAGACTCGTTAAGACAAGAGCTTATTATCGGAACACATACATCTGGTGGCGAGCAAAACTATTTGAAAATTGCAGCAATTGAGATGCCTATTGATGTTTTGTCAAATAAACAAAGTGTTAGCGATGAAGATCAGCCGCATGCTTCAAAGCCGAAACTCAAAATCGCCAAAAAATTTGAGCACGAACTAGAAGTGAACAGAGCAAGATATATGCCTCAAGATCCTGATTTTATTGCAACAATTAACGGGGACGGGAAGGTTTTTCTTTACAACAGATCCGTCAAGAACAAAAAGGATGCCCTTGTTTCTAAATTTGAAATACATAAAGACAATGGGTACGGGCTTTCTTTTAACCCAAACGCCAAGGGCCAGTTGCTTTCTAGTTCAGACGACTCTACAATTGCTTTGTGGAATGTTGAGTCCTCTTTGATCCACTTGTATGAAAGCCACTCCGATATTGTCAACGATTCCAAATGGCACAACTTTTATTCTCACTATTTTGCATCTGTTTCTGAGGACAAGACTTTTAAATTTCACGATACAAGAACTACTGCTGTTGTTAACACGATCAAGACAGCGGTGCCATTCAATACCTTGGCCTTTTGCAAGCACTCAGAGCATTTGGTCGCAGCGGCTGGTAACGATACGCTAGTCTACCTGTACGACACAAGAAACACTGGAAAACCATTGCATGTGATGTCGGGCCATGCAGATTCAGTCACTTCATTGGACTTCGCTTCACACCAAGATGGAATTCTGTGCTCTAGCGGTGAAGATAGAAGGGTCATTACATGGGACATCACCCAGTTTGGAGCCGAGCAATCCGCTGATGATGCAGAAGATGGATCCCCAGAACTATTAATGATGCACGGGGGACATAGATCCATTGTAACTGATTTTTCTATCAATCCAAACATTCCGTGGTTGATGGCAAGTGCAGAAGAAGAAAACGTTTTGCAGATTTGGAAGCCTTCGAGAAAACTAACTCACCCTTCTGCTTATACGAAATTTAGTATTGGTGATTTAGAATGACTGTTAAGCCACCCCGCGTTTGACTTTTGATTCATTTTCTCATTATTTTGTATATTTATGGAAGTACACAGACTTTTTATATACTGTTAGGTAAAAAAGTACTTTGCCGCTTGGAAAGGAGGCTCTTGGGAAAGTTGAGACAAACTTATGCACCAATAGACATATATAGCCGCAGACCCCATTACAATCATCTTTTCTCTTTCTTTTTTCTTTCCAGTTCTTCAGCTGCCTTTCTTGCGTCAGCAGCAGCTTGTTTTTGTCTCAAGATGTCTGCATCTGATTCCATTCTTTTTTGCTTGCTCCCATCTTTTTTCTGACTCTTGGAAGCTTCTTGTTGTTTTTTCAAATTTTTTGCTCTAGCCAAATCTCTTTGATTTCCTCTTGCCATTTTTACGAATATTTATGGTTTCCACTTCAGGGTGTCTATCATCTGTTGAGATCAATCACTAAATCGAGCTTCCAACCTTCCGAGACAAGTTTTTCAGACTTCTTTCACCAGCTCAGGTACATTTCTGAAAAAAAAAAACAACAAAAAAAAAAAACTAAAAGACCGACTTAAAAATAATGGCAAACATGCGAAATGGCAAGCATGCGAAATGTTCAACCGTAAATGAGATTGGATGTGTGTGGTAATTGCAGAGTTTGGCTGACAAAAACTTTTTTTTTCTATCAGTCGGTGCAACTGCTCAGTGTTTTTCTTTCCATATTATAACGTGTCAAAATATCAAACCGTTAGTCTAGTTTTGCCACGTGTTTGGTCTTCAAAGCATATCTTCAATGGTTTTCTTTGAGCTTTTAATTGATGCTTTTGCATCAAGTGAGACCAAGTCTCTCCTGGTTAGTAGGTGTTCCAACTGGCCTTATTAACATTCACACTGCACCATCCCCTTTCCAAATTTTCAAAACACGCTTGTTTACCTTCTTATCAGCAGGGAAAGGGAGCGCTTTTTTTTAGAAAAGCCTTTTATAATCCAAAAACACCAAGTCAAGAATAAACATCTTATGCTAAAGTTTTTTTTTAAGCTTTCATCACTTACACATAAGCAACAATACAAAAGAAGCTTCATTGCCCCCAATTTAAAAAAAAACTGTCATTATATACCTTCATTACATCACATTCAAAAGCTGTTTAAACAAGATTAGCGAAAAGAGTGAGCTAGTCATAAAATAACGTTCAACTTTCGACCAAACGGGTGATTAGAGTTTCGAAGTTGGACACGTAGTCGTCCATGTTATAACCTTCAGGGTACTGAATGCAAATGTTCATACCACTCAGTTCGCAATATGTGAACGACAATGACATGAATGATTCTGGATTTTCACTTTTGACAAAAAATATTTCCTTTGGCTTATACTTTTCAGATGTCTTCCCCCCCTTTGGCTCAAGCTTGAAATCCGTTAAATCATTGATTTCAAAATATTTCTGTTCTTGAGCATCTTTTTTTCCAAACTTCATTCTTTTGAAATCGTCATCATTGAACTTGTTTCTTTTCCAAACTTTTACCCTTTGATCCACAGAAGACTGAATATGAGCAGCGACTTGATTAAATTTGTATTCAAACAATTTTTCAGCAAATTTTGGATCGGCTTTGGGAATTTTTACGTTTTTTGGGTCGTACCCATTGTGAAAAGTTGCATTATCATAAGCACTGTCAGAAATCATGGCCAAAGGACACTCAACAATAATTTTTTTGTAAACCAACCCACCCAAAGAGGCATTGTCTTTTTCATAGTATAGCAAATCTTTTCTCAAGTCTATTGGAAAGCAAAAGGAAATAAAATCATCTTTATTCATACTAGCGGTAAATGGCTGCAAGCACATCATTGACAAAGATGCCATAAAAGTTTTAAGAGTGATGTTTTCCAGCTCTAAAGCTTTTTTCAAATTTTGAAACTGGCTTGGTGAGATGTTTCCAAAAACCGTGCTACCACACAAGTCGTTGAAATTGAAAACAATTGATGTTTTATGATTCAAAATTTCGTACTGTGGGGTGCTGTTAAAAAAATCGATTGGTTTTTTTATTGTTTGCAGGTAAACATTTTTGAAAAACGACTGTGTTTGAAGTTGAAGTAAATCTTTTGCCACTGCAGGCAAATAAAGCTTGCTGCTGTCAAAAATAGACTTTGGAAAGTCAAAGTGTTTTGCAAATTTGCTTTCAAACAAAACTTGTCCGCTTTGCTGCTGGTCATTTTTTTTTGATTGCAAAGTACCGATGGTGTTGTAAAGTTTTTTTTGTAAATTCATTACTGAAAAATTATCAAATAAACTTTCATGACCGTGAAAAACCAGCATATTTTCATCGACAATAAACATTCTCCACAACGGCTTGTTTAATTCAAATTTTGTTTTGTTAAAGATTTCTCTAAGCAAATATAGCGGTATGCTGTGATAGCAATTAATTTTTTCATCAATCACATTATCAAAGTCAAGTTTGTTCAAAACGTCGTGATAATTGATGGTTTTAATCTGTTCATACTTCAAATCATCATTTATGCAGACTTGCAACTCTGGATTTTCGTAAACCAAAAGTTGCAAAGCTTTTTTGATCAACGAAGACCCTACTCTGTAAGATCTGATAGACGCCAATGTTGCCGTGTCGTCCTCTCTTAGCGCTTCTTCTTGGTCACTGGAAAAGACAACCGCGGAAAGAATACCATTTCTTTTATTGTTTAGAGTTTCCAGCGCAATGGTTTTTTCAACCTCACTTAATGGTCTTGCAAGCATTTTTTTTTAATAAATTACTGTTGGTGTTGATGCGCCGAGGCTTTAATTCTTTTGGTTAATCTTTGCAAGTTGATAGTATGTTTGCACCTTCTTACAAAAGTATCATTTATATACTTCGCCAAGGACGGTATCCCTTTAATTAACATTGAAATTTTTAATCAATTATTCTTCTGTAAACGACAAGCCCTCATTTCAGGCGCCTTTTTTTTTTTGCCCACTTTTTTTCTAAATTTATTTTTTTATTTTTTTTTTTCTTGTTGGGGAGTCAGACCTTGCGCAGCGCGTCTCTTGATCGCCATGTCTCCGTAAACTAGGATACAATGCAAACAGCGAAACGATCGTTTAGTTGAGGCAACATTGGTCACTCCGTTGATGAAAAGGTATTTCGTTCCTTCGTTAAGATGAGCTTATTAGATTTGCAATAGCATTATTTGCAGTTGGGATGATAAAAATATACAGGTATTTTACTTATGTCTAAGCCCCTTGTTTCAACTATACTGTGTCTTTCAATAAGCCAAACAGCTTTTGTTAAACGAGACAGTTATTGCGCCATGATTCATTTTTGATGCTTTTTTGTGGCCAGCATGTTAACGTAATCAGCAAAGAATGTTGCTGGGGTTTTGCAGTTGTTGTTCTTGGACCATTGCTTCATAGTATTGCTGTACGTTTCAATGGCAGCGTCAAAAGTATTGTCTGCTGAAGACAAAAAAATTATTTTTGAGACGAACAATGAACAGATGGAGCACACCGAGTAAAATAACTGGGAATATTGCCCGCTCTTGTTGCTTGAGGCTAAATCATGGATTGTTTGCAATGTCGTCACCGCAACATCAAACAAATGGGCATCTGAATGACTAGCGTTGACTTTTATCTTTGTAAGTCTTGCCTTGATAAGTTTTCCAAGCTTGTCAACTAGAGGCTTGCTCAATGTCATTTTGAGACATTGGATCATTGGAGGCAGCATGTAAAGCAAAGTTTCAAGTTTGTTGACATCCAAAGCATTTTTGTCAACGTATTTCACATATATTTCCAACATGTCAACGACCCGACTCTTGAAGTTGACCACATTTTCTCTTGCTTTTTGGACTTCAATTTTCCGCTTGTTCCCGGTAGGCGTTCCACTCAGAGCTTCCTTCCTGGTTTTAAAAATCATTGACAAAGTTTTATCTAGCTCTAACATTTTTTCATCATCAAAATCTTCTTCTTCTTCTTCTTCTTCTTCATCTTCCCCTTCCCCAAAATCATCGCCAGAACCCATATCAACGTAGCCATCGTGATTTACATTCCCATTTTCGTCAACGATTCCTTCTGGTAAGTCTAGAGCTTTGGCCAACGCACTTGTTGTTTCTTTTTCGACTTTTCTGGAGTTTTCATTTTCATTGCTGTGATTTCCATTCTCATCGTTTTCGCTATCGCTAGAATCAGTATCTGTACCCTCCTGCTCATCTTCTTCCTCCTCCTCCTCCTCCTCCTCCTCCTCTGCTCCATCATCATAATTTTCATCTTTATCTTCCCCGTCATCGTCTTCTTCAAATACATCTTCCATATCCGCATCAGCTCCAAACAAGTGGGAAAACCCACTCTTGTTTTCTCTTGTAGTCAAAGTTTCCAATAAAATTTCCAGTTCCTGCGTTCCTATTTCTTTAACAAACATATCCCAGCTGTCCAGGCTCAGTTTTCTAAAAAGTGCCTTTTCATCTGACATCGATGACATTAAGATTTCCGTGATACTAACAAAATTTATGGCATCATAAACGCTTTCATTTTGACTGCATTTTTCCGAGTAATCTTCATAAAATGATGACAAGTCCTCCAAAACTGCAATGGCCTCTGAATTTCCTGAGTACAGTTGTAAAAGGTTTAATACCAACAGTTGCTGCAAACCTTGCAAAACATTCCTCATGGCACTGGGGGTTTTATCAGAAGATAAACTTTGTTGTATATCCTCCAAATCTTTCAGCGCAGCGATCTTGACTTGTACTAAAGAGCTATCAACTGGATGAAGCAAACAATCGGCGCTCATTTGTTCTTCAATTTCTCTGATTTCTTTCAAAAGTTGCAATGACCAAACAACAGGCTTCCCTTTAGATGTAATCTCATTCTGAGAGGAAAGCACATCAAACAAAATGGAATACAAACGTTCTAATGCAATTGTGTGTACGTCGTTTTGGTTGGCCAAAACTTTCGCTTCATCCCTTGTTTCTTCGTCATGGTTTAAATCGGCTGATAAAATTTTCTTTTCATTGTTTCTGAAATATGATACTTTTGCTAAACTTTTGATTATTGGCAAAATCCATTTTTTCGATAACTGTGATTTATGGCTTCTAACTAGATGCAATAAGCTATCGATACAGAATTTGTACATGTTCAGGCTTTTAGTATAGTCTTCACTGTCCTTATCTTCATCTCCAGCCGAGCCTTCAGATTTAAGCAAGTAGATGTTATCCAATATTTCATGCAAATGATGATTCAACATTTTCGAAATGGCTGTTAAATTGTTTTCTTCTAGGCTTTGATGACTCAACAGGTTAGAAGTAAATTTTGATTTCGTAAGTTGATCAAAGTTAATCAAAAAGCCATTGTGTTTATAAAACCAAATATTTTCCAAAATCGGAGTAATTTTTTCAGGCTGATCCTGAATAATGACTGGAATTTGTTTGTTCAATAGAGAACTGCATAGTTTGTGTAACATTCTTTGTTTATTGGAAGCATGATTGATTAGTGTTCGCAAAAAATTTTGTTGTTTGAACAACAGTTGAACTTTTTCAACGGGAAACGTCTCTAAACACAGTTTGAAAATCAAAAAGCCAATATATTTTCTTTCATTTGATGATTTTTCGCTAAAGTATGATTCGTCAACAACTTTTTTGTACAAGTCATCAATGGTAAATCTCTTTTGTGCTGCAAGCTGTTTTTTGTGTTTTTTCGCAGACTTGTCGTTTTTCTTTTGTTTTTTCGTTGGTGGTCCCAAATCTTGGTCTTCTGTGTCTTCAATTCTCAACAGTCTTTCAATTAAAATAGGAAACACAAAATGTAATCTTGGTGTCCAAAACCCTTTTTGTTGGAGTTTTAAGTCTTGGTTCGAGTCCGAATCAGAAACAGGCACATCCTTTAATACTTTGATAAGCAAAGACATATTTGTTTTATTAAGCGGATCATTGTTTTCCCAGTGCAAATTGCTTGGTTTAAACGATGTCAAGTCGTAAGTTTTTTCATTGTCACCAAACAAGAGGTAGATGGCCAAACCTTCCATAGTCATTGTGATATTTGTTGAATCTAAAAGTTCTAGAATTTGAAGCACATTTTGTGCATTGTTTAAACCTGTTTGTTCCAATTTGTGCAAGAACTGGTACAAAGTAAACAAAGCTGTTTCTTTGATCCATGACTTGAACGAAGAAAGATCAATCAACATGCTAGCAAATTCCAAAATAAAAGCACTGTTCAAAGTTTTTTCTTCGTCATTACCCAATAAAAAAAGCTTGCTAAATAAGGGTTCATTCATCAACACTTGTAGACCGAAAAGCCTTCCAAAAACAAAACCTCTTTCGTCTTTACCTTTGACTTTTTTCTTATTACCGTTATTGGAGTCATTCAAAGGCAACTTTTCTTGTAATTTTTTGATATATTGGTGTACGTCACTTGTAATGCCATCGTCTAAAGAAATATCGATAATTTCTGTCAAACACAATGAGAACCCTATTCTTGCACTTCCAATATTAGATCCCAGACCAGTGATCAGTCTATCAATGGTGTAATTCATTTCCTTTGTGTAAGTTGCATCATCGTGCTTTTGAATAGACTTCAGCTGATCAATAACATTAATAACTGATTGTGCCCTTTCAGAGTCCAAATCCGAGGCTAACGTGTAGAACAAGTCTCTGTTAACTTTTGTTACAAAAGTTTCTTCTTTAGATGGTTGTTCCATTAGCTGTTCAATTGATCTTGTTTCCGGATAGTTTTCTTTACCTAAATGTTTATCCACCACGTATGCAATGAAAAACCTATGACCACTCAACAAGCGTATCTAATTACTTTTAAACCACTAAATATTGTCAAGCTCGTTTGATTCTCACCAATTTCAGCAGCGGCTTGATTTTTACGAAAGGTTAATGGAATTCTCATGATATTAGGCCCAAAAAAAAAAAAAGAAACAACATACATGGTACACTTTGAAATCTGTGTCGCATATTAAAATGTCAGAAGTAGCGCACTCAGGTGCCGATGATTGATTCTTCACGTGGTCTGGAGTTTTTGCTGTTTGCACGTGACATGGGTTAACGCGAGCTATAGGAAACTCCACGCTAACCGGGTTGCTCTGGTACACGTGCCGAGAGATCATCGAGTGACTATCATTCTGGATCAGTTGACTGGAGCAGTTTTCCATTCATACCAGACTAGCAATGGCCATCAACTGGCAATTACTGGCGTTACATTGTGAGTTCACTACTACTTGTGTGATGGCTTTACTTCTCGTAAGTAATATTACAAATCAGAAGAGAAGAAAAGAGTAGATAGACGAGATCCATACGGACATACAGTATATAGCTAACACTATACACCCGAGACAATATAGAAAGGAGTAACCTTAGTGCTGTTGTGTTCTAATACGTCTGATCCGGTTACATTGCTATCACATGAATACATCTGACTTGCAAGGAGTTATTGATAGACCGGCCAGTACAGCACAGGGAGAGTCTGACAGATGACTGGCCGTCGTTTGTACGTCTGGTATCACGTGCTTGTTTGACTCTTCACTTTTTCATTTCAGAATAGAACCTTGACAAATACATCTTGTGATTGTTAGTAAGGGTTTAGATCTAATATCGCTTTTGTGAACAAGTGTTTTTGTGTTTGAAAATTTAGTTATGAATTAAGTTGAAAGTTGAGTGATGGATTGAGTTAAAAGTTGAATTATTATTAAGTCAAGTACTCAACTTTTAAATATTGTATATAAGAAAGCACTTTTTTTTGTAACTTGATCTATTTATGGATAGGTGTTATATACCTTGATCAATAATGTAACTATGATTTCTCTCCAACTAAGTAAACATCTGAAGCAAAGTCAAGAGACCAAAACAAAGTCAAGAGATCAAAACAAAGACAAGAGATCAAAACCAAAAGAAAGCTTACACAAAACCAAGAAATTGCATTCAATACTTTAGTTTGAGATGTCTTGTTCTATGGAAAGCTTGTATACGCAAAGCAAAACAAACGCAGTCAACATATCAAAACATTTGTGACTAGCACGCTTTGACTA
>ERZ794936.644-NODE-644-length-14961-cov-6.879981_pt1 | contig 14961 bp, 8 predicted proteins | sample MGYA00511083_ERZ794936 | MGnify/ENA primary metagenome ERZ794936 (study PRJEB30137, sample SAMN04331409) | food metagenome | isolation source: Y2 must sample point D1 replicate A | place: Australia: South Australia | collected 2014 ... | reverse complement strand
GAGTCTTCGTTTTGTAATAACTCCTTGCCCTCTTTCAGAACTCCCAACTTCCGTAAAACTGGTAAAGAACTGTATTTGTTAGTAATTTTCTCGAATTTTGAGTTTGGAAGCTAGAAAAGAAACGCATTTCCAAACTCAGCGCTTTCGGTTGGAAAACCGAAGAGAATTGCATATACGAACCTCGCAAAGAGATCTAGTTGTGGATCCAACTGCCTGCCAATGCCCTCTAGTAATAATATAGCGACGATCACAGTAATAAAGTCGCCTTCCATTCGCACATGATGTGATCGAACCATCGAAAGGACCTGATCGAGAAGATCTCCGATGCTTATATTTCCTAAAGTAAAAGTCCTCTCTTTCATCCGATCAACCAACTTTTCCACCTTGAGCGCAAATATCTCTTTGTTGATAACCGTCTCAGGCGTTCTGGATCTCTCCGCCATTAGCTCTCCAGCCTTGTATCCATCAAACTCTGAAAGAGCTTTGAACAAATCGATGAAATTGATCCGATCATCATGATTGAGCTCAGTTATAAGGCCCACGTCTAAAAAGCAGATCTCAGCATGGTACCCGCTTTCATATAAAGATTCAAGTCTTTGACACCACGCACTGCTGTCATCGCCCAAAGCCAACAACTCCTCCGTGATTCTGTTAGTTTCGTGTACGTTGCTCGACTTGACAATTTTATACTCTCTTTCATGCCTGTACATTTCGTTTTTGTAAAACCGCACGAGCATGTTGCCTGGGTGAAGGTCCGCATGAACAAAATTATCGAGTATCAACATTTGTAGAAAGGAGTCAAGGCCCTTGTCACTTACTTCCTTGGAAAGATTTTTACCAAAATTATCCTTCAATGAGAGCATTCTCGCCATGGGAACAGCCTTGATATACTCCTCTACCAATACGTCTCTTGTGCTGAATGTTAGAAAGGGCTTCGGGAAGTGTATGTCAAGTCTATTGCGGAAATTGTGGCGAAACTTAGCCAAATTCAATGCCTCGATCCTTAAGTCGAGTTGCAAACGCATCAAAATGCCAAACTGTTCAACCTCGTCAGGCAAGGAGAGCCATTCCATTGTGGGAATTATGTCAATTAAATTCGCGAAGAACCCCATGATGCGAAGATCACGATTGATCTTGACTTCAACATTAGGATGTAAAACCTTTATTGCGACCTGCTGGTTAGATGAGACCTGACTTCCTTGCTGTTCGGTGACAACCATGCTCTCCCAGAAAGAGCCTTTGCTTTTGTCTGAAGCGACAAAATCGAGCTGCTCAGACTTTTTGTCTTCGTCACGGGCTTTTGTGATGGCCCTATTTGACAACTTTGCCAAGTAGACTTGCGCAATTGCCCCTACACCAACGGGCTGCTCATTAAACTCGTCAAAAATATCTTCGAAAGGCATTCCGAAACTCTTAGAAAGAATCTTTTTCGTTTGCTTGAGCGAGTGTGGCTTTGCGTTTGAATGCAACTGTCCCAACTCGTCGCACAAAAGCTTGGGGAAAATATCAGTTCTGGAGGCGGCCCACTGGCCCAACTTGATGAAGGTGGCACCCGCGGACTCCGCTGTCCACCTTAAATACTGAAACCAAAGCTTTGCTCCGGATCTTGTCCTATCGCTAGTTGTTTTATCTTTTGGACCAAGCCAACATATTGGAGCAAGCAACAATAATGGAACGAAGAGGGCACTCAATTCAACAAACCTTGTGATTGTTTTGAGCGGATCGAACAAGTAGTCAATGAGAGCAAACTTGAGCCAATAATAAGCTCTTCGAACAATTGGCCCTTTCGTTGTTCGGAGACGGCGATACAGATCAAAGAGCTCTTGCTCTTCTTTCCTCGAAGCCTCGTAAAGACCACTTTCAAACGTCCCTGAGCCTTTGAGGGGTCTCAACTTATGGATTGTAGTATCAACCGGGAAAACTTCACTGAAGATTGGGGATTGTAAAGAACACGCAGAAAGAATCCCAATGCCCACACCTATGGTAAAGTTGGATTTATTATTCTCTGCCCAGCTCCAGCCTGAATTTGACTCATGCTTTAAATTGTCACTATGAGCTGACGAAGTATGAAGTTTCTGATATGCTTTGACAGTTGATAGGCGTCTCGCAAGCCTCACGTTGATAACGCCTGATCCCTGCCCTCTGAGAAGAAGCGGTTGTATTCCTGGCGCATGGTCAAATGCGAGAATAGAATGCGGTTTGCTTTTCCACATGTGTCCCGAAAAACACCCGGCAGAGGCAATCTTATTTCGGAGCATACTAGCCGGTGGCATGGCTTTAATTACTGGTCTCACTTTGTAGAGATAGTAGCAACTAAGCATAGTATGGCTACATGCAATACCAAAGATTTGCCGCAATTGGCAGATCTGAACTGTACCACACGCGCACTCTAATCCGTGTTTGCTCCACAATTAATTATGTAGAATGCCGAGTTAAAGATAAGAGTCATTTATATGTATAGTTAAGCATCCGCTTCAATGAGCAAGTGAAAGGCGGCTTTTGCCGTTCCAAGTAGCAAAGCTCGAAAAAGTTTACCTCGTTCGTCTAAGGAACCAATAGCCCGGTGCGAGTGTCCGACCAGGGATCAAGCGAGTATCCTTACATAAATATGGTGAAATTAGAGAGAGTTATGTTGAGTGTATCACAAAGATGATTGCCTTCGATTTCTTGTCTCACTCACCAGTCGATATAGTAAGCATATCCTGGGAGACAAAACTCTCGAGAATGCTGTGCGTTTCGTACAATTTGAAATTAGTGGTTTCCGAAAACGGTGCCAGGAAAATTTAATTTGTCGTACTATTTACCGAGGATTTTTCCTCCGAAATGTGGTTTCTAAGTATGGAGGCCCAGAAGAACACCGTACAAGTCCCTTTTGGATTTCTCATATCTCCTCGTCTGGCCACAATACTATCATGAGCATTGAACAGATCATGATAGATCGGAATTTTGATCCACTCTAGCCCATTCAAATTCTTTACTATAGATTGTTGAAGCTTTGAAAACGGGAGGCGAACTTCATCGTCAAACAAAGGGACTTTCTCGGCGTGATTCCAGTTAAGTAATTTTGTATGGCACCTGATTGCTCGATCGTAGTCAGGAATCGGGATTTCGATGGAATTTTTGTCTTTAGAATTCTTGGAAGTGAAGGACTTTTTTCTCTCGTTGATTTTTCCAGATTTGGGTCTGTCCAACTCGCCGCTAGACTCTTCCAGGGATGGCGCATCAAATGGCAAGGATTCGCCATTTCCAGTGATATAATCGCTTCCTGATCTCGACTGTGTATCGATTTCGTTAGATTCATCTTTGACTAAGTTCGCTGAATCATTTGCGAAATGCTCTTCAGCTGCCAACATATTTTCCATCACATTCTCGGTCATTTTTGAAGTGTCTCCTTTGAAGGATTCGTGCCTGGATAAGTTTTTCCTTTCTTTTCTCCGCGAATAACCCTTCTCGGCATGCTCAGTGTCAACAGAACCTCCGTGGTAGACAGATAGCCGAACACTCGCCCAGTGCTCAACAATATCCGGGCCACTTATGAGCTTCACTTTTAGTATGCTGTAACCAGAGACATAGAAAGATAAGCAGACAATCAATGGAAGATAGAATGGAAATAAAACCAACGCGGCAAAAAGAAGTAGGGTATACCGAATCAAAACATTTGATCTCAAGATGGATGTCGCTTCTTGTATATTTCGATGCCGCGTTTCGCCACCCGTGATTTTCACTGAACGCCTAAGATCGACAAACTTTGGCCAGACTGTGACGTTGTTGACCTTTGCCGGTGGTGTTTCCTGGAAATACTGGACATTGATGGAGCTTAATTTATCAAAGGGAGAATACTCAGTAATAAAGCTGGTATAGAATGGCACGGTTCTGTCATTCTTTATATTGGCCAAAATAATCCTCTTTTGGAAAAGCTGGAGCCCTTTGATGTAGCAAGAATCATGCTTTGTCATTTCGAGAAGTAAATTTTCTGAGTCTGCTAGGAATAATTGAAACCCAGTTTTGCCGAAAAGACGTTTGCCCATGCCATTCGCTACTTTATCAAAGATTGCGTCTTTGAAAAAGTGTACTCCAACATGAGGTGTTGCAAAAGTGCTGAAAAAGACTGGCGTAACCTCCTCGAAAAAGCCCAATTCATATAAGCAGCCAATTACATATCTGGAAATCAACCCACCCAAGGAATATCCCACTATGCTTATTTTGGTAACGTGACACCTATTTTTGAGCTTGAGTGTTTCTATTTCGTAGAACAAGTCTGCAATTGTGTTTTCTGCACATCTTTGAATACCGTCATACGTCTTCCAAAACCGGAATGACGAAGGCTTAATTGTCACAACTTTCTCTGGCGATATGGGTGCAAATGATCTTTTGACCGCTTTTTCGATCGTCAGCATATGGCTGGGATTTCCCCATAACCCATGAATGAAAAGAAAAAGGTGAACGTTCTCATCCTCGACGCCTGAATCAGCTGATTGATAATCGGCCATAGGTAAGGAAATGCAGGCAAATGTTACTTTATTATGAAGTAAAGGAGCGATGGACCAAGTAGTCTATTGAATGGTGACACAGCTTTTATCGAGCGGGACGAAATAGCTCACTGTTCAAAACAAGACTTTTTGCGGTTGATTCTCTTCGGAAGGTGGGCGTTGCAAAGACAAATACCTCAATATACAGATTGAATCCTTTATCGCAATCAGATGCGACAATCACGTGAGTCAATACACGCGTCAAGTTCAGTGAACAAAGCCTTGCTGCTAAATTTGAGACAGATTCGCATACAGAAGGACCTCGAATGACTTTTTCCGCCCTGAATCAGAGAAATAAGCACATTGAGTCACCAATCGTCAAACCTTTATCTTAAATAATTGTTACTCGAAGACACAAGGCGATGGCACAAAATTTAGATGAATGCTCGCATCGTCTCTTAGGTCGACTCGCAGGTATTCGCTCTTGGATGAGAATTCCGGCCACTTGCTCTTACTCAAAATTATTTTGAGACTCGCTTATATCTCAAACCAAAGAATGATTAGGTGGTGGTCGGCAAAGGAATTTGTGTCGGCATGCTGGGGCTCTAAATTTTTGTCCGACTGCAAGTAAAGATTCACGTGACGAACGCACGAAATCCATCATTCAGGCCGCATTTGTCTGTACAGAAATCTTACTGATGACCCCACACAAAATATCACGTCACTTATACAACTTCACTAGACCCCCGATTCAGAATGTTTCTACGAAATGGTCCAAAGTTGCTCAATGTTCTTGTATCATCCGTGCGTGGACTAACGACTTCCTCCATGATCGAGCTGATCACACACCCGGAGCTATACAATGGAGTTCCGACCAAATATGGGTGGGTCCTCGTGCGTAGGACACATGTCGCAAGAGGCTGGACACAGGCTCTGCTCAACGAGAAACTCGATTCAAAGTTCGGGAACGCACAGCAAAGCCTTGACAGGGAGAGCATACAGGAGGTTGTGGATGATTGGGTCGAGTCTGTGGATATATTCCAGAAGCCAAAGACAAAAAAGAGGTCAAGAGCAGATGTAAACCTGGACAATGACATGCGCTTATACCTCCAACAACTGAAATTCGAGGACGGAACTGGGACCGCTGAAAAACGGACAAGTGAAACCGAGGTCAAGTCGCATAAAAAGATTGACAGTTGCGCGGTGACATACACGAATGCCTGGAACTACTACATGACTGTCACCTACCCTAAGTTCAAACACCTTCCACATAAAGAGGCTCGCCAAACAGTAGGAGTCCAATGGCGCCAGTTGAGCTTGGATGAAAAGGAAGCATACAGACAAGAGTACAGCAGTCTCTTAAAACAAGGAAAGGATATCTTGAACGGAAAAATTGTGGATCTGGATGTTAAATTGCAAGCTTCACAAAAACTCTGGGAAGCCAAGGAAAGAACTCGCCTCCGAAAATTAGGCGTTCTTCCACCCACAAATAGGACAAGTAAGCAGTGAAGCTGACCCACTTACCGACGACTCTCATGCCATGAATGAGATCTGACATTGACACGCAATATCATTGATCGTATCTCAAACATGACGAAAGGGTGTGATTACCGCGATGTGCTTTGAAGAATCGAAATTACTCTTCGGTCATTGCAATCAAGAAAATGCAAAAAAAAAAAAAAACATACGCTAGCACTGCACCCTGTCTGAACTCCTTGTGTCTTGTTGTTTCGACTTTGCTTAAACGCAACGACCATCGTAGTCATCATACGAATCAAATGTGAAAAATGACGCTCCCATGCATAGGCCAGTAGGGATGCCGATGTAGAAAGTCAATTGTGAGTTTCTGAGAAATTTAAATCATTGATCTAGAGAAAGGTGTATTTTCACCGTGGTTCAGCATTTGGCCGATAGACACCAACCCAGCACAATGCCGTGTTTCAGCAAAGTATCTCGGGAACACGTGCCACAGAAAAGACCTTTAGAAAGTCCGCTAAGAATTTGGAACATTGGAACATGATTACAGGGTACAAGCTTCTTGCTACATAAAATACATCTTGCGTACATAGTAAAATCTTGCTCAGTAAACCGATTCGGGAAGCGCACTGATATTGCCAGAGTCGTGCCCACACCATTTAAGACAAATGCAACTTTTCAGTGTGGGTCAAACTTCAACGACAATGGCTCTATTCGGAAGTTCAACATCGACAGCAGCACCCGTCGTAGGTCTGCTGTCGTCTCAGATCAAAACTCAGCTCCAGGAACAAATATCACAGGAACTTGCGGTTGCCAATGCGACCGAGTTGGTAAACAAAATCACCCAGAACTGTTTCGACAAGTGCATTGTCCAGCCACAGGATCAAATCACTACCCAACAAAACACATGCGTTAGCCAATGCTTGGAAAAATACATGAGATCATGGAACGTGATATCCAAAACTTACATCTCACGTATTCAGCGTGAAAAATCCACATAATCATGTAAATAGCCAGAATTTTAAAGTCTACTTGTGTTACTGTATGTTGTAAGAGTAATAGGAATATGGCATGTGATGCCTTCCCTTGTTCATTGCTTACGGCAATTTTGCCTGCCGATTTATGTAAGAAATAGCTAATTCCGTAAACGCAGCATCAATGGATCAGATGTATAATGCAATAAAAAAAGAAAAAGTCAAAACGATTGGCAGCTCCGTTGTCCAAATCTTGTGATCCACGGTCATTGTACACTACCCTGAAGATCGCGCTCGGCACTCACCAGTGGCGAGGAGTGAGACTCGAAACTTGGAAACAGCTCGTTAATTTTCTGACATTCGGCACTCCCCAATTTACACGTTATCATCATAAAACATTACGCCCCTTTTTTGAAATAATATCCGAGACATGAGTACCGTTGCTTCAGAATACGGCACAGAATCTTCGGCTGTCCCAATTGAGCACAGATTTAACCCATACACTGACAATGGCGGAACCGTTCTTGGGATAGCTGGTGAGGATTTTGCTGTTTTGGCTGGAGACACTCGAACCGTCTCTGGATATAACATCAATTCTCGTTACGAGCCGAAAATTTTCGATGTGGGCGATAACATTGCCATGACTGCCAACGGATTCTCAGCAGATGGTGCTGCATTGATTGATAGGTTCAAAACCGCCTTCAAATGGTACAAGTTCGATCATAACAACAAGAAGTTGACCATTCGCTCAGCCGCGAGGTACATCCAACACTTGTTGTATGGAAAGAGATTTTTTCCCTTTTATGTCAGTACATTGATTGCTGGTTTAGACGAGGAGGGTAAAGGTGCGGTCTACTCCTACGACCCAGTGGGGTCCTATGAGAGGGAGCAATGTAGAGCAGGAGGCGCTGCAGCGTCTTTGATCATGCCGTTCCTTGATAATCAGGTCAATTTCAAAAATCAATATGAGCCAGGCACTGATGGCAAGGAGAAGAGGCTCTTGCGCTACTTAAGCTTGGAAGAGGTTTTGGAGTTGGTGAGGGACGCATTTTCGTCCGCTACTGAGAGGCACATTCAGGTCGGTGATGGGTTGGAAATTTTCATCGTCACAAAGGAAGGGATTCGGAAAGTCTACTATCCATTAAAGAGAGATTAAAGCGGGGTCGCTGTGTGATAGTTTCCGCAAAACTTTTCATTTGGTCAGTCTTAGCTGTGAGATATACAAAAATTAATATCCGCGTTTGTGATTTGAACTTAAAACTCCAGGGGCGAATTTAGCTGATACCTTGTTTACACCCGTCGCATTCGAAATCTGAATTATACTGGAAGCTCGAAAGTTTTGCCCTGCATCACCTTGGTGTAGTAAATATAAAAGAAGTCAGAGTAGATGATTGTCTGGAAGATGCCAGCAAGCACAGCAACGTAATCAAACTTCCCCTCGGCGAAATACCTGTACAACCAATTTGGGATGTAGAGACCTCTATAAATACCCAAGGCAAAAATGTAGTGAGTCGTGATGTTCTCAGCAGAGCCCGTTTTTTGCAACATGAATAACTGAGGGATGATAGCAAGTGCTTCTAGCCAAATTGAAAATGACCATGTAATCTCCCTCAAGCTGTACGCATGGGTGAAGATCAAGCATAATAATCCAGCCGCCGCACACAAGTATTTCACAGGGAAGGTGTCGGTAGCTTCCCGAATTCTTTTGGGGTACTTATGCGTCATCAAATATACCGTGTAGGCGGACGTGGCAATAAAGAACACTTTCATAAGTGTGTTGTAAAGTGAGACAAACTTGTAGAATAGATCGACATAGCGAAGCGCAAAAACAACAACATATAGCACCTGTGTCTTTAGCGACAATCCATCAACTGACCTGTTGGCTTCAATGGAGTACAACAATATGCCGCAGCTAAACATGTGCGAGAGATCAGCGAAAAAGCGAAAAATATTCATTTTGTGGCAGTCTTTCGGGGAGTTTGTGGATCTGGGGAAGGACCTTCTATACAATTGATGTCTCGGACACGACGCGAGTTTGAAATCTGGACCCTTTTTGTCGTGAAGCAGGAAGTGAACTGGTGTTTCCGGAGTGAATGAGGTGTTGATAATCTTCTGCTTGGTTGTGCACACAGTTTGTTTAGGTCTCGTGACAACATTTCGTTGAGACGTGGCAGCTATATCCGTCCTATAATTATGATGTTTTGAAATACAGCTCATGAATTCATAGTTTTCAACATATACATAATGCAAACACGAGGCAAAAAAAGTATCTTACACCCAGAGTTGCATGAATCTATGGGCCAGACTTTACTCTACAGCTTCCCAAGGATGAGCTTTAGGCTTCAGTTGTTTGCTAAAAATCGAATGAGCCAGCTGTAATTGTGACCTCAAATCGCTTCTGTGACATCAAAATTCTATTTTGTCCACCAATATCAGGTATTGTTCCTCAAGCTTTAACCCAGACATATCGTCCCTAGTGTTTCCCTCAATGTAGTTCATTCCGGCTTTTCGCTCCATATGCCCCGTGAACCTCGCATTCTCTGCGTACAGTGCCAAACTGTCAAGATCCTCGAACCAAATTCCTTCGGATCTCGAGCGAAATTTATCGAGAAATTGTTTGATGTCGTGTGCATCAATTTTGTAATTCCTCATGGGATTTGTTGAGAGGCTGTTGAAAGCTCCAATGTGGTTCCCTTCCAAAAGAATCAACGCTGGAACGTTGCTTACGTGGTACTTCTGCATTAAGTCAGACTCTGCATCCTCGAAGTATTTGATAGCGAATTTGACGGTATCAAACGTTCTCGCCAACTCCTGATAAAAGTGGCTCGGATAGTGCAACTTGACCCAGTTTCGATCACCTTTATTGACAAACGCTATAAGGACCGCATCCATGCTGTGCTTGAGCTCTTCGATATCAGCTATGTTGAAAACTCTTGCTATCCTGTTTTTTGTCTCACCTGTGCGGGGCTCTATATTTGCGTACCGCTTAACAAAATTCAGCACATTCTCCACCAGTCGAGCTTCCTTGAAAGTCACAACTTGTTTCTTTTCGTCATTATAAAGCTTTATAGTTGGAAAATGCGTGACTCCAAACATGTTTTTGAGATCTTCATGCTCTCGTCCATTAATCCCGACTACTTGGAATCTGGAATTTTCGTTGTAAATGAGAGACAAGTACTCATAGTCTTCCAGAAAAGCATGACAGAATTGGCAATCGGGCGCAAAAAAGTAAATCAAGGAGATCGGCTTGATCAATATCTGCTCCACGGAAGAAACCTCAACGATTTGCAGCAAACACACTGATAAAAGGGCTTGAATTATCAAAAAAATTGGAGGCATCATCAGCATGGACTTTGAAAGTGCGATCTCGCATTTCATCAAAATGCTCGCGGTCCGGATGATCACGTGCGGCTCCTGTTTGGGCAACTTGGTCAAGCCTCAACGAAAGTATTCAAGGACATTCAAGGGATATTGAGTACGATGGCCAATGGCAATGGTCTTATCCAATAATATGTGGTCAAGAATCTGATCCTCTAGGCTGGTAGGTGTGAAGTAGATGTTCCGCGTGCTCGGATCAGTGAGATTTTCCTCATCCAGATGTGCGCCAGCCACCTCGCAAGCCTGCTGAACTCTGGAGGTCGCGAGAAAATTGCACCAGTGTCCGATCGATACTTCAGGAAAATGTAAAATAGACTAGACTGAAAGATTACACTGTAATGTCGGAGTATGATCATTGCCCACCCGTTTAACTAACACGTGATCTATACCGATGAACATGCCTCTGTGAAACAAAGATTTAGGTCCTGATTGTATCCTGCTTGATGCACTTCATACGCATGCAGCACCATGCTTCTGCACGTTGTGCGTCGTGAAACCAGCGTTTTGCTGCAAAAAAAACTAGCGCACAGCGTTCACTCACTATCCAAGCACTTCGAGCCAGCAGCGCCATCATGCCCAAGTACACTTTGAGACTAATCCCAGCAGTTTTCAAATGCACAAAGTTCTTTTTCAAGTAATCTTGGTTAGCAAGTGCACTCAATTTAAATAGCGATTTATCGCCCCAACTTTGATCCTATTGTTCCAGATTATTCCTATTGTTCTCAAATTGCGCACACCCAACTCACAATGAAAGCATCCATTCTCGCGTGTTTGCTAGCTGCAGCGTCTGCCAGCTCCAGCATTGTTTCCAGTTTTCCCACATACACTTCCACCATAGTTTCTTCAACGTGTTCAAGCTCCATCTCCAGACCTTACTATGGAAACTCTAGCAGCTCGGAACCTGACTCCTACCTTTATGAGACGGAATATGTCACGAATCAAGATACCTTAACAATGCTTCAGACCGTTTGCTCAGATGACGACTGCTATGTCACAACAATTCTCAACACATTAGCAACAGTCGTCACCACCGTTGATGGAGTCTTGACAACCTACGTCACGGCGTCACCAATCACTGTTGTCTATAACGATGCGACGACGTCCACGGTTCCACACTCGAAAAGCACGGCTAGCTCTCACGTTGCTGCTGCCAGTCCGTCTAGCGGAATTGCTTCTCAGACAAGTTCTGCAACCACTATTGCTAGTACAGGCTCGACCGTTACCAAACAAACCTCTCTTCATGGTGCCCAGTCAGCTAGTCAGACTCTCAGCGCTTCCGCAGCTTCTAACGACTTTACTTCAGCATTGACGAGCGCCTCGGAGTCAACGAGAATTGTTGCAGCAGACTCAAAGATCAGCTCTATGCCTCTTTCCGCGTCGGAAACACTCAGCGTACTCGGGGAGACTGTGACAAATCCTCATACAACTGTTTTGACAATCACAACCTGTTCCGATAACAAATGTCAAGCTACTTCTGTCACCACTGGCCTTACGGTTGTTACCACGACAGTTGATGGAGTAAAGACTGTCTACACTACATTTTGTCCTTTGACTAGTCAGACTGAGACTACAGCCATAGCCGCAAAGTCCACAGTAACTGAGGTTCCTGAGACAGAATCATTGGACACCACTACGTCGGACTCGGCTGCAACTCCCGGCAGCACATCGGTTGTTAATACCAAGTCCTCCATTTCGACCAGCCTTTCTACTGGTGCTGACAAAGCTGCATCTGGAGTTGTAACCAGAGCCTCTGTTGAAACTGGGTCCTTGAGGAAGACTGATGCCAAGTCTGACAATTCTATCCAGAGCACACCAATTACTTCACGCACAGCCGAATCTATCGATGTCATTGTCAGCTCTTCGACGCCACTTGCTTTCTCGAAGACAGCCAACACCAACGCTGACTTCAAATCTTCTGACTCACACACCACACGCCACACGACAGTCGATAATGGTAACGAGAGCGTCTTAGAGCATATCCAGACTACAGTCGTCACTGTCACTTCGTGCAGTGAAAACAAGTGTTCCGCTATGGCTGTGACGACTGGTCTCTCTTATTCGACCTCGACGGTGAGCGGCACCGAGACAATACTCACCACGTATTGTCCTCTAACAGTTGAAGGCACATCGGACACTGCCACAGCGGCGCCAAGTGATCTGCTCGTGACTGCGACAAATTCTGTTCATGACGCCAATTCTCTTTCTACTTCGACAAGATTCCCTTCGGACTCTGTCCTCGAGAGCCATTTGACTTCCAAGTCCGTTGTTTCTTCCGTGTCCAGTGCCCTCGCCCAAGGAACGGTCAATGTTATCACTAACAACATAATTACGCAAGCAAGGACATCCACTGCCGAGACAACCATTGCTTCCACTGCTCGTGTCAGTTCCTATGAAGGTCACGCAGCGCGTGCAGTTCCAGCAGCGCTAGCACTACCATTACTTTACTTAATTCTCTAGTCCAGCAATAAGTGCGGTTGGCTGACGATATATAGACGCTCATAATTAAGATTTAGTTAACCTACCGTTTTCCTACTTTTCAGCGGGAGCTCGATATTTTGTGTTTCGCATTTGCTTTTGTTTAACTGCTCCTTCTCATCGCCTTCCGATTTTCTCGCAAAGAGCCCTTCAAGCTTTTAGAGATCTGCTAGGCTCAGAAAATTGGCAAGTATACTAAATTGCTTTGGATCAATCTCCTGATCCGTACCGAGATTATCGAAAACTCTGATCGGAGAACGCGAAGGGTGCACGGGTGTGAAAAACACGTAAGAAGCCAGACCAAAGCTTGTTTAATGTTCATCCCACACCGATGAATGCCTACGATGTTTTTATAGATCCCACTGTGATCTCTAGCTCTTTAGCATGCAACTTTATCAAACCTACCGAAAAACATTTGCTAGTTGCAAAAGCCACTATTCTCGAAATTTACGAGGTCTTGAAGATACAGCAACCAGAAGGTAAAGAACCCGGGTACAGGTTAAAGCTCATTAGCTCATACAAACTTCAGGGCCTTGTCAAAGACTTGAAAGCAATCAAAACCGTGGAAAATCGCGATTTGGATTATGTGCTTGTTTCTTTCGAAAGCGCCAAGGTTTCTTGCCTAAAGTGGGACCCGGTTAAGTACTCGGTTCTGACCGTGTCGTTGCATTTCTATGAGCATGCTCTACAAAATGCTTCTTACGAGAAAATATATAAGACTGACTTGCTAGTTGGACCGCCCTCGAAGCCCATGTTTTGCTTGCGCCGAAACAATCTTTTGGTTTTTCTTCCTTTCAACAATTTGGACGATGACGAGGACGACGGCGACGACGGCGACGACGATCAAGAACACGCATCAAAGACTCTTGACGAAACGTCAATTGATGACGTCCTGATTCAGAGCACACGCAACAACCTTCTGCAAAATGAAGGCGATATTATTAACGCACTGTCTCCGCGCGATCTTTTTGATGCTAGTATAATAATAGACGCGTCGTCGTTAGATCCGTCTGTTGGTGAAATAATTGATTTGCAATTCCTTCATAACTATAGAGAGCCAACAATTGCGGTTCTTTCGCAAGTGAAAAAAACATGGGCGGGTTTGTTAGCTCAAGAAAAAGACAACGTCGTTTATTCTGTGTGGTCTTTGGATATTCAGTCCTCTTCGGCAACGACCATTTTCAAAATCGAGGGCTTACCGTTTGATGTTGACCGTATCGTACCACTTCTGCATCCTCTCAATGGTGCGTTACTTGTCGGATGCAATGAATTAGCGCATGTCGATAGTGGAGGTATCACGCGTCGGATTTCTCTTAACCTGTTCGTGGCAGACATTACGCAGTCAATCAAAACTTTTGCTGATGCATCACTGAAGGAACTCAAATTGGAAGATTGCTCGATAGGAATGATTCCAAATGATTCCAAGATCATCGTTATTTTGCGAACTGGCGAAATGCACCTTGTCACATTTGATGTTGACGGAAAAACAATAAAGGGCATAGACATGCACAGGGTAGATGACAATTTGTACGCCAGTTGCAAGATGGAAAACACTGGGCAGATTGTTACTCTTAGTGATTCATTACTATTTTTCGCGGGAAAAACCTCGGATTCTGCCCTTGTCGAGGTGAGGTATACTGATCTGAGTGCGCAACCATCTTCTGAGGTGGTTTCTGATGCTCAACTGACCACACATACGCAAAATCCAGACGAGGAAGATGAAAATCTATACGATGAAGATAACAAGGTCCTGAACAGGATTCGCACTGATGGCTCGATGTCATTCATCAGACATGATTCGATTACAAGTAACGGGCCGATATCGTCTTTCACTTTGGGTAAGTTTTCTGCAGACACATTCTTGGCTAATCTTCCCAACCCATCATATGACGAGATCTCCGTTTTTGCAGCAGGCGGCATGGGGAGCGCGGCACATTTGAACATCATGACACCGACTGTGCAGCCGATCATTAGATCCTCACTTCGCTTCTCTCAACTTCACCGGCTTTGGATCTCAAGCAATCGATATCTCATAACGTCTGATGATACCAATCAGAAGTCAGAAATATTTGACATCAATCGCTCATATGCTAGAATTCCATCAAAACACTTTGTGAACTCAGAATCAACTATCGCAATGCATGAATTGGATAATGGAAACTTTATACTTCAAGTCACACCAAAACAAA
>ERZ794936.643-NODE-643-length-14980-cov-6.844556_pt1 | contig 14980 bp, 8 predicted proteins | sample MGYA00511083_ERZ794936 | MGnify/ENA primary metagenome ERZ794936 (study PRJEB30137, sample SAMN04331409) | food metagenome | isolation source: Y2 must sample point D1 replicate A | place: Australia: South Australia | collected 2014 ... | reverse complement strand
CAAATATGCGTTACACTTTTTATTATGTTTACATTTTAAATATACAAAAAACAAAAATTATTAATTTTGACATTAAAGTGCACGATAGTTATTAGTCTTTAGATGTAAACTTAAATGGCGATGGACTATTACAACTCCATTAACTGTTTTGATAGGTATCTGCACAGGACTAAATCCGAGTGGTTTTGGATATTTACATGAGATGTTACATCTGGAACCATCACATTCTAGATACGAGAAAACCCCAAGAATAAGACATATTCATTCTGTTATTCCCGTTAGTATTGCGAGAAGTAAAAAGTTCATACTGCTTGTTTCATTTTCACCTTATATTTCTTAATTGTCGAGTATCGCACTCATAATCAAGTATCAAACATCGTATGCAATACAAGTCAGCGGTCCTAAAAAACCCCCCACTAAAACACAAATATATTTCAACTAAGAACATAACTCTACTCAAACATGAGTTTTTTTATGTTCTGCATTCCTCATATTTGCCTTAAAAAATAGCCTCAGTTAATATGAAATCGCATACCACTTTTTTTTAACAAATTCCTACTGCCTGTCTGTTCAAAAATACCCCAAACTTATTATTCTTTTATAAATGTCAATGAAATATATGCAAAATTGCAAAACTGCATTTCTCTAATTACTTCGAAGAGCCGACCTTTTTTGTTGTTGTTTTAGAGTGAATATTGCTTGCTTTAGAGTGGAATTGAGTGTAGTAAACACATCGCTGTTTATGGGGCATTTTTAATAAGATTTTATTTAGGACCCTCCTTTTTTTTTCCCCTTTTGAGAAGTTACCAAAATTACAGAGAGAGGGAAAAAAAAATGAACAGTTAACAACAGGGTCCATGGGTTCATCTGATCTTTAGTATGATTGAACTGTTCCCATTTCACATTGAAAAAACCTCAACAAGATTGAATTTGATTTGTGACTTTTTTACTGCTGAATATGATTCCTCCTGAATAACATTTCACATATAATCTTAGTCATGCAATGTTTTTTTTAAGGCTTAACCTTTTCATTTTAAGTAAACCATCCGCACTTAAGCCACTGCATTTTTTTTTTATAAAAAGGAAATACCGAAATCAGCTGTTGTACCATGATTAATTCTCTCCAATTACTTCGTCATTTGATGCTGAAGAGAATATGAATTAATGAGAAAAAAACAACCCGTATTATTATTTGTTGACAAATATATTGTTTAAATCAAACCAAATAACTGCGTCAAAAAGTTTCAATATGCATTCTTGAATTGGGTCTTTTTTTTTTTTTTTAAAAAAATGCAGTCTTATTTCATGATTTATTAATCAACGGACGTATCTTATTCACATGAAGTACCGTTACTGACATCGTTAAATATTGCAAATATTTCATTTATGAAACAATTTTTTGTGAAATTTTTAATTATCTTTTTAAAGTTTAATTGGGTTGCTAATCATGTTTCTTCCTAAAACAAACGTAAATATAAAGAGATAAGGTGGTCAACCCTATAGATATAATAGAAAGAAAGTCTTTGGAATAAACAGTCAATACCATATTGTGACTTTTTTTTCTTTTTTCTCTAAAGCTGAACAACGAAGAAGGGTCTTTATTTACTTTTTTTCAAATAAAAACTTAAAGTTTAGTAGTTAAACATCAATTAACTAATAGATTAAAGACATTTGTAGCTCAAAGGAATATTCTATTATTTAATGTTGATACTGAATAATACAATTTTTTAAAGGAAAATTTTGTTTTTTTCTTACTTCTTCATCATTACATCTAATGGAAAATAGAACGAATAATAACAATAAAGGTGATGAGAGTAATAGTGTGCCACACGTGCAATTGCCTAGCATGATAAACAAAACACTAAATAGTAGTAGATCTAAATATATACCATCTATTAAGCAGCTTGTTTCCAGGAATATCAAAGAACAGATCGAATTGCGCTCTACTGGAAATCAACAACTGCCAATTGAATATAGAAAGGCTTTCCCACCTGTAAATACATACGCAAACGAACCAAGTAGTAATAATGTACAAAATGTGTTCAGAAACAATCCACAAAACGTAATATTACCTATGAATAACAAGACAAGTCCTGTAGAACCTCAACATTACATTCAGGAGAAGTCAAACATGTTCATACCCTATCCAATGGCTCCTCTGCCATATCAACCAATGATGAATTCTAATAACTCAATGAACTTTCAACCTTCCCAGATGATGTATGGACCTGACTATCGATATGCTAGAAACAACGAAATGTATTTCCCAAATCCAGTGAGGCAAGTAGTCATAAACAATGAAGTGTACATTCCTAAGAATGAATTATACGCTGCCTTTCCTCACATGATTCCATATTTTGAAAAATTTTTAAACCAACCGCAGCCATATCATCATGAAGTTGTAAACGATGAACAAATTACACCGAATACAATCAAAGATGAAGAAACCAACATAACCGATAAAATATTAAACAAAAAGAAAAAGAAGAATTGGATATACACCAACTCTCGCCATATTTGCAAATTCTGCAGAAAACCTTTCCCCAGCGAATCAACGCTTTCCACCCATGAGAATATACATCTGAATTTAAAGCCTTATGAGTGCAGAATATGTAAAAAGAAGTTCAATGCTAAACAAAATTGGAAAAGACATGAAATGATTGTTCACAAACAGGTAGATATTTAGTACAAGAATATTAAAAAACAAAAACAAACATGTCAATACACATACCATCGACTAATTTAATTTGATTACAAGTTTCAAGAATATGTAATTTTGTTTAACGAACAAACCAATGCTATCTCAAAGGAGTTGTACTTATGTATTATTAATAAATTAATTTCTAATTACTTGAGAATTACGATATATTTTGATTCTCAATCAATAAAAAACAACATTCTAAACTTTCTGGTGTGCTGTCCTTCACCACACTTTCTCTTTAGTCATCTTGATTTTCAGACTAGTTATTTTTATAGAAATAGCCTAGATTTTTAAGAACTCCCCCAAAAACTTAACCACCATCCTTCAAGTCAAGGGATGCACTGTTCAAAAAAAAGAAAAGAAGGCATTCTATGCTGACATGAAACAAACTAGCAAATTGGGCTTTTATGACTAACGCTATAAAGTCATTTCCATCTGACTAAAAACATCTTTTTGCCGACCGAAAATAGCATTATAATTTCGAATCACATATTTGTTTATACCCATTGTTTTTTCATACAAGTGGAACTCGATATCTGGACGTGTTGGTATCATTAAGGAGTTGTATGTGCGTAGTGGTGATGTTTTTAATTGATATTGTCAATTCTACTGGTTTTCCGCTGGCCTATGCTGATTTACTACTTTACAACCAAAACCTCAGCTAACAGTAATTCCGACAGTTGCTGACTAGCCGTGATCAATATCCTTAATCAGGATCATGATTGGGATTGGTACTTCTTGTCAAAAGGGAAGAGTATCATTAAGTAAACAAAAAAAAACATATGATTTTTTCTTTCGTTGTATCTTGGTATCGTTCGACTTTCAAAACATAATTAAATGATGTAACCTATAATAAGATGACGAGACCACGTACCAAACTCTATTATTAACTTAACGTTTCTTAAGGACATACTTAGGGAAATAACCCCTATATTCATGGCTTTTTTTTTTTTTTGGTCAGTACTGTGATTACTTAATTTTTTTTTTTTAAAAAATCGTTTTCAACAAAGAAACAATAAGGTTCCAACAATATCAGTTGTTTGAAATCAATTTTGGGCCCGTATTTGGTTAGTTTATATAGCAGATTGCTAATATTTCAAATTTGAACATTGAAAATTGAACAAAAAACAAACAAAAAAACACCACCAAGTTATCAAGAAACAAAACCCATAAATTTCTTAGTTGAAATTAATTGTAATAATAGAAGGCTTTTGATTATGACAGCATCTTCCTCTCTAAACTCAGATATCCACCATGAGAATTCAAAAAGCCAAAACGACTTGAATAGTCAACCAAGTAAGATACTTAAAAATTCATCTACAAATTCGGACATAAGCAAGACCACAGAGGTAGTGACCTCTAATACGGATAGACCCACAGCTTCACATGATGCCTCTGATAAATGGAAAGCAAGCATGAATATCAAAAGTGATGTTGAACCCTCACCGTTGCACTTAATGAACCCCCAATTGATGAACAACAAGCAAGATACAACAGCGAAAAAATAGGTTATCGATAGACATTATCATTATAGACACAGACCTAATACGCAAATGACTACGAATATAACGACAAAAACAAATCCAGAAGGAATAACAATCATGATATATATCTCTTTTTTTTTTACAAATACTTTTCAACATCGTATCCATCAACAATAGTAAAGTCTTGATCTTCACCAACATAAGCAATACTCAAGTTGGAAACAGTCAAAGTTTCATCTTTAAGGGTTTGCTTCAAAGCAGAAACACCGTGTTTGATAAGTTCTTCTAAACTTTCTTCTTCCAAGTAGCTTTCCAAGTTATTTTCTAAATATGTCTTACCACCTTGTGATCTTGCACCTAATGCTGATCCGTACAATTCTATAACATTTCCTGTAGGCTGGAATTCATATAAGTGAACACCTGTATTATCTTTACCTGCTATCAACAAACCAACACCGTATGGTCTACCTGAGTATGTTTGGGTTGTTTTTTGAGCCTTTTGGGCTAATAACTCACTCAACTTTTGTATGTTTATATCTCTTCCGTATACTAATTCGTTGTAAGAAACTTGCTGTTTTATGAAATTGGCTAAGATTCTAGCATCTGGTGCTAGTCCAGATAGAGAAAATCCTAAGTTGGTACCACACTTGATTATTTTCTTTTGATAACTGGACAATTTGTCATCGTTTCTCTTCAATCCAACCAAAACGACGTGTTTTTTAGATCTTAATCCAACTGTGATGGATCCTTGCTTGATAGCTTCCATGGCATATTCCACTTGGAATAATCTTCCTGTTGGAGAAAATGTGACTGTATCACCGTCGTAGTTGTTTCTGAACATCTTATTAGTATGGTTTCGATTGCTTATATGTGCTTAGGGTGTATGGGCTTTTGCTTGTTATATCTACTTATACACCACTTTCAAATTAGCACATGGAATTTTTTGCCACCCGATAGGCGAACACGCCAATACGCTTCCACACCACAATAATACCCAAAAAATGTCAAAGTTACCCCGACACTTAACAAATTCCCCAAAACAGACATGTTGCTTTCTTATCTCCGTAAAAAATTTTTATTCCTGTTTTCTCCCGCAGCCCAGTTCCACCATCGCCGCAGTAGCACCAAAATCAGCACGCTCTACAGCAAATTTCATGAAGCACACTAAATAAGGCAAAAAAATAGCGAATTCATGCTATAAACAACAGCATCGCTTTATTACTCTACTTTAAAGACGTGATTTTCAATACTATTTAAAGATTTAAAGAGGCATCCCATACACATATAATCAAATAAGCGTATACAAGTATTCGTTGTAGTATATATGAAATACGCCGAAAAGTAATCTATATATATATACAAATACCATACAAACAACATGGATAACACTATGCTTGGATCAGCTACAAACAAGACTCAAGGAGTTTTGGAAAATAACTCTTTACTAAAAACATATATGAATAATGCGCTTTTTTTGGTTAAAAACAACTATATAAGCATCATGATCGTCGACTATATCAAAAAATCACACCAAAATGACCCATACAGGACCTTTGTCGAAGCTATCGTTGCTGTTATTGGTCTTTACTATATCATCAGAAACAGCAAGAAAAACAGCTCATCTAAGAAATTGAGAGTTATAGACAATTTAACACCTAAGGAATTTGACAGTTTCCTTCAAGATTGGGAACCTAAACCATTAGTAGATCCATTGCCTACTGACAGGACTGAAAGATTGTCTGAAAAACAAATAGAATTTTTCCAATGGAAGTTGAAAAAACAACCTACAATTACAGGTTATAATGAAGATAAAATATCCATTATTACCAATGACGATCCAAACACTGAAAAGACAGATTTGTACAATTTATCTCATTACAATTTCTTGAAGATATTCAACAACAAAGCACATTCAAAGCGCTTAAATGATTTAACCAAGAAAATTATCAAGAATTGTGGTGTTGGTTCTTGTGGACCTGCTGGGTTCTATGGTAATGAAGATCTTCATTATAACTTAGAATACGACATGGCCAAGTTTTTGGGTACTGAAAAATGTGTTTTGTATGGACAAGATTTTGCAACAATTTCATCCGTATTGGCAACTTTCAATAAGAGAGGGGATATAATCATTGCTGATAAATTATGTAACGTTGCTATACAAAACGCCTTGCAATTATCTAGAGCCACTGTTTACTATTACGACCACAATGACATGGAAGATTTGGAAAGATATTTGGAGATGGTTGCTGATGATGAAAAGGCTGATGGTGTTCTACACAGAAGATACATCGTTACTGAAGGTATCTTCCAACATAACGGACAAATCTGTAAGCTAGATAAGCTTGTTGAATTGAAAAACAAATACAAATTTAGATTATTTATTGATGAAACTTTGTCCATTGGTGCTTTAGGTAAAACTGGTAAAGGTATTACTGAATTCTATGGCTTTAAGGACAGATCTCAAGTTGACATAACCGTTGGATCTTTGGGTAATAGTTTTGCTGTTGGTGGTGGTTTTGCTGCTGGTGATGCTATCATGTCCTTTTTCCAAAGAATTGGTTCCAATGCTTATTGTTTTTCTGCCTCTTTGCCTCCATACTGTTGTGGTGTTGCATCTGATATCATTAAAATTTTAGAGCATGACAACAGTTGTATTGTCCAATTGAACGAAAACATCAGCTTATTTAACGAATTATTGTCCAAAAAGTTGAAGACTGTCAAATCTCACTTCATTGTGACATCTAATGAAAAGTCTCCAATGGTGGTGTTAAAGATGTCTGATAAATTTAGAAACAAGCTATTTAATAGTAGTGTGTTGACTATTTACGAGGACATGAACCATCAGCAAACCAAGCAAAATAAGGTAGTCATTATCCAAGAACCATTTTTGCTTGAGGAAAAGTTCATTCAAGAAGAAGTCGTTGATAAATTAATTGATGAAAAAATCATGATCGGATTACAACCATATTCTTTACAACATGAATCTTTACCTCTATTGCCTGGGTTTGTTATTTCCGTTGATGCCAATATGTCTGCTGCTGACATCGAATACATTACTGATAAGTTATGTTTAGTCATTGGCGAAGCTTCAAAGAAGAAGAAGATTTAGTGCTTGCTCTTTTTTTAAAGCAACATTTATATACAATTGTAAAAGTTTAATTAATATATTAAAGGATTGTTCGAATGATTGGAGTTAGACTGTTCTTGATGCCTAATATTCAAATTATCGGAGTTAACCTGTTCTTGATGCCTAATATTCAGATTATCGGAGTTAGACTGTTCTTGATGCCTGAATTTCAAAAAACGTGAAAATATGTTTAATGAGTTTTCAAATTCATATATTGAAAAAATTAGGCTAATATTTGTTCAAAGACCATATAGAAACACTAGCTTATTATGGTTAATGGAACATCTTTGAAAGAAGTACACTCTTTGATTCAAAAGGTTAATCCTACATATAACATATTTAACAAAATTACCCCTTTGAATCAGTTGTTGAAACAGCAAACATCCACAAATAAACCTGTAATTAGATATGCCTTGAAAGATAACATAACATCAAATGAATTACCAACAACATGCTCGTCCAAAATACTTATGAACTTCCAACCTCAATATGATGCCACCGTATCTACTCTTTTGAAATCTCAAGAGAATTGGGTAAATTTAGGGAAATTAAATCTTGATGAGTTTGGGATGGGCTCTGGTGGGGTACATTCCTCATTTGGAGCGGTAAAGAATCCATTATACAATCCTGTTCCTATCTCAGTAATGGAATCCATAAAAAATGACAAAAATGTAGATTTTGAGATTGATTACAGTAAAAATAGAGTTACTGGAGGTTCATCCTCTGGGTCTTCTGCACTGGCTTCTGCAATTATACCTGGGTCCGACATAGAAAATGAAAGAATTGCACACTTTACTCTGGGCACAGATACAGGTGGTTCAGTTAGATTGCCTGCTGCATGGTGCAATATATCAAGTTTTAAGCCATCTTACGGAAGAATTTCAAGATTTGGGGTTATACCATATGCACAATCTTTAGATACAGTTGGAATTCTGTCTGCTGATGTGGATACTATCGATATGGTGTATGAAGTTTTAGATAAGTTTGATGAAAAAGATCCAACCAGTATGAATGAAACTGTTAGAGATGAGTTGAAATGGATTGATAGATTTGATGAAACCCATGATTTTGTTTCTGTTGGTGTTATAGAAGAATTCAATATCTCAAGCATTCCAAAGTCTACCAATGAAGTCTATACTCAATTATTAAGTGAAGTCATTGATGATAAAGCCAACTTTGATTTAAAAACTGTGTCTGTAGATAAAATAAATGAATCTTTACCTATTTATTTTACACTCGCTCCTGCAGAAGCTTCTTCCAACCTAGCTAGATTTGATGGTATTAGATACGGCCCTAAAGTCGAAAACAAAACCGATGTTAATATATTTGAAAACACTAGAAACTTGTTTGGTGATGAGGTTCAAAAGAGAATTCTACTAGGTAACTATAACCTTTCTTCTGAGGTATATGAAAAGAAATTCAAAAAAGCTCAGATTTTAAGAACAGAATTGATAGATTCCTTTAACAACTGTTTCAAAGACAAACATCCAATATACAACACATCTTCCTATTTGAATAACGAAGATAAAGTTGATGTGCTCATTTCTTTAACTGCTGTTGATAAAGCTCCTTTGCTTTCTGATTTCTTAAATTCTAACTCTATTTCACCATTGGACGAGTTCTGTAATGATGTTTTCACCATTCCTATGTCATTGGCTGGCCTACCTTGTATTTCTATTCCTATCAAAGATTCAGGTATCTCTATACAAATCACAGGTCAATATGGGTATGACAAGAAGGTCTTGGGCATAGCTAAGAAGATTAAAAGCAAATTTTTAGATTAAACTAACAGAAAATGTATATTCATGAATTGTTTAATGTTGTCGTTATATATTAAGAAAACTCTTTGATGTATTGCTCAAAGACATTTAAGGATTCTGATTTATCATTGTTAAGTCTGTATTTCCATGTTTTGTTCAAAATATCAGCTACACACTGCTGTGCTAAGTCTATAGATTTATGCTCACATTTTCTGCTCAAAGCTTCAATCAGGTTGGCTAGCTTTTCTTCGTCACAAATTACTTTTGATATTACAACTTCAGAATCAACTTTAGATACTTCTTCCATTTCGATATCGTCCACAACCTCGTTAGCAACAACTTCAGCAACTTCCACAGCTTCTGGAATAATCGCTTCCGAGGCAATAACTTCTTCTTCTTCTTTTTGGGATTCGTTATTTGGTACTTCCTGATGTTGTTCTTCAGATTCTGGAATGAATACGTCGACTCCTTCAATAATCTTCAACTTTTCTCTTAAATCATCTCTTTTTTTGCATTCTTTCCATTCATTAGTCAAGTATTGCTCATTTGGCAGAAGCATTTCATCAATAAAAACATCACTGTTGGCTACCATTTCTGAGGCACTAATAACCTTGTCTCTGATACCAGTTCTAATGGCATCGTCATAGATAAGCAAAATGTCTTTGAAAAATTGTTTAGGTTCAGAGTAAAATCCATTCCACAATCTTTCCTCAATAGTATCTAGATCCATATTGGAAAATGAGACATTGGTAGTGGTATCTTTTACTAAATTATTATGAATTTCATAAACTGGTGTGTGATATGCATTTGTTTCAAATAAAGGAATTAAGAGTTCATCTTCAATTAGTGGTTTCTTAAACTTTTTGTATCTGATTTTTAATAAATCCATTAAACCAGCTAGCTTGACTTTCAACTTATTTTTCAGTTTCATGTCTGATTTTTTGTAAATCTCCAAGTACTTCTTCAAAGGATCAAGTGAGAATTTACTTTCTTCATCGTTTTCAGCACTGTTTTCATTAGTTTCTTGATCTTCTTTAAATGGTAGTTCTGGTAATGGTGTATTTCTTTTTATACTAGTTTCCAATACAGTTGTTCCACTCTTCAAGTATTCACCAATAGTACTCATAAAAAACAATTGTAACTGATCTCTGTCTGGATTATTAACCTGGAATACATTTGCTTTATTTCTTACAAACAAATAATCCAAACTTTCAGGATATGTTTGACCTGAAAACAAAACCATGACTTTGTCTGATGATTTTATACTTTGCATCATACTCTTGAAAATCAATTGGCAGTTAGTAATACATTCAGACCATGTGTCCGCATTAGGAACATACAAAATAGATGGCTGTCTTCTTTTGGCTTCATTGAAGGCAGTGATTATAGCCTGCTCCATTGTTTTTCCCAAATCAGAAAACAGACTACCTATGTCTAAGCTTTGTATGTTGACATTATCCATACCGTGCAAAATAGAATTAGCAATATAATCAGACCCTGTTCCCTCAATATACATCAAAGGTTTGTTAAATCTAGAATTGTTGATCGATTTGATAAATTCTAAATTATTCAATGAATTGTCCAGCAGTTCGTTTTCCAAATAAAAATCAATCATAGACTTATTTTTTTGCTCATCAACTTTGATTGGAAAGACTTGTTTGAATATTTCTTGAGCTTTATTTTCTTGTTTGCCAAGTAATGCACTCAAACCAACAGGCAAAGCCTTGTAGCTGGCTGCACCACCTTGCCTTGCTGAACTTGGATTAATTTTTTCCAAAGCTGCATTGAAATCCATTGTACCAACAATCACCTTGGTAACATCAATTTGGTATCTACCTGTTTTCTTGGATAGTTCAATGTCTTTAGGTTTTCTATAAATTTGAGGATAGGTTCTCATAACAGCTGTTAATGCAGCTTCAACACATAATTGTTTCAAATCAGCACCACCAAAACCATTTGTCAAGTCAGCTATTTGCTCTAATAAGTTCAAATTTAAGTTCTTCCAATCCTTGGTATGTATTTGCAAAATCTTGAATCTGGCTTCTTTTGAAGGTAATCCAAAGTAAAATTCTCTGTCAAATCTACCACCTCTTCTTAAGGCAGGATCTAATGAATCTGGTCTATTGGTAGCACCAATAACAACAACTTGACCTCTTGAATCCATACCGTCCATCAACGCTAACAATGTGGATACTATAGATGAGTGAATTTGCTCTTGTTTGCTGGATCTTACAGGAGCCAAACCATCAAGTTCATCAAAAAAGATAATGGAAGGCTGGGTGCTTATGGCTTGCTCAAATAACAATCTTAATTGTCTTTCAGCTTCACCTACCCATTTCGATAAAATATCGGATCCTTTTCTCATGTAAAAGGTTATTTTGGTATTAGAATCTTTAGAAGATTGAGCAGCTAAAGCTCTGGCCATCAATGTTTTACCAGTACCAGGTGGACCATGAAACAAAACACCTCTTGGTGGCTGGATGTTAAAGTTTGTGTATAGCTCCGGATACAACAATGGAAGCGTAATCATTTCCTTCAATTGTGTTATGTAATTGTCAAAGCCACCAATGTCATCAAATGATGTTTCTTTGGGAATGGCTATAGGATCCGTATCAGCTGTGACTTGCTCATCACCAGAAGAAGAAGAATCCGAGTCCATTCCTGCTACTTTAGGTGTATAGTTTTTATTTTTCGCATGTTGTTGGTTAGGTGGAAGAAGTAATGGCTGATTAAGATCTGCTTTGATAATCTTGGTCTTGATTTCTTCTTTTTTTTCAAAAGTTTCTTTTAGTAATTCTTCTTGATACAAATCTTTCTTTGCGTGATCAAATTTGTTTATCAAAGATATAGTATTATTTCCTCCAAATGGACCAGAGGTTTGATACAGTCTTCTAGCTGGATATTCTGATCCTGAAAGCATAAATTTTCCTAAAGTATTAGCTTTCTTTTTGTTTTTTCTAGGGCTCTCTTCTTGCTGGTTCTCAAGTATATCTCTATTGAATTTATTAAATACATTAATGTCTGAATCAGGTGGAGGCAGTTTATAATCAACTTTTTTCGATCTTTCTCTTAAATGTCTTTTAGGTGATTCAAATTGTTCTTGCTCATCAGCTAAGTCATTTAAATCATCAACTAAACTGTCTTCGTCTAATGATTCCTCAGCTTCTTCATCATCGTCTATAAAATTATTTAAAGCAGCATGCTTCTTGTATCTAGCAGCTCTTGTAGATGGTCGACTATTGTAAGTTTTTTTCCGTCTTTTATTGTTGTAGTTGTAATCATAGTCATCAAGTTCAGAGTCAGAAGTAACTTGGTATTCTTCTTCAAAGTCGTCTTTTCTTTTTCTTCTTGATTTAGTGATTACTTCTTCGCTCTCATCTTCATCCGAATCAGACTCTTCAAAATATGTCTTTTGGGTATTGGATCTTCTAGTTCTTCTAGAAACAACTTCTTCATCATCTTCTTCATCGTTTTGATTGGATTCATCTACATCATTGTTTCTTCTTGAAGACCTACGTCTAGGTTGCTGATTCACCTTGCTATCATCAAAACTAATACCAGATTCATCTTCATCAACGTGATCATCAATATATTTGGTAGTTTTATAGTCAACAGGTTGTCTAGATCTCAATCTATGTCTGCTATCATCAATATCATCAGTATTGTATGTACTATTGCCGGATATTTTGTTGTTGTCAAAATCATCCAAAGGATTACCCAGATAATCAACTTGGTTACTCATATTTGTACAACAGTCAAAAACGATCAAGCTGTATTATTTTGATATGGTTGTTTAACAAGAATTCTTCTCTTTGCTGTTAATTCTATCAATTAAACAACACCTATGTACTAGTGCAAAGTTTTTAAAAACTAACCAAAATTGAATGTTTAACACACACCAAAAAAAAACAAATAATCAAAAATTCCCCAAACAAGAAGGACTTCCCAAAAGGGAATTAAGCGCCTTTTTGGCCAAATTCGGACTTAACATCGGACTTAAGGTCACGCGCACAGTACACGTGACTTATGGCCCAAAAAGGCATCACTAAGCCATTAAAATTATCTATATATATATTTATAACAAAAAATATATCACATCTCACAATGGTAGCACCTTAACACCTGCTAGTTTATCAACAATCGGAGCTACTTTTGGATGTCTCAAGATCGGTCCAATAACAGGCATTGATCTCAAAAACTGTACAACCACAGAGAAAAAATCTCCGAACAAATTCAATATACCAACGAATTCGACTATGAACCCTAGGAATGTCCATTTCATGAACAAAATCAAGAAAATACCACTGAAAAAGCAAAGACTGCCTCTTCTTTTTGTAGGTCTTGTAAAGAATATGAATGTTTTGTTTTGTCCTATGATTAAAAATATACCAATTAGGAACAATATGTTACCACTTGCTAGCAAAGCTCTATCGAAGAACGTGATTATACCAAGGATAATCAAAACGGTACCAATGATGGTGAATCCTACACCAAATTTTTGCGATTCTGACAGCCACAACATCTCTATTACCTCCTAAAGTGCCGTTTATATGGTTATTTGCTCTAGTTTCTTCGTCCATTTCTTGTCTAAATCTCATCTATAAATGCCAAAAATCAGCCAAAAAAAAAAGAAAAAAAAACAACACACCCAACAAGAATGTTGATCTAAGTCGGATTGGGAGGTCACGCCCCCAATTCCATGAACGGCTTATTGAAGAGCTAAGAGGATTTTGAATTCATAGTAGAGATTTAGGGATTAAATCTTGATATATACAAGTACCAATAGGGTTATTACTTTCTGGAATCAGTTGTGTTCAACAACAAAGCGTCATTGCTCAACATAACTCTGTTTGGAGAGTTAGCTAGTACTTCAGCAATATCTTTAGCAGTAGCCAATCTCTTCAATTCAACATAATCCTTTGATTTTTTGATGGCTTCACCAATCAATTCAGCGGACTTGGCTTCACCATTTGCTCTGACTACCAATTGTTGTTTTTCTTGTTTGGCCTTGTCAACAACAAAAGCAGCTCTTTGAGCGTCTTGTTGAGCAATTTGTTTGGCTTCAACGGCCTTGGAAAATTCAGGAGAAAAAGTCATGTAGGTAATGGAAACATCATCTAATAGAACATTGAATTTGGCAGCTCTTCTGACCAAGGATTCTCTGATTAATTTGGATACATGTTCTCTTTGAGTGATTAACTGAGAAGCATTGAATTGAGCAACAACAGCCTTCAAAACTTCATTGACAATACTTGGTAAGACTCTTTCGTCATAATCAGTACCCAAGGTTCTATAAATGGTGGCTAATTGGAACATATCTGGCTTGGATAGGACTCTACAGGTAATGTTGACCATTTGTAAATCCTTGGTACCTGTTAGAGAAGATACGTTTCTAGGTTTGGCTCTGACATCATATATGACTGGTTTTTCTAACCATGGAATAGCTATGTGTGTACCTTCGGTGTATATTTTTGGTTTGATACCTTCTAATCTACTGTACATGATGGCTCTGTGACCACCTTCAACGTTGAATAAAGAGTTGTTTACTAAAATAGCTCCACCCAATAGTGCAGCTAAAGCAACACCGGAGAAGATAGACCCTTTTGGTATGTTTCCTCTAGGAAATGGGTTTGGTCTCATTCCTGGGTTTGGTCCTCGTCTAGGTTGGTTTTGCAAGTTTTTGATTCTATTCATCATTCTTTCATAATCGGAACTCATTTTTATTCAAAGGTTTATATATCTGGTTTACTTAAAGGTGCTTAAACTTTGGGGTTTAGCAATGCTTTTATTCAAAATTACAAGTGTTAATAAGCATTTAATTATAGTGTGTGTGTTTTTCTTCATATATTTCGGGGGGGGGGGAAGAAGTACATTAAACACTACGCAGGAAAATTTTTTATTGCACGTG
>ERZ794936.642-NODE-642-length-15013-cov-6.895842_pt1 | contig 15013 bp, 9 predicted proteins | sample MGYA00511083_ERZ794936 | MGnify/ENA primary metagenome ERZ794936 (study PRJEB30137, sample SAMN04331409) | food metagenome | isolation source: Y2 must sample point D1 replicate A | place: Australia: South Australia | collected 2014 ... | reverse complement strand
TCTCCGGTTGGATCATCTTAAAGAAACTCGGAAAGCGGGGCAAAACAAGCATATATATTGTTGAAAGATGTCCCTCGGCCCGAACGGCTCTGCGCGGCCTACTGCCAAGCGGTCGCCTCTGATCTTAGTGACGGACTCGCGCACGAACGTAATTCGAGGTACCAGAGCGCCGTTTGCAGGCCAGAATTTCCGCAAGCAACAGCAACAGCAACAACAGCAGCAGCAACAACAGCAGCAGATTCTCCAGCCCCAGCCTAGCGGTCCGTCGCCGCAGCGAGGCAGTTCCGGCACTGGACTCCATAAACGGCTCGCGGCGCGTGCGAATAAATACACTGACATCTCTGTCGACAAGCTCCTCAGTAATCTGAGTGATATTCCGTCTGGCCAAAGCCGGCTCCCACTCCTCGGCCAGGGCGCAAATCTGCTCTCCTCGCCACAGCGTAGCTTGTCGCCGCCGGCGCTGGTGCCCATAATGGCCGCGGAGCAACGACGGCGCAATATTCTCTCGCAGCATTTACCCGCGCGAACCTCCAAGAATTCACAAAGACTCGTACTCATACCGGACGAGCACGGCAATATCTCACGTGGCGGATCACCGCCTGTGCCCTCGGATCGTACTGCTGACCTCCAGGTCCAGCTCCAGCGAAGCCGCGCCGAGCTTATGCCAAAGGAGATTAGGGCCAAAGAGTTTAGCCGTGTGACAGCATATTATATCTGCGAAGAGTTCAACTTGCAGGCGCTTATGTCATTTCTCGAGAAGAACCACAACGTGAAACCTCGCTCATATGACGAGGCGCTCTATGTGCCGTATACTCTCCCACTTCTCCCGGGCACAGATGGACTCCGTGTCAAGTCCAACGACTCAGCAAAGTCGCTCCCGAATAAGCGGTACATGGAGAAAATGATCAACAAGAGCGAACAAACAGACCATCTCTACGAATACTACTCTGGAGTGGAGACGCCAGAGGACGCCAATAATTACTCTATGGACCCGGAAAATGGAGGCGCGGAAAATAGCGGGCCATTCGATCCGTCGGAACCACAATTCTTCGCTCCACCTTTGGACATTTCTGACAGTGAGACAAGCAGCCATAATGGAAGCATCCGTCAGAGAAGTCCCACGCCGCCGCAGGAGTCGAGAAGCCAACCTCAGGAGATTCTGAATAGATCGCGATCTAACAAAGATAGCAAGCTGAATAATGAGGATCACGCAGAGCTTCTCAAGTATCATGCAGAAATGTTTGTGCTACAGTACGGTATCGTTGTTTTTTGGAATCTATCCGAGACCCACGAAAAGAACATCCTTGCGGATTTGGCGTTTGCCTCAGAAGTGCCTGAGCCCATTCTCATTCATCCAATCAGCGAACAGGATATCGAAACAGAGGAATTTCATTTTGATTACGACCCTCAGTTGCATCGACCTCGTATTTTCAATGACATGATCACTTTGCGAAGCGGAGATCACTTGATCAAGTTGACCATGTCGCATGCGATCGCACAACTGACTAAACTAGGCCTTTTCGAGAGCAGAATGGTGCATAGTCTCCAGCTGATATCGAAGTTGCCAAAAAAATTAGCCTTGACTGGGCGGCTCGGCCTCAAGAGGCAGCAGCTCCTCAAGAAATCGGGTAAACTTTTCAAATTGAGAGTCGATGTTAATCTCCTGAGCTCTATTTTGGACACGCCCGATTTTTTCTGGTCGATGGAACCCGCATTGCATCCTCTTTATTCGGCTTTGCGAGAGTATCTTGAAATAGAGCAAAGAGTGCAGGTCCTAAATGACAGGTGCAAAGTTTTCCTAGAGTTTCTGAACATAATCAGCGACAGCATCAATGAATCTAGCACCACGCGAATCACCATGATGATCATTGTCATTATTTTCATTAGTCTTGGAGTCAGCGTATTCGAATTCTTTCTTGAGATTATATAGTGTGAGTGTACTGGATACACTTGTAAACATGCATTATATAAAAAACAACACAAAGGATTTGCAGCCCCTGAATTGTAATTTCATTGACCCGCATTGATTGTAAGCTTTTTCCAGGTCATGCAACACTGTTCAGTGCAGAGATCATGTACAATTGACTTCTTATCAGCGCGAGCCTCTTTTCCAGAGTGAATCACGATTCGCGCACCATCAATGTACCCCATAATCCAGTAATGGAGATTCCCTCGATCCACGGCCCCAATGGCCTTTCACGAGAGGATCGAAATAGGCTGATCACAGTGACACGTCGTATCCGCCAAGAGGATTATGAGATGGGTGATTTCGGCAACGAAAACATGGGTAATGTTCATTACATGGCAGCTAATGACGTGGAAATGATGCCTATCGACGAGATGGAGGAGGCGCAAATGATCTCAGATATGGTCGCTTCGTCGAGGGTTGAAAACGACTATTCAATGTCCGACGAGATGGATCTTGACAAGCACATTTTGCACACAACCACGGTGACTCTACAGGGAAATGTATCTTATCTCATCATCGACACCAACTTTATTCTATCACAGCTACACATTCTAGATCAGTTGAAAGACATCGGCCAACAATATGGGCTTATGATTGTTATTCCAACCCAAGTTGTCCGTGAATTGGATGGTTTGAAAAGCTCTCATCGAATGTCTAACGAGCTATATGGCGGACCACAGGATATCAGCAGATTGGCTCGGGCAGCGAATGACTGGATTTTCACATGCTTATCACAGAGGTGCCCGACAGTCAAGGGCCAGGCAGCTAAGGAGAAACTAGACAAGTTTGCAACGAAGGACGATGCCATTTTAGACTGCTGCCTCTACTATAAAGAAGAGTACAAGCACACGCTTCAAATTCTCTTTTCAAATGATAAAAATCTCTGTCTGAAGGCGCTTATGAATGAGATCCTTACCGTTTCCTATCTGAAGGATATGAGCTCCCGGTTGATTGCCGAGAAAATATACGAGGAGAACGTGATGAGATTTGGCCACATTGAACCAACCACTGTAGCGAATGTGGAGATGGAAGTTCCTATTAACGATACCAGTGGAAATCCAGAACAAATTTGCCATTCAGTTTATTCTGAGATCCTGGCCGTGGTTGCTCACGTTGTGAAACAGCACATGCTCAGTGAGTATGGTGAGGATATCGATCTAATACGAGATTACGACAAGAATTCTTCTGTGGACTTAGAAGGCGCGGTCAAGATCATCATACGGTTCTGGAGACCAGTGTTCTCGACGTGTTTGCGTGGTTACGAGCCTTTCAAAGAGATAGGCTCCAGATCTGTGCCCATCATGGTTGATTTGCCTGCCCCGGGTCTCGAATTGCTCAACTTCGTTGATTTTTGGGGAAGACTCTTGGTCAGATTGTACGAGAAAAATACCAAGCTAGATGGGCTTGATGTCTTACGGCAACATGCCAAGAAATGGAACGATCTTGCGCGTTCAACCGTTTAATTCATATTACCACAAATCGTGAAGCACCTGCTTCATAGTGGACCAATCATTTTCCGAAAAGGATGAAAGGCCAAAAAAAGATTTCGAGCCTATCTTCTGCCTAGGTAACCAAGACGCTTTCGTTTCGTTGGAGAAATCTTTCTACTAGGCGACAGCGACTGAGAGACGGGACTATCTTTCTCGCTGTCAGGCTCCAACTTTATCCACAGTTTCGATGGAATGTCCTCGTCAGAATGGCTTCTACTTCTCTTTTGAGAGGTCGCGTATATCTGTCGCGGGGTTAGTTCGGCGGAAGACTTTTGCCAGAGTAAGCTCAGATCTTTAGGCATTGCTTGTAAAGCATTCGCCCATTCTTCTTGACGCCTTGCCATTAATTCTAAGTCCTTCCATGGCCAGGATTGAGGATTTTGTGCCTTGCTTTTCCCCAAGTAGTCCGAGTATAGGAAGGTCATCTTCGAATCAAGATCACTCTTCGAATCTCTCTCCAATAACTTAGCGGAGTCGGGATGCTGGCGACGGTACTTATCCATGAGCTCTGTCCCATTGACCGTTTTGTAGTTTTCCTCTAAGTATAGAGTGTAATCGTCACGCACTCGGACCAAGTTCTCCAACTGGTGCTCTCTAAATAAGGAATAGCTATGGTTCGCCAACATTTGGAAACATAGGTCACGATAAAATGTGGCAGTTTTTTGCGGGTCACACAAATCAGCACCAAAGTTCCAAGACAAAGTTTCGCTTATCTTGGCCTTGGCACGAATCAGCAGAGGCGACGAAAACGAGAAAGTAACCTCCCCACATGATTCACGAACGGCGGTGGCCAAATTCGAGATGAGTATGCGGCGTTTTTCATGATCAAAATCAGTGAGACCTTTTTGTAGCGCTTTTTTGTGGACTTGTTCTATGCTGGGTGCATCCTGCCACACCAGCTTCATGTTGGTGATGTATAGTGAGTACAGGGCGCCTTCAACAAGTCCACACATATACTTCTCGTTGTTTATCACTATTTGGTTCCAAGCCGATGGGAGCGTACAATTAGACACTGTTAACTCATCATGCCCACTCATATCAACAAGGTAGAGGACTTGACAGACCTTGTTTGCAGCGATTTGGCAAGAAAGTCTCGGTTGCTAATTTCTGTCGCTGGTGTTCCTGGTGCAGGCAAGTCAACACTTGTCGAGAAGGTGATTGACGATCTACAAAAAAAAGGTATTGTCGCAAAAGCTCTTCCGCAAGATGGATTTCATTATTATAGAAAAGAGCTAGAACAGTTTGACGACCCTCAAGAAGCCTTCAGACGGCGTGGGGCCCCATTCACTTTCAATGCCGGGGCGTTTATCGACACTGTGCGCAGAGTACGCTCGGGAGTTACGGTGGCAGCTCCACTGTTTGACCACAGCAAAAAGGATCCTCAGAAGGGCGATATCGTGATTGTGCCTGAGGTTCAAGTGGTGTTCATCGAAGGAAATTACGTTGGCTTGAAAGACGAGCCTTGGTGTACTTTAGCTGACATGACCGACAGTCTCTGGATGATCCAGGAAGATAGTGCGACAGTAAGGGAGCGACTTATTCAGAGGCATTTAAAGAGTGGTGTTTCCAGTAGCTTGCAGGAGGCTATCGAGCGATGTGATGGCCTGGATTGGCAGAATGCTCTTTACGTGATGGAACACACCATGGCACCCAATGTTGTGATCACAATCGGATAAGAAGTTATCCATGCTTGAGAAAAAAACTGGTAATATTCCAAAAACAGTATGTTTAATTATGAATCAGGACGCCATCAATCCTGCTTGTTTGCGTGCTAACACGGTAAAGAGTCCATTAGAGGTGTGTACCTTCAGGCATTCATTGTGCGTGCTCGTATAAGCCTGTCTCGCGTATAGTCTCTGCGTAATTGCAGCCCAACAAACCCTGCTATGGCGATGGGCTCTCCCGTTGGACGAGCTAAAAAGGGAACTTTAATGAGGCTACTGTGGCGAAAACTTACTGAAAAACGTGTATGCTTTGATCGACGCTATAAAATCTAAAATGTTTTAGACGTAAACGAGTTGGGTCTCACCGATCAGTTTAACCGCCAAACTCTTGGACAGCCCAATCAAAACGAAAAAAAATTTTTACAATAAACCTTCTCCAAAACCAATCGGACTGATTGGGCAATATGCCTTCTACATTAGTGATAATCGGACCACTTGCTCGTATACGCGCCACATGCTCTAAAGTGAGCACCGAACGGCGCACCTTCGGCGAAATCACCCCACGCGATTCGAGGTGCACACCTCGTTCACCGTTAATCGCTCACATATATATAGTCGCTAACAGATCTTACAACCCAGGCTTTGCTCTGATATCAACGACTGACTTCATATCACACCTGAGCCACATACTAAACCGATGAGTGAAAAGGCAAATATAATCCACGACAAGTCGAGGCCCATGCGCGAGAGAATGGAGGCGCTCGTGAGGTTGAAGCAGCAACAGATCACCGACGCCGTTGCATCTTTGGACAATGTGACTTTTCACACGGACACTTGGGTACGCGCCGAGGGTGGCGGCGGCCTGTCAATGGTGCTACAAAATGGGCAAACTTTCGAGAAAGGAGGCGTGAACATATCGGTGGTTCACGGCACATTGCCGCCACAGGCGGTGCAGAGAATGAGGGCCGACCACAAGAACCTTCAAGGAAGCAGCAGTGATGGCTCAGTAAAATTCTTTGCATGTGGGTTGTCTTTGGTTATTCACCCTCACAATCCTTTCGCTCCTACTACCCATTTGAACTACCGTTATTTCGAAACCACTGACCCGGTGACAGAACAGGTTACATCGTGGTGGTTTGGCGGCGGAGCGGACTTGACTCCAACTTACTTAAATGAAGACGACGCAGTCAATTTCCATCTTAGACACAAGGAGGCCTTGGACAAGCACGACACACTGTTATATCCCAAGTGGAAGAAGTGGTGTGACGAATATTTCTTCATCAAACACAGAAATGAGACGAGAGGAATCGGTGGGATTTTTTTCGATGATTTCGATGAGAAGGACCCGAACGAGATTCTCCAGATTGTGGAATCGTGTTTTGACGCATTCATCCCCGCATACATTCCTATAGTAGCACAGCACAAGGACGATGCCTTCACGCCAGAGCAGAAGAATTGGCAGCAGATTCGCAGAGGCCGCTACGTCGAGTTTAATTTGGTGTTGGACAGAGGCACGCAGTTTGGCTTGCAGACTCCGGGTTCCCGTGTAGAGAGTATCTTGATGTCGCTTCCTGCCACCGCAAGTTGGGTATATGACCACCATCCTGAACCTGGCAGCGAGGAAGAGAAAATTCTCAAAGTCTTGAAACAGCCCGTTGACTGGGTTTAGCAGAGTATGAAGCTGAAACTGTTAATAGAGATTATAGACAAATGATACCCTGCTTGGGCCAGTTAGCAGGATTCTAAATAACATGAAAGATGTTGTATTCTACAATTGTGTTTGTAACTCGGCAAGTGATTTAATCTCTCATGACGAAGTTCGACGGAAAGCGCCAAGGCTTTTTCAATCTGATCGGGACTCGGTGGAATTACTTCATGCAATGGCTTCCCCGACGGTGACACCGACTATGAATATAGACAGATGGAAATACCAAAAGGAGTGACGATATTGAGCTATCAAACCCAAGCCCGCTTTACTTTGCGATATTCTTCCCTTGTGTGTTACGGTTTTCCATTGGACGAGAGTTTGGTAGCATCCAAACTCAAGTGTTGCTTGTGGACTTGTCCCAATCAGGCTATTGATTCCGGTAACCGTTTCTCCGCGCGGCTCTCCAGCGCTTATTGCCGCATCGCGCGGCTAACGAGTGGGCCTCATCGCATCGCACCCAAGGCGGGGCTATCTGCCAGAAGTTATTAACAGAAACGTGCGCCCTCCACCAGTCGAATCTGGTGCGCTCCAAAAAAAAGCTACATATCCCTTATTCATTGAAAATCCAGTTCTGAAAACAAAGCCATTCAACTCAGAAACAAGTGGTCAATCATAAATAGCTCTTCCAGTAGATTTTCGTGTATCATCGTGTTTGTGCGGTGCGTTTCTCGTGGCGTGGCTCAGCTCGACACTCAGTCATCCGGCCCATAATCGCCTGAGGATGTCCGTCACTCGCGCCTCACCGCACGCACTTTTTTTTTGACGTTTTTCGCAAGTTCTTCCTTCCTTCTTTTTTCTTTACACCAAACCTAGACTCTTTTCTCATATTTATGAAGCCTTCATAAAGAGTTTTGTTGTAATCTTTCCCAGCTATGGTAAGATTGTTGGAACGGCGCCATTGAATTTACACGACTTTCTTACAATCGAGTTTCAGAAAGGCCTGCTAAGCGCTCAGCCTATCTAGCAGACAAGCAAGGATACTCTATTCACGAGATATTTCTTTGCAGAATATTCAAATTTACTAAAATCACCTGCCGAACCCAGCGACTGCCATGTCTGACTCCGAGTGCTCAATCTCTTCGTCTAAAAGACGCTCTGAGTCCGTCGCCCAAAGACGCACGGATGAGGTATTAAATGACCATCGCAACCAGCGGGAGACTCTCCCTCCTCCCGAGGAAAACCTTGGTGTACCTCCAAGCGAGACGGCTCCAAGGCCCATTACCGCAGCTGAACCGTTAGTGCATCGCCGGGGCTCGAGGTCGCATTCGTTTTGTGACCCACTTGAGGATCCGAGGGCGTTCATGAAAGCGAGAAAGTCACGGCCCAGCAGAAGTGACTTACCAAGGATCATGAAGTCCAAGTCCAATGAGTCGCAGGCCTCAGACTCGAACGCACGTGCCTGTTTCTCAAAGCGGGAGAGAAGGCCCTCACGCTCGTCGGTCGACCTGGAGGCAGACTCGCATGCCTCGAGGTCTTCGCAGGAAACAGAGGAAGATGTGTGCTTTCCAATGTTGAGAGAGCACGTGCGCATTAACGGTATTGATTTTGACGAGATTGAAGATTTCATCAATGAAGAGCGGGAAGCCCAACTTTATGTGAAAGAGCAGGAAATTGCACTTGTCAAGCAAATGGCTCCACCGGGGATTTCTCAGACCAGTGGCTCTTTTGCTGGAACCGCCGAAAAGAGCAAGAATGCGTTGAAGTACACGCCAAAGAACATTTTATCAAAAACTTCAAATGCGTTCTCGAGGAAGCTGAAAGGATCGCTTACTGACTCGCCTTTATCCGTGTATGATGCTGCCTCCAATCGAAAACCTTCTGACTCCTCGGATGATGCTTTCGTAAACGAGAAAAGTGACGATGCATCCTCTGATAACGTTAGATTTGGTGGCACGCGTATAAACGATGGTGAGTTGGAACTACCAGATCGGTTCTCCTTTTTTCACTCCGACAACGAGGAGACTATTCACTCACCTGACCTTCCATCCTTGATCTCGCCCGGTAAAACGGTGAGAGAGTTATTTAAGAATGGGGAAGGGACGTGGTGGTTGGACTGTACTTGCCCCACCGATGCTGAGATGAAAACACTAGCCAAGGCATTCGGCATTCACCCTTTGACTGCCGAGGATATTAGGATGCAAGAGTCCAGAGAAAAGGTTGAGTTATTCAGAAATTATTACTTTGTTTGTTTCCACACATTTGAGCCAGATAAGGAGTCGGAGGATTATTTGGAGCCGATCTATGTCTACATTGTTGTGTTCAGAGAAGGTGTGTTGACCTTTCATTTCTCTCCAGTTGCACACCCAGCCAACGTGAGAAGAAGAGTTAGGCAATTGCGCGACTATGTGGATGTCAGCGCCGACTGGATTGGCTACGCAATGATCGATGACATCACCGATGGTTTCGCTCCGGTGATAACCGCAATTGAATACGAGGCTGATGCTATTGAAGACTCCGTATTTGAAGCTCTCTCGATCAACTTCAGTTCGATGTTAAGAAAGATTGGAGAGTCTAGGCGAAAGGTGATGACCTTGATGAGACTTCTTTCCAACAAAGCAGACGTAATCAGAATGTTTGCAAAGAGATGTCAGGATGAAGCATGGGCTGTTCCAACAAACACGGTCACATCGCGGGTGAATTTAGCTGGGATGGCAGCAGCTCCAGATACAAATTCGACGGTGTCTCCGCCACCCTCTACACATGGCATCAACTTTGGCCCTCCGCCTGGTGCGCCCCAAAACATGATGTCACAAATTCACCCCTCATATGGCCGTGTTCAGCCCAGAGCGGACATTGCTCTTTACTTGGGCGATATTCAAGATCACGTGGTCACTATGTTCCAGAATTTGTCAGCCTACGAGAAGATTTTTAGTAGGTCACATGCCAACTACTTGGCGCAGTTGCAAGTAGAGTCGTTCAACTCGAATTTGACCGTGACAAAGATCTTGGGGAATGTGACAATGATTGGTACAATGTTTCTTCCATTGAACGTGATCACTGGTCTTTTTGGAATGAATGTGAATGTGCCCGGGCAAGAGAAGAATAATTGGTTTTATGGAATCTTGGGCTCTATGATTTTATTGTCTATCGTCTCCTTTGTTGGGGTCAAGTTCTGGTTGCGGAGAATGGAAGCTCAGGAGGAGAATAAGGAAAGCACGAAGAAGTCAATTAAAAGCTTCAGCTTGAAAAATAAGAAAAGAGATACAGCGAAGTCTATTTTGAGCTTCCCCAATCGATATGATTAGCTACGCTTAAGTGTTTATAGGTGTTATTTGGTGTATGTGGCCTTTGAGAACTTGTATGTAGCTTTTATTGGCCGTCCTGAGTAATCTCATGCAATCATTTTCTTGACTTTCTGCTCTTCTTTTTCGGAGGTTCCTCCTCGTCCTCGTTTGGGATCCAGATCTCATCATCCTTCTCGTTTTCTTGTCTGGCGGGGCCTTCTTTATTTTTGAAAACCTCATGTCTCCATTGCTGCAAGTGCTTCTTTTTAGTATACTTCCGCTTGTCTTTCAAAGCCACTTCTTTCGGTTTGTAGGGTGCAAATTTCTTGATGCTGATCAACTTGTTCAAATCCAGGTCGTTGGCTAAGAAAATCTCGCGTGTTGACAAACCAAAACTCTCGGGCGAAACCTCCCTGTATTTGAACTGTATTTCATCTCCTCTGGAACGGCCTCTTTCTTCCTCCACTTCTTCTTTGAGCTTGAGCGCATTTGCCTCAACAAGCTTCTGAGCTTTCTCCTTCAAGGACTTCTTATCTTTTTTGGCCAAACTTTTCTCCTTTATCTTGTCTTTTTTGCTCTTGCGCTGTTTTCCATCCTCGCCAGATCCGCTACTAGAAGCTTTGGATTCTTCCTCTTCTGCATCATCATCTTCTTCTTCTTCTTCTCCCACATCCACCAACTCGTTTTCCTCGTCCTCATTTTCTTCACTCTTCTGAGCATGAAATTCAGCCATGATGTCGTCATCATCACCCCATTCGGGCTTTGTCATTTCGGAGCCGTAATACTGCTCGTTGAAAATCTCTGACATTCGACTATCCCAGTCTGCGTCATCAAAGTCATCATTCAACAAGGAATCCCCAAAGACTCTTTCAATCACCTCATCGCTGACGTCATCGCCGACCGCTTCCTTGATCTTGTTCAATCTGTCCATCACCTTGTTGATCTTACTGTTTTTCTTTTTCTGCAAGGCTTGCTCGATCTCGTGTTTTTCCTGCTCCTTGATCGCGTTTTTCTTATCCCTGGCTCTCCTTCTAGAGTTTGTTTTGCCTCTCCTTAACGAGGCCTGCGTACGTGCATAAGAGACAATTTCGGCAGAGTTTGGGTCTTCGTATCTGAAGTTGAAGGCTTTTTCAAAGTCCTCTACGGCATCGTCAAAGTCTTGTTCGTCGTCTTTGTCAATTTCGTCCAAATCAATGACTTTATCATTCTTCTTTGGAATCCACGCCTCGTTGCTGAGGAAAGACAGCAAAAAGTCTTCGGGGTGTGCTTTCAGGTCTGGCAACTGAACGGGAGCATCCTCAGGGCCGGATTTTTTTGCTTCTTTCTTCGTCATGAAGTCGCCTTCATCATCTTCCTCATTTTCAAAAGCGTCATTAATGTCTGCAAGAAGCTTATCTCTCTCCTCCCTTTCAACAACAGCGTATGGTTTCTCGCCATCCACGGTGCCATATTCATTGTCGTTGTCGGCTTTGTAGTCACCGGACAACAAGTTCATTCTGTGATAATCCTTCAAATAAATCGGCTTGTCGCCAGCCTTCTTCTCTACCACTGCACCGTCGTCATCGAAAAACTTCGTCTCCGGGTCCAAAAGCTTCTTAGGATCCGTCTTGATGGTTTCCAATACTTGTTGAATCAGTTTCTCGACATTCTCGGTCAACAACTCTCCGTAGTCATCTTCGATCTCTGAGTCTGAAGACTCCGATTCTGAGCCCGAGCCAACGCCGCTAGGTTGGGCGATTTCTGGCTTAGAATTAGAGCTTGCAGCGTCATTTTTCACTGCATCTTCGCTCTGAAGCTTTTTTGAGTGCTCTTGCGATTTTTTGGAAGCTGACTTCTTTCTTGGCATGTTTTGTTGGTAGCTTTCGGTGTTATCGATTTATCTCATCGCATCTCATCTCCCTGTGCCGCACTTGACGCGACGAATGGAGAAGGCGATGGAAAATGGCGTTGAAATGCGCGGAGTTAAATTAATGTTCAACGTTGCGCAAAATACTATACAAACGACTTTCAGATTACCGGGTTTCTTAGTAGAAAATTTATCTCGCATTGCAAAGTGCCTAAACAAATCAGACTAGGGTAGCTTCGATGATCTCTGGCGTAGACTTTTGAGTACCTCCCTTCAACAGCCCTCAAGTCAAGCAAAGCTGCTGAGGTAATTCTTGGTCACTCAAAATTCAAACTTGCAAAAAACATTTAGTGATTGAGGAAAATTTAACTGAAGTGACTAAAGCTTGAATAGCGTTGGCTGATGTCCAATGTCAACCTCTGCGGCTCTTATCGTCTCAAACCACCAATCGTACGCCACCTCGCATCTATTTAAGTCGAGATTCTCACTAAGACACTTCCACATTCTGTCAATCAAAAATTTCTGCTCGTTTTTATTGCTCGCGATAATAAGACTCCAGATTTTGCTGAGCCAATGCACGAAAATGCTCAAGGGAAGATATGGCACCACATTGAGTAATGCCACTATAAATCCTTCTCTAGACGTGTTTGGCGAAACTCTGATCCCAAATTGCTCGCTAGCTTCTGCTTCCGTGCCGGAAAACATATCCTTCAAACTCAAATCTTTGGGCTTTTCTCCCTTATTTTCTTCAAACACATTGAGAGTTCCTGAACTCTTTTCAAGTTGTGAGATGGTTGAAGAGGCTTCTATCTCAGGCACTGGCTGCGCCGAGTTGAAAACCACATTCTTTGAGTTTTTAATGGGCTGACCAGGTACAGTGTTCAAACACTTGATATAGACAAAGTGTAAAAATTCGTCAATCGAGCTTTTGTAGTAGCTGTTCTCATACTGAATCGAGTTTGTCATGATTTTTTTGCCCAATGTCTCAACCGCTACGCTTAGCTGGTGTGCGGACAAGTGTTGGGGAAATTGATCAGCAAGGAGTTCAAAGTAGGTCAAGACCTTCCGTAAATTATCTACAGTGTTCTCCATCGCGGAGAAATAAGCCAATAGAACAGAGTGGCCTGCCTCAGTCAAGCGAGGATCATGAAGCGTTCTGTCACTCGCAATTTCAAACGCACGTGAATGCACGTATTGAACAAACGCCTGGTTTTTGATGGGAGACAGCTGTAGATAATTCTCCCACAAACCAAGCACGTAGAGCACTTTACTGTTTGCGACGTAATCTTGATTGAGCGGTCTGCGCAGGGAGCATTTTCCGGAACGGTCGATCATCAAACTTGTGGATTCCTCGAAGCGGGTGGACATACTGTTATGGAAGATAATCTCAAGGCTCACATAGTATATGAAATTGTAGCCTTCAAACCCTCCCTGACCGACTGTCAATAAGATAAAGTTGAGATGGCATAGGCAGTGTAGAATTGACAAGCAAACTTCCCGATACTCGTTCTCCATTCGAGCAACCTGATCGCCTGACAGAAGCATGGAGGCTAAAAGTCCGGCTCCTTTAGGCCTAACAAATCTCGTTAAAATGCCCTGGAAAATGATCACTTGCGAAAAGAGAATGCTTTTCATCAACGTCCAAAATTGCTGCTCCAAATCACTGGTATGTCTCGATTGGGCTGGTTCTTTACTAAAAACCTCGTGGGAATCAGCAAACTGGCTCAAATCTTCGTCGAATCTTATCATCATATTCATCGACTGAAGAACTACGTCCTGGCAATTCAGCGCATGGCTCAATTGTTGAAACAGCATCTCAAGCAAGAGAGAAAGCCTGTTGAGATGCTTCACTGAAGGCAGCTGAAACACATCTCGTGATTGGAGCTTGTCCATATCAGCATCAGATTTGAGACTTTCGAACAGCCTGTAAATTTGAGCTCCACCTTTCGGGCCATAAATTAAGGAGATAAGCCGTAAAATGATAACTCTAGAATCTAGCGCTCCAAAATATTGGTGTAGACTCTCAGTCAGACGAAACTTCAAGGCAAGGCTTATCAAGGCGAGGTCAGTCACATCAGAACTTACTGGGTATGACATACCGATCTGGAAACTTTGTACGAAGAGCGAATGCATGGAGCTGTCGAAATTGCGAAAGAACCACCAGTTCTCGATAAAATTTGGAAGCAATTGGTCGCGGGTTTCTTTGCATAATGTGATCCCCGCTATAATTGGCAAAACCTTCCAGCTATTTTCCTTGGGATTGAACGCCACGAAGTGTTGAAGCTCTTTTGCTATAACGTTGTAAAAGGTCCTCACCGGTAAAGTCGGCTGTGAGATTTTGATTTTCTTTTCTGTGACAAGCTTAAATACCTCGATGATCAAGTAGTTCTCTTCGTAATCAGGGACCTTTGACCCGAAGCAAACAGGATTGTTGAGAAAACTGGCGATCACGATCTTCAAGTTGTGCTCATGTTTCACGTAGGGTAAGTAGTTATATAAGTAACCCAAAACATTTTGCACCGTCACGCTCGGGCCGGGACTGCGTAATGTATTTACCAAATAGTCCAATTCCAGTGGAACCAGGATTTTGGATGAATCGAAATTCATTAGTGATTGGGTGTGCCGTGTCAAAAGTAGTGTCGGATTGGGGTTAAAAGTGTGGAGTAGTGAGAAAGGTACCGAGGCCGCGCCGATCATGTAGAGGCACCGGCTCTGGACTAGGCTAGGATGCCGTATCGACTTCTTCGGTGGAAAAAACTGCCTTCATTTTCGGGGACCGCCATGAGAACACGCATGTTGAAAATTTGAACAAAAATTCAGTGACTGTCGTTTGGTATGCTTCTACTACTCAGCGAGGCTTTGGTGTCCATATGACGTACCATGTTACCCTCCAGGACGAGTATCAGAATTCAGACTGCAAAAAGATTGCCTTGAAAGGCTCCCAAGACGTATTTGTACACTTTTGCGTCGAACTTTTACAACAGACCAGTTTTCTTATCAGAATACATAGGTCTGGAATGTGTTTTACCTGATCAGCTATACACTCTAAGGCACATTATTACAAGTAGGTAATGAGCCAATCGAGCACCTCACTTTTATGACCGCGTAAAAA